>JABLTT010061277.1_pt1 | contig 14430 bp, 16 predicted proteins | sample 7160061 | NCBI WGS metagenome assembly JABLTT01 (sample SAMN14651232, study PRJNA627086) | human gut metagenome | isolation source: feces | host: Homo sapiens
CCGCTTAACGTTATGCAATTTCGGACCCGCCTACCGCGGGACTCAACGCTACCTCGCGCTCAAACGATCGCGCTCGGCGGCACCTACGGACAGCCCACTGGGCTGTCCGCTTAACGGTGCCGCATATTGGCGTAGCGCATGATGCGGAGGGCCTCGCGCTTGTCCTGCTCCTCACGCAGCGCCTGACGCTTGTCATATTCCTTCTTGCCTCGGGCCAGCGCGATCTCGGCCTTCACACGGCCGTCCTTAAAATACAGGCTCAGCGGCACGATGGTGTACCCCTTGGCCTCGATGCCACGGCTCAGTTTGGCGATCTGCGCGGCGTGCAGCAGCAGCTTGCGCTTACGCTTGGGCGCGTGATTGTTCCACGTGCCGTTGAGGTATTCGGGGATGTTCGCCCCCTCCAGCCAGATCTCCCCACGGCGGTCAATGGACACGAACGACTCAGCCAGCGAGGCCCGCCCCTCCCTCAAGGACTTGACCTCGGTGCCGGAGAGCACGATGCCGGCCTCATACCGGTCCTCGATGGCATAGTCGTGCCTCGCCCTGCGATTCTGCACAATCAATGATGTCCCCTGCTGTTGCTTGGACACTGGGACGATCCTTTCGTCGGTACTGTCAGTAATGGATATACGTGTAGTTGGAGGCGTTGTAGACGGTCTCCCACGCGGGGAAGGTGGCGAAGCCGGTGCCGCCCTCCGAGATGAGCACGGAACCATCTGCGTTCACGCGCTCGACGACCGCCACATGGCCGTAATAGGGGTCCGCGTACCAGCCGTTGACGTACTGGCCGCGTTCGAAGACCATGACCGCGCCGTAATGCGGCGTGTTGTTCACCAGGTAGCCCAGGCTGCGGGCTCTGTTGTCCCACTGCTCGCCATTGCCCATATACGATCCGACCGGCAGGCCGAGTTCGGAGCGGCGCAGGTACGCCCACAGCGTGCACTGGCGGGCCGGATAGGCGGAACCTCCCACCGTGTTGCCGGTCGAATGCCCGTAGCAGTAGCCGGACCCCGCCGGGCAACTGCCCGGGACCGCGTAGTTCATGCCGCTGGCCGTACCGCCGCCGGTGGAGCCGCCGCCGGAGTTCCCACCGCCGGTCGAACCACCGCCAGAGCCGCCACCGGTATTGCCGCCGACCTGCTGCTGACCGCCCGCATTCGGGTCGGGAGCCTGCGGCGTCTGCTGGGCGGCCCACGAATCGATCTCAGATTTCATGGCCACGATGTCGGCGGCCTCGCGGGCCTCCTGCGTGGTGAGCTGGTCGGACTGCGATTCCAGCTTCTGCCGGGCGGCCTCGCCCTGTTCGCGCAACGCCTGCAGGTCATCCTGCCGGTCCTGCGCCTCCGCAGCCGCCTTGGCCGCCGAAGCGGCCTGCTGATCGGCCTGCGTCTTCAGCTGGGCGATCTCGTCCTCAATGGCGGCGAGTCGTTCCTTGCGGTTCATGGACACACCCAGTTCACCGGCGGCGTCGGCCGCCGCGTTCGCCTCGGAACGGGCCACGGCCGCCTGCGACTGCATACGGCCCACGAATTCGTCCGTGGTGGTCGAATTCGTCACCACGCTCATCAGATCGGACGCCGTTGAACCGTGGAAGCTCTCGCGCGCCAACTGAGCCACCGCATCCTTGGCGTCGTCGTAATCCTCGCCGGTCTGCGCGATCTTCTCCTCCAGATTCTCGCGGTCCTGACGAGCCGCCTCCAAACGCTCCGCCGTGGCATCCGCCAGACTCTGGGCCTGGTCGGCGGCCTGCTGCGCCTGATCGGCAGCCTCCACCGCCGCAGGAATCTGGTTCTCCGTCAAGTCGTTCAATTGCAGGATCGTGTTGGCCAGGTCCTCGTTCACACCCGCCAGCTGCGCCTTGAGATCCGCATGATCGGCGACCGCCTGATAATACTCGTTCATACTGGGAACGGCCTCGGCCGTCGGCACCCATGTCAGGTTCGCCACTGCGGTACACACCAGCATCGCCATGCAGGCAACCATCCCCGTTGCGACCTTGGCTCGCCCCATCGCCCTCATCAGCACACCTTTCCGCTGCGACGTGTCCGTAGTGCAGCCATTGTAATCAATCGTCCTGAAAACGCCAGCGTCGATCACGCCTTCAGATACCGGCGCAGCGAGATCGTCGAGGCCACCACGGACAGCGCCATGGCACCCACCACCAGTACCGGCGCGGTCAGCCATACGGTCCGCTGCGTGATGAACGGCATCCACTGCACGTTCTGCGCCAGCCAATCGGTGATGAACACCTTCACCAGCGCGCTCAACGCACCGCAGGCCAGCATGGACCCCAGGAACGAGGCCACCACGCCCTCCAACACGAACGGCAGCCGGATCGTCCAGTTCGAAGCGCCCACCAGACGCATGATCTCGGTCTCGTTCTTCCGGGAGGCGGCGCTCAGCCGGATCGTGGTGCCGGTCAGCAGGATGGCGACCACCACCATCACCGCGGCCAGCACCACGGTGACCACCGTGGCGCGGTTGAGCACGGCGAAGATCGGGTCGAAGATCTGCCGCTGGTCCACAACCTCCTCCACGCCGGTGCGTCCGCTCAGCACCTCGGAGACGACCTGATACTTCGTCGGGTCCGTCAGTTTGAGCCGCAGCGAATCCTGCATATCGGCGGCGGTCAGCGTGCGCCCCTGGTAGGTGCCGTCCGGATACTGCTGCAGGAACGTGTCATTGTAGAAGTCCTCGCGGCTGACATACGTGATCTGCGAGACGTCGTCGCCCAGCTCCTGCCGAATCAGGTCCTGCAGCTGCACGATCTCGGTGTCCGTCGGCGCCACGCCCGCCGCGCAGGAGGCCGCCTGGCTGGTGCCATCCGGGCACAGCCAGACCACCACCTCCACCTGGTTGTACCAATCGCCCTTGGCTCGGGTGATCTGCGCCTGCAGCAGCACCGAGGCGCCGATGAACAGGAACGAGATGAACGTGACCAGCATGACGGACAGGATCATCGACACATTGCGCCGCAGGCTGGTCCAGGTCTCGGACAGAATGAAACGCGCTCTCATTAGTTCTCCTCCCCCGTGGATTCCCGGTCGGTCGACTGGCCGGATGCCGTCGGCGGCAGCGGCGGCGCGGGGGGCAGCGGCGGGGCCGCCGACGTGGGCGGAGCCGGGATCGACGCCGACTCGTCGATGTGATCCGCCGTCTCCTGCTCATCGGACTGGATCGCAGCCGTTTCGGTTTCTTCGACCGGTTCGTCCGTCGTGTCCAATTCGTTCGGTTCGTTCGGTCCCGACGGTTCCTCCGGCTGATCCGTCCCGTTCCTCCGCTGTTCCGCTTCGGCGTACTCGTCAAGGCTCAGCCCACGGCCCCATGTCAGCGTGTCCTCCACCGGCGCGAAGGCCTCGCCGTACCGTCCGGTCCGTCCGGAATGCACGGACTGCGCCAATCGGGCGATTCCCTCATCGCCTGCGCCCGCGGATACCGCCTGGGATACGGCGTCGATAACCTGGGCCGCGGTCTCACGGCGATCGCCGGTCACCTCGATGGCGATGGTCGCGTCGGCCGAGGCGGCATCGCCGTCCGGGCGGAACCGCGCATCCGCATCATTCGACTCGATGGACAGCTGAGCCTTCGACTCGACCTCGGCATCCGGGAAGTACAACGCGGAATCATAGGATCCCTGAGCCTCGTCGCGGACGATCTTGCCGTTGTGCAGCTCGACGACGCGCTTGCGCATCGAGTTGACGATCTCCTCGTTGTGCGTGGCCATCACGATGGTGGTGCCGGTGCGGTTGATGGCGTCCAGCACCTCCATGATGCCCAGCGACGTGGTCGGGTCGAGGTTGCCGGTGGGCTCGTCGGCCAGCAGGATCTGCGGATGGTTCACGTAGGCGCGGGCGATGGCCACACGCTGCTGCTCGCCGCCGGACAGCTCGTGCGGGTAGTTGCGCTCCTTGCCGGTCAGACCGACCGTCTCCAGCACCTTCGGCACCAGGGCGCGGATCGTGGAGCGGCTGGTGCCGATCACCTCCAGCGCGAAGGCCACGTTCTGCCAGACCGTCTTGTTGTTGAGCAGCTTGTAGTCCTGGAACACGAAGCCGATCGACCGCCGGTACTGCGGCACCTGACGGTTGGTCAGACGGCGCAGGTCGTTGCCGGCCACGCGGATCTCGCCGTCCGTCGCCTCCTCCTCGCGCAGGAGCAGGCTCAGCAGCGTGGTCTTGCCCGAGCCCGACGCGCCCACCAGGAACACGAAGTCGCCGCGTTCCACATGCAGTGTGACATCGTCAAGCGCGGGACGCGTGCCCCTGGGGTAGACCTTGCTGACGTGATCAAGCGAGATGAGCGCCATGTCCAATCCTTACTGTTGTACGCGATCGTCGTACGCGATTATGCTTCGGCTTCCTCCGCGGCGGCGCGGCGCTGCTCATGGCGCCAGCGGATGCCGGCCTCGATGAACGCGTTGATGTCGCCGTCGAACACGGCCTGGGTCTGCGAGGTCTCATATCCGGTGCGCAGATCCTTGACCATCTGGTACGGGTGCAGCACGTAGGAACGCATCTGGTCGCCCCAGCTGGCCTTGATGTCGCCGGCGAGCTCCTTCTTCTTCTTGGCCTCCTCCTCATGACGCAGCACCAGCAGTCGGGACTGGAGCACGGCCATGGCGGCGGCGCGGTTCTGGATCTGCGAACGCTCGTCCTGCATGGTGACCACGATGCCGGTGGGCAGGTGGGTGATGCGCACGGCCGAGTACGTGGTGTTCACACCCTGGCCGCCGGGGCCGGATGAGCAGTACGTATCCACGCGGATGTCGGTATCCGGGATGTCGATGTGGTCGGTGGCCTCGACGAGCGGCACCACCTCCACCGCGGCGAAGCTGGTCTGGCGGCGGCCCTGGTTGTCGAACGGGGAGATGCGCACCAGACGGTGCGTGCCGCCCTCCACGGACAGGCGCCCGTAGGCGTACGGCGCATCCACCTGGAATGTGGCGGACTTGATGCCCGCCTCCTCGGCGTACGAGGTGTCCATCATCTTGGCCTTGAACCCGTTGCGCTCGGCCCAGCGCAGGTACATACGCAGCAGCATCTGCGCGAAGTCGGCCGCGTCCACGCCGCCCGCGCCGGAGCGGATCGTCACCACGGCGGAGCGTTCGTCGTACTCGCCGTCCAGCAGCGTCTGGATCTCCATGTCGTCCAAGTCCTGCCGGATGCTGCCGATCTCGGACTGCGCCTCGGCCAGCGTATCGGCGTCGTCCTCCTCGCGACCGAGTTCGACCAGCGTCTCCACGTCGTCGATACGCTGGTTGGCGGAGTCCAGACGCTTGAGCTGCGACTGCGCCGCGGACAGACGGCTGGTCACCTTCTGCGCGTTCTCCGGGTCGTCCCACAGACCCGGGGCGGACGCCTGCACCTCAAGATCCTGGATCTGCGCCTTGAGACGATCCACGTCCAATGCCTTCGCGATCGACTCGTATTTGGCTCGCGCCTCGCCGATCGCCTGGGAAAAATCAAATTCTGCCATCGTTCACCACCATACAGTTCTTATTGTGAAAATCCTTGGAAACCACTGCCCGCCGACCTTCGGGATGTCCCCGCCATGGTACTCCGACCCCTTGTCCTGGGTCGTTGTTCTCGCAGCGCAGAACGGCCCTTCCCGCATTATGGAAAGGGCCGATGTGGACGCGATGGCGCTCAGTTGTGCTGGTGCAGCTCGCTGTTCAGCTCGATGCCGGTCTTGCGGTACCGGGCCTCGATGGCGCCGGTCAACGAGTTGCGGATGAACAGGATGTTGTCCTTGCCGCTCAGCTCGGCACCCTTGACCACGTCCAGCGGTTCGCCGGCGGCCTGCTTGGCCTTGTCCACCACAGTGATCTTGGTGCCGGCCGTCACGTACAGGCCGGCCTCCACCACGCAGTTGTCTCCCAGCGAGATGCCGATGCCGGCGTTCGCGCCCAGCAGGCTGTGCTCGCCGATCGAGACGCGGTGCTTGCCGCCGCCGGACAGCGTGCCCATGATCGAGGCGCCGCCGCCGATGTCGGAGCCGTTGCCGACCACCACGCCCTGCGAGATGCGGCCCTCGACCATCGAGGTGCCGAGGGTGCCCGCGTTGAAGTTCACGAAGCCCGCATGCATGACGGTGGTGCCCTCGCTCAGATAGGCGCCCAGGCGGGCGCGGCCGCCGTCGGCCACGCGCACGCCGGAGGGGATCACGTAGTCGAGCATGCGCGGAATCTTGTCCAGCGAGATCACGGTCACGCCGGCGTGCGGCATGCCCGGCGTGGTGCGCATGCGTTCGGCTTCCACGTCCATCTTGCGCAACGCGAAGGTCTCGGTGGCGAACGGACCGTAGTTGGTCCACACCACCGTGGCGAGCTTGCCGAAGATGCCGTCCAGGTTCAGCGTGTTCGGCTTGGCCAGGCGCATGCTCATCAGGTGCAGACGCAGGTAGGCATCGGCCGCATCCGCGATCGGCTCGTCCAGCTGGCTGACGGTGAACACGGGCAGGCGGCGCACGCCGCGGGCGTCGGCCTCCATATGCGCCATCATGTCGAAGTTATGGTTCGGGCGGCTGCCCTCGGCCGGCGCCTCGCCGACGGTCAGCTTCGGATACCACACGTCCAGGGTGTTGCCGGCCTCATCCACGCTGGCCAGACCCCAGCCCCACGCCGTACGCGATTCGCTCATCGTTGCTCCTTATACGCAAGAATGTTCCGTACCCAGCATAGTCGAACCGTAGTCCGCAAAGCACCGGTTGACCGCAACCATGTCACCGGTTCTTGAAATATCGGAACAGCTGCGATTCGCGAATCAGCAACCCCGACGCCAACGCGGCGCATACCGTACCCGCGAACAACGCCAACGGCGTCCGGATGGCCGTCCCCAGCACCATCAGCGGATCCGACGCGGCCAGACGCACGCATACCGCGGCCAGCAGACTGCAGGATGCGGCCGTGGCCAGTCCCGACCAGAGCACGGTCTCCACCGCGATGCCGAACAGCTGCGCGCCTTTGCCCTGTCCGCTGTGCAACGCACCCGCGTATTCCAACCGGCGCCGGCGCACCGACACCGCGCCCAGCAGCAACCCGACCGCCAGCGCGATCAGCGGCATCCACCGGGTCATACGAGCCAGATACCCGCCGGTCGCGTCATACCGGGAGTCGAAACCCTTGTTGACCTGGGTCACTCCCACGCTGGTGGATTGCGCGCCTTGCTCGGTGATGATGACGGTGGAGTACAGCAGTCCATCGGTCTCGTCGCTGACCGGCCACTGTTTGGCCCAGCACTCCTCGAACGTGCGTCCGTCATCGGCGGAGACCGGGGTGAGCACCGCGTAGGCGAAGCGCGTATCACGCCCGTCGTTCGGCCAGTCGAACACACCGGACACCGTACTGGTGCCCTGTTCGGTCTCGAACCGGCTGCCGACGGTCAGGCCGAAATCGTTGGCCATCACGTTGGATACCCATACGCCGCCCGCGTCCGCGGCAAGCGTCGGGTCATCCTCCCCGGCGATGACCAGCGCCAGCATGCCCGGCGTCACCTCGTAGGAGGCGATGTCGCGCCCGAGTGTGGACTTCGGCACGATCTGCGGGCCGGCACGCATGGCACCGGACGCGGAGGGGCCGGCTTCCACCTCCGTCAGACGGTCGCAGGTCACTCCGTCCACCGAACCTCCGACCACGCTTTTCACGTCGGCGTCCGCATGGATGCGGGTCGCCGCCTCCTGCTCCAACGCCATGACGGTCATCGCCTCGTATCCGCCCAACAGCCCGCCGGACAGCAGCACGGCCAGGAACAGCAGGAACGCGCGTGACGTGCCCGCGGCGATGTTGCGCATCGCCTCCGACAATACCGACCCCAGCCTCATCGTGTTCCCTCCCGTTCCGGGGTTGCCGACGTCTGATTACCCGCCGGCGCGTAGTCGGCCAGATCGATGACGCGTTCGCAGGCGTCCCGGGTATCCGGGTCATGGGTGGCGACGACCACGATCATGCCCTGCCCCGCCAGGTTGCCGAGCACGTGGCTGACCGAATGGGCGGTGCGCGTGTCCAGCTGGGCGGTCGGTTCGTCGACGAGCAGCAGGTCGGGTTTCGAGCAGACGGCGCGGGCCAGCATCAGCCGTTGCGCCTCGCCCCCGGACAGGTCCGAGAACCGCCGTCCCGCCGCATACCCCAGATCGAACAGCTCCATGGCGGCCATCGCCTCCGGTTCGGCATCGCGCCGCCGCTCCCCCTTGGCCAGCAACGGGAAGACCACATGGTCCAGGGCGCTGCGCTCCGGCACGCCGTATGGGTTCTGGAACACCCAGCCGATACGGTCGACGCCGCTGCGTTCCACGGTGCCTTCGGCCGGCCGCTCCCACCCGGCCAGGATGGACAGCAACGTGGATTTGCCGCAGCCTGACGGTCCGCAGATCGCAACCGTATGCCCCGGTTCGATCGTGAAGTCGAGGTGCTCGAACAGGGTGTCGGTGCCGGGGAACCGATGCGCCAGACCGTGCGCGCTCACGAACATGGCGCACCTGCGATCGCCGGCCCGATCTTCACCGTGCCGATCGACGCGGCGTCGGTGCCGTCGGCCGGCTGGACGAGGCTGGCGCCGAGTTCCGCCCCCACGATGGCGACGGGGATGGTCTGTCCGTCCTGTGCAACAATGCACCCGTTGATGCCATCACCGGCACCGATGACGGCCGCGGCCGGCACGCGCAGCGCGGTGATCGGAGTGACCAGCGCCAGCGATGCGTCCAGTCCCGCGGACAGGTCGATGGTGCCGTTGACGCTGCCCTGCAGCATCTGCTGGAATTCGGGCGTGGCGGTGACCTGCGCGCAGAACGCGGCATCGTCCACGCCGGTGGCGTTGGCCGGCAGCGTGATGCTCTGCCCGTACATGGTCAACGTGCGGTCCTGGGCGGAGGGCTGGCCGTTCTTGATGTCGAGTCGGGTGATGGTTCCCGGGATCTCGCCGACCGGGGCGCCGGCCGAAACCATCGCGCCGACCGTACCGGACCAGTTCGCGACCGTGACCGATGGGGACGGGATCCATAATGTATCCGCGAGCAGCAGCGTGCCATCCGAATCGTTGCCCTGGTCGATCATCAGCTGTTGCCAGCCCAGTTGGGTGTACCAGGTGAACGTGGTGGAATCCGGGGAGGACGAATAGCCCAACCGGTTGAGTTCGTTGTTGACGGCGAGTGCGTCCTGCCCCACATCGCCCGGTCGGATGTCACGGTACAGCGGGATGGCGGTGTTCAACGCCACCACTGCCCGGCCGTTGACCTGATAGGCGGCGCGCCCCGACGTCAGTCCGGCACCGGACCAGTCGGCGGTCGCCGTGCCGGTGGCGTTGCCGAGCAGCTGGCGTGAGGCCGAGACGGTCGGTATGACGGTGACCTGCTGCGAACCGGTGTACTCCTGCGTGTTGACCGGGGCGCTGGTCACCTGCCTGGCCGGTGACAGCAGTTCCGGCGGCCGGTCCGGCAGGAACAGCGCACACGCCCCCACGGCGAGCGCCGCCACCGTCACCACGGCCAGCAGCAGCCAGGTGATCGATACTCGGCGGCGGTCATGTCTATCGCGGTGCTGCGTCCTGTCACAACCTGATGGTTTTGCCGTCTTCGTCATGTCCGATACCTCCCCCATTGTGCATGCCCCGTATCGTCAATCCCGTCCGTCAACGCAGACGGGCGGTACCCCTATCATAACCGCGTGCCGGTATCGAATCTCGCCTACCACAGTTGTTCCACAGGATCGTCAACGTAACTGGCGAACAAGCCGTTGGCCACCTCGCAGCCGCGGATCTCCATATCCTGCCGATCGATCGTATACTCGCCTTCAGCCCGTTCCTGCGCGTACTGCTGCGCGGTATAGGTCAGGGGAACCAGATTGTTGCGCCGGAAGCAGTCCACAATCGCCTCGTTCTTGTCGGAGAACAACGTCGGGTTGCCGATCTGCATCTGATAGACCTGCGCGACGGCACCCACATCAGCCATGCACGTCTGCATATCCTTATCATGCTTGGCCATCTGACGGGCGGTGCCTTCCTGATATGGGGCTTCATGGTATAGACCGTTAGGATATTTGATTAGGATGATCTCCTTGTATCCTTTGTCCAGCATGCACTGCTTGTACCGGGACCAAGTCTGTTCGTAATCCGTCACCGACACACCGCCATTGGCCTTCGCACGCTCCAGAACCTCCCGCTCATACTCGGTCGTCCACTCGGTATCCGCAATCAGAGAATCGATATACTCATCCAACGAACCCGCCAAACGACTCCCCTCACCAGACATCGCGGATATATCGTTACTATCTTCTGTGTCCCCTGCATCATCCTTTTCGGGAGCAGACCTGGAACCGTCCATCTGTGAGTGGTTACTTAAATCCATTTTCTCCGCAGCATTCATCTCCGAACCAGCGCAACCGGTACCGCTGAGCAACAATGTGCAGATGAAGACTGCCGACACCAGCCTCCACCTGTTCTTTGTCTTCATGACGATCTCCTTTGATCAATATGTAATGAAACCTCTTCGGCTCCATTGACGTTCAATATACCGAATGTGGTCCTTCCCCACACCCGACCGCATACACAATATGAGTAATTCCCGCTACCATCATAACTCTTCCACGGGATCGGCTTGGTTCACACTAATCCATCCGTTGCTGACACGGCACATTCGGGATTCGGAGGTGTCCTTCGAGATTGCCGGCCTGCATCCTGTATAACCAGTCAAATCTCGTGCCGAAGAGCTACACGGTGGAGCAGTACCGAGAGGAACGCACGAAACGTCAGTATTCCATTGACGTCAACAATCCCGATATCCAATCTTGTGAGGTGGCTAACAAGAGCATACGATTCGACGTGTCGGATCCGAGCACCCCGGTCGAGCATCCGTTTTCATAAAGTCGTGGAGCGGGTTCAGGGGCTAACGGGAATCACAGCGTAGAAGGTCCAGTCTTCGTTTTCAGGCCGAGCGACGAGCCGTCCGTCTGCATGCTCGACCCGTTTACGAAGATTGGCCAAACCGTGCCCGGAACGCGGCATTCCATTCCCCGTAGCTTGTTCGGGCATTGGGTTGAGCTGCGTGATCTGCACGGCATCCGAGTCCATAAGCACCGATAGCTCAAAGGAAGACCCGTCGGGCGCATGCCGAAGGATATTCGCATACACTTCATTGAGTGTATCAATGATCAGCTGTTCCTGTTTCTGCGTGAGAGGACAATTGCCGATGACATGCAGGGATCCTCGTCCATGCATGTTCACGGCATGCGCGGCCTGATCGCCTTGCAGCATGACCGAACGTATATGATCGAGCTGGTCAGCGTCTGTCAGGTTTCCGTCCTCTGGATTGTCTGTCTGGTCAAGGGTGTCGATCACGTGCCTAACCTGCCGTAACGCCTCTCTGGCGGAATCGCGCACCTGACGCCATTCGGTGCCATTGGTGGAACGAATCTGCTGCTGTGCCAGCCTGACGATGAATGAAAGCTCTCCGGTTACCGAGTCGTGGATGCGTTGTGACAGGCGAACATTACGCTGCAACAGAATATTGTGCTGACTAATCTGTTGTTCCCTCAACCGCGTGGTGAACAGTTCTTCGCGCCACCTCAAAGAGCAGCCGAGTAGGGTGCTCATGGTGTACATCACGATGAAGGAAGGTATATCGCGCAATATTGAATCCTGAAACGTCGGCAGTATGGCAGTGAATAGTTGTATTGCAACGGAACCTGACAACATACAGACGGCGGCACGTGTGCTGTGCCTGTAGGCGATCAGCCCTAAGGCAAATAAGAGTGAGAAATGAGTGGAGGGCAGTTCCTCACATATATACGGACAAAATGCGGAGACGATGCTGAGAATTTGAAAGGTGAGCCAGGCCAAACATGGCAGATAGGCAGTAGCAATGACAGGTACCAGTGCAATGGCGGTGATGGTAACGGCGACAGTGCTGGAGGGCCTGATCATCAAGGCCTCCCAAAGGTAGAGCGTCACGGTGAGTGCATCTATGGCCAACACGATGGGATGTTTGACGGCGGAACATATATGGTGCGCCATAGTGGACGTTTCTGTTAGACGTCGTTGTTGGTCAGCCATAAGGAAATCGCCTGTCGTGTGTTTTTGACATTGAGTTTTTCTATGATGTGCTGCAGATGTTTACGTACGGTGGCTTCGGAGATATGGAGCCGCTCCGCGATCTCCTCGTTGAGCATGCCTTCGTAAGCGCAGAGGTTGATGATTTCTAGTTCTCTATCAGTAAGAGAGTCGGATCGTTGCGCAGTCCGATTGATTCGCACATATGCAAGGTGCGGGGTATCGAATCCTTCGAGTATCTGTCCGGAACGAACGAGGCGCATGGCATGGAGTATGGCAGTATCGTCACTTTTATCAACCAGGCCTTGCGCTCCGGCCTCAATCGCCGCACGTATGTAATGCTTGCGGGAATAGCATGTCATCGCAAGAATAGGTGTACGAGCATTAGCTCTGCGAATACGTCGGCAGACATCGGTCCCTTGTAGTCCCTCCAGATGCATGTCGATAAGGAATAATCCAGGTATATTCACCGGATTCTCGCACCAACGTAACGCCGAGGCCCCGCTGGTTGCGGTCCAGAGCACAGAGAAACCATCAGATGAGCGGGAGAACAAATCCACAAGCGAGCGTATAACGCGTTCATCATTATCGATGATGACAACGTTATCGTCTGATTCCGGAGAATCACTTGAAACCTTTGCCCGCAATGTGAGAATCTGCAAGGATTCCATGGTCGATCTGGTCTATTAAAACGCTGATTATTCAGAAGCGGTCACACAGCCAATGGATGATGACCGGACATTCGATATACCGCGCTACGGTCTGTGACGGTTGTGCATCGTCACCGGCTGAGGTGGTGTCCGACATGGGCGGCCATACCATAACCATCACAGCAAGTACTGCGGCAAGATGTTTCATGGATCTTCCTCCCCTCTCTATGTCTTCTCATTGTAGGACGTAAACAAGGGGATGAAACCATCGCATATACACAATACGCGTATATCGCGGCACGAATTCGTTATCTGTTTTCGGGCATCGCCGTCGCACATACCCATATGCGGCGTTACGCGTTTCGTGTATGCGACAGATTGTGAACGACGAATCTTGTCTGTAACGTGATACTTACGAAACCAGACTGGTTTCATGATTTTGATCAAGGGGGATCATCATGAGAACAAAGAAAAAGACTATTGCAACAAGATTTGGACGTAGAGCGACATATGCTGCAGTATCGTCATGTGCTCTCGTTGGTGTGTTGACTTTGGTGGGTGTGGCGCCGGCTCAGGCGTTTAGCGGGGTTATCAACGGCGGTGCTCTCCAAGGGAACTGGTATTACGATTGGACATATTCCAAGGCCGAAGGCTCTGCCACGTATGACCGTGTATACGTGTACGCGAAGCAGGACGGAACGGTCAAAAGCGTGATCAGCGCTCATCAGAATCAGTGGTATAGCGTTGACATCCATGGCCAGGAGTGGAATGTTGATGACGATGCTGGCCTGTACACAGTGCAGTAGGGGTGTATGTCATGATAAAGCGGCTGTTTGGAGTCGTCGTTGCTGCGTGTGCCGCCATAGCGCTGATGATCGGTGTCTCCAGTTGCTCCGATTCGGAAGTGTCGCCGGAGACATCCGAATCCGGCGCGCGCCTGGCACCGTCCGTGTCGGACTATGCTGAGCAATTGGCTGACAAATTCGCAGGTTCGATGGATGATCGTCAGCGAGAGGCCGTGGAACGGGTGGTCGAGACCGGTGAAGTCTCGCAATCGGATTATGAACAGGCGTTAAGCGATTATCGGCAATGCATGATCGACCGTGGCTATCGGGAGATCATCTTCCTGGACGTGGGCGGCGGCATTCGCGAGGAGGCCGCGCATCAGGCCGGTACGGATCAACAGGAGCGGCGGTACGCTCAGGATTCCATGGAATGCGGGGACGCCCATACCACAGTGATTGACGAACTGTATAGGATGCAGACCGGCAATCCCGAACTGTTGCAGGACCATAACGAGGCCATCGCCGATTGCCTACGGCGCACCGGCCAGGTGGAGTCCTCATATGACGATGAACAGTTTCGCCGAGAATACGAACGATATCAGAACGGAACGGCGGACTCGGATGAATGGCCGTTCTCGTTTCCTGAGGACACCTCCGAATCCCAAATGTGCCGCGTCAGCAACGGATGGATCAGCGTGGACCAGACCGATCCCGTGGAAGAGCTATGGTGACCTGGCGTTTTGTGTTGTCGTGTGGTGCGGGCCGGGGCCGGTTCGGGGTCGGCTTCGACGCCCACGAAGGCGGCTTCGACATCAGAAGCGGCTGAGCCGAAGGTCATGACACGCCCGGTAAGACCCGCATTTCTTTCCTAACCCTGGGGCGTGCTTCTGGCGTGTTTCGTGGGTATGCGAAGGAACCCCCGGGAGCGTGGTGCTCGACCGGGGGTCCTTGTGACGG
>JABLTT010021094.1_pt1 | contig 14388 bp, 11 predicted proteins | sample 7160061 | NCBI WGS metagenome assembly JABLTT01 (sample SAMN14651232, study PRJNA627086) | human gut metagenome | isolation source: feces | host: Homo sapiens
AGAACCATGACAACTGAATATACGGTATTGCAGGTACGAAACCCGCGTGATGAGCGACATAAGGTGCGCCGCCAGGACGATAGCTTCAAGGAGGTGATGGGACAAGCTATCCGAGCGATCAACGCATACCTTAGACTCGGACAGGCACTCCGGGCGCGATGACAGCGCGGGGGTTAAAGATACTTTCTCACGACCTCCCACAGACTTGAGGGGGAACCCTGCGGCACACGCTTTGAACGATGCTGCGGAGTTATGACAGCCCTGCCAGGGGCGGCCTGTAATATCCCCACCGCTGGGGATGCGTGGCAAATACAGCGGGCTTGAAGTTACTGAAAAGTCAAGGCAGCCGCGCCGAAGTGCGCCGTATGTTACAACGGCTCTAACCAGATCGGCGCGGCTGCTTTTTTGTTCTCGAAGGAGGCGAACAATTATGACTTCAAATTCGCCTGTTTGTTATGCGAATATTCCGTCCGGGACTTCCGGGCGTATTCATACAGAAAGATACCCCGCTGTTCAGCCTGCGGGCGTTGGTAAGATCGGCATGACGATTGAAGAAGCTGCCGACTATACCGGCATTGGACGCAACACTCTCCGCCGCCTTGTGGATTGGGGGAAAATCCCGGTCTTGCGGATTGGGCGTAAGTCCATAGTCCGTGTGGATGTGATTTGCTGTTTCATGCAGATCAACGAGGGCCGTGACCTTCTGGACCGCAATCAGGTCCTTGCGGTGGATTGAACATAGAAACTTTGAAATTTAGCAAGCGGTATGTTTGATAGGAAAGCCACCCTTTGCTATAATCAGGGTGACACATCACTACGGTTCCGTTTGCCAGCATAGAAAGGAGTTTGCTATGGCAAAAGGATCTGTAAGAAAGAAAGGAAAGAAGTGGTACTATCGCTTTTATGTAGAGGATGCCAGCGGCAACCGTGTCCAGAAGGAATTTCCGGGAACGGAAAGCAAGAGTGAAACCGAGTCTCTGCTCCGCAAGGCGATGGAGGACTATGAAACCAAAATGTTTCTGGCACAGGCCAAGAACATCACTTTGGGAGATATGCTGGATATGTGGGTGGAGGAAGAACTGAAACCCGGCTCGTTGAGTGATGGGACGGTGACAGCCTACATCAACACTGTTTCCCGCATCAAGAAGCACCCCATTGGTAAGCGCAAGCTCAAGACGGTAACTTCCGACCATCTGCAAAGCTACATGGATTTGTTGAGCTTCGGAGGGACAAGCCCCGATGGAAAAACCGTTGAGGCGTTGAGCAAAGGCTCGCTGGGCCAGTATTCGGCAGTGCTTCAAAATTCCTTCCGCTTTGCGGTTTTCCCCAAAAGGCTGATTACCTTCAATCCGATGCAGTATGTGGTGAAGCGGGTCAAAGACGATGAATATGAGCTGTTCACCGAAGATGGCACAGGCGACCTTCCCGTTGAAACGCCGACAATCTCCCATGAGCAGTATTTGGCGCTGAATGAGCTTTTGAAGAAAAAGCATAATCCCGCGTTACTGCCTATCCAGATCGCCTATTTCGCCGGGCTTCGTATCGGCGAGGTGTGCGGGCTAACTTGGCAGGACATCGACCTGAAGGAACAGTGCCTCACCATTCGCCGGAGTATGCGGTATGACTCCGTAAGGAAGAAAACGCAGATCGGTCCCACAAAGCGTAAGAAAATCCGTACTGTGGATTTCTGCGACACCCTGGCGGCCATCCTGCGGGAAGCCAAAAAGGAGCAGATGCTGAGCAGCATCAAATACGGACCGTTGTACTCCCAAAACTACTATCGCATCGTCAAGGAAAAGAACCGCACCTACTACGAGGTCTATTCCTTGCCCCGGACAGAGACACCGCCGGAAGATTACACCCAGGTTTCCTTCGTCTGCCTGCGGCCTGATGGAGCCTATGAAGCTCCTGCAACGGTCAGCAGCGTATGCCGATATTCCCGAAAGAAGATCGGGGATATGGATGATTTTCATTTCCATCTGCTGAGGCATACATATACGACCAACCTTCTCTCTCACGGGGCAGCACCCAAGGATGTGCAGGAGCTGCTGGGACATTCTGATGTAAGTACCACGATGAACATTTACGCCCACGCCACCAGAGAGGCCAAGCGAACTTCCGCAAGGCTGCTGGATAAGGTTGTAGGAACGGCCTGAAAAAAGTTTCCCTCATTTCTTCTCGTAAGGGAAAAAATGAGGGAAAAGGGCCAAACCGAGGTGACGAAAACGCTGGAAACACCAGTGTTTTCAAGGGGTATAGAAATTTTAACTGAGAAATTTGTAATAAGTAAAGAAAAAGAATGATAAGGGCATAGAGAGCAATCAGGCATCTCAATGGGACATCGAGACGCGTCATCCACTGCTTCCAGCGTTCAAAGGCGTCCTTGCTCTCCAGATAAGAATAGATGGCTAAGGCAATCTGGGAAAGAAATAGACAGCATGCGCCCGGTATTTTGAGCCAGAGCGGAAAAGAAAAGGCAGGAAAGGAGATCACTGCGGTGGCGCCAGAGATACTGTACCAAAAGTAGTAATGGTCAGCCACATGATTGCCGACCCAATCGTAGAGCAATTTCTGGAGTTTTTTCATGTGGACCGCTCCTTTCGCTTATATTATTCTAAATTCATTATATCATAAACAAAATACTGCAATAGAGGCAAAATAGACAAGGATAGCAAAGAAAAATGTACATATTGTATGTTTTGAAGGAAATTGTGATGAGAATATTGGTGATATTAGCGGGAACAACAGCGCATCCATTTTTGTCAAAAACAGCAGATTCCCCAAGGTTTTGAAGCGGCCGCGTGGGATTTCGGCCATTTTTCGCATGGACGTTTGGCCGGCTTAGTGCTAAAATAGTACAAATATGGCCCGCGGGAAGACAGGCTGCGGGCAAACAAGGGACGAACCTGTCGTGGAGAGCTTGATATGGAGCAAATCAATGGGATCTTAGAGCCGCTCTTTGCGTTTTTTGAGCGATACCCAGAGGCCAGCGGCTGGTATACCAACATCATCCGCTGGGTGATGCCTTTGTTGGCGCTGGGCATCCTCATCGATGTGCTGCGCTCTTTGTGGAAAGTGAAGAACCCGGCAGAGACCTGGGCCTATATCTGCCCGCCGGATGGGGAACAGATACCTGTGACCCACTGGGAAAACACCTTGGGCCGCGCCCCTTCTTCGGACATCGTGCTGGATTACCCCAGCATCTCCCGTTCCCACGCCACCTTGATACGGGATGACGAGGGCAACTGGGAGGTGACCGACCTGGGCAGCAAAGTGGGCACGGAGATCAACGGGGCGGCTGTGGAAGAAAAAGCGCCGCTGTACCCGGGGGATGTGCTGTCTCTGGGCGGGGTGGAGTTGGCATTTTTGCCTGTGCCGCCCGAGCAGAAAAAGCGGGAGCTGGCGCGCCGCCGTGCCCAGAGCCAGCCGGTGTCGCCCTGGGCTTCTCTGGTGATCCTCACCCTGTTTCAGCTGCTGACAGTGGTGCAGTTCGTGGCCAGCCAAGGGCGGGAGATCAACAGCCAGATCCCCCTGTCCTTTTTTGGCATGTGTGTGGTGATGTGGAGCTATGTCCTGTTTTTGCGGGCCGCCCGGCGGGTGGGCTTTGAAATGGAGATCATCGCCTTTTTCTTGTGCACCTTATCCCTGGCCATCACCTCCTCTTCGGCCCCCGGCACAGTGCTCAAACAGTTTTTCGCCATCGTGCTGGGGCTGGTGCTCTTTTTGCTGCTGGGGTGGTACCTGCGGGATCTGCGCCGGGCCGTCAAGCTGCGGTATCTGATGGGCATTGCAGCTGTGGCGCTGTTTGCCGTCAACCTGGCCATTGCCGGGGTGAGCCATGGCGCCCGGAACTGGATCTCGGTGTTTGGGTTCAGCTTCCAGCCTTCGGAACTGATCAAGGTGGCCTTTGTCTATGTGGGCGCCGCCACCCTGGACCGGCTGCTGACCCGGCGGAATCTCTATGGCTTCATCCTGTTTTCCGGCTTTTGCCTGGTCTGCCTGGCCGCCATGCGGGATTTTGGCACGGCTGCCATCTTTTTTGTGGCCTTTCTGGTCATTGCCTATCTGCGGTCCGGTGATTTTGCGACCCTGTCGCTGATCTGCGGCGGCGTGGCTTTTGCAGGCATGATGGTGGTGCGCTTCAAGCCCTACATCGCCAATCGCTTTGCCGTGTGGGGCCATGTGTGGGAGGATGCCAGCGGCGCCGGTTACCAGCAGACCCGCACCATGAGCGCCGCAGCCAGCGGCGGCTTGATCGGCGTGGGGGCCGACGATGGCTGGCTGCACAATGTGGCAGCTGCCGACACCGACCTGGTCTTTGGCATGCTGTGCGAAGAGTGGGGGCTGATCATCGCCCTGCTGGCCGTTTGTGCCCTGGTGACTTTGGCGGTGTTCGCCGTGCGGTGCACCAAGGCCGGCCGTTCCAGCTTTTATACCATTGCCGCCTGTGCGGCCATGTCGCTGCTGGTGTTCCAGAGCGTGCTCAACATTTTCGGCGCAGTGGATCTGCTGCCTCTCACCGGCGTAACGCTGCCCTTTGTTTCCCACGGCGGCAGCAGCATGCTCAGCGCCTGGGGGCTGCTGGCCTTTTTGAAAGCGGCGGATACGCGGCAGAATGCCAGCTTTGCCATCCGGCTGCAGAGCAAGCGGGAATTAGGAGGGGAAAGCGATGAAGAAGATTGAGAAACGGGCTGTCTTTTGCCTGCTGCTGGCGGGAATGCTCATGCTGGGCCTGGTGGTCTTCAGCGTCAAATTCTTCGTCAACGGCGGCCAATGGGCCTCTTTTCCGGCCAACCGGCATCTCTATACCAACGGTGTGATGACAGCGGGCCGTATTTTGGACAGGAACGGCCAGGTGCTGGTGGAGACCCAAGATGGCCAGCGGGTGTACAACGAGAGCAACGGCATCCGCAAAGGCACCCTCCACGCGGTGGGCGACAGCGCCGGCCGCATCGGTACCGGGGCTCAGAGCCGTTTTGCCAGCAAGCTTTCCGGGTATAACCCCATCACCGGTGCCAGTTCCGGCAGCGGGCGCGATCTGACTTTGACGCTGGATGCCGATGTATGCTCCGCTGCCTATTACGCGCTGGATGGCCGGAAGGGCACGGTGGGTGTTTACAATTACAAAACGGGGGAGATCATCTGCATGGTGTCCACCCCTACTTATGACCCGCAGGACCCGCCGGAGATCGCAGACGATGACCCACAGTATGAGGGCGTTTATGTCAACCGCCTGCTCAGCGCCACTTTCGTGCCCGGCTCCATTTTTAAGACCGTTACCACAGCGGCGGCCATTGATCACATAGGAGACCTGCAGCAGAGGACGTTCCACTGTGACGGAGAAATGGAGATCGGCGGCGCCAAGATCACTTGTACCCAGGCCCATGGAGACCTGACCATTGGTCAGGCGTTCACGGTATCCTGCAACTGTGTCTATGGGCAGCTGGCTGCTGAGCTGGGGGCTGACGTGATGGAAGAATACGTGGAAAAGCTGGGGCTGACAGACAGCTACTCGGTCAACGGCATCCAGACAGGCAAAGGCAGCTTCCGCTTTGACGACGAAGACAAGGGCGGCTTGGCCTGGGCGGGCATCGGCCAGAGCGAAGACCTGGTGAACCCCTGTTCGATGATGGTGTTCATGGGGGCGGTGGCCAACGGCGGCAAAGCGGCCATGCCGCAGGAAATTTTGAAACTGGAGACCGAGGGCGGTTTTAATACCCATTTCTACCGCACCCGCTCCACCGGGCGGATGCTTTCGGAAGAGACGGCGGATACCCTGGCCGACATGATGCGGGACAACGTGCTGAACAACTACGGCGAAGGGGACCTGGGCGGCCTGGAGCTATGCGCCAAATCGGGCACAGCCGAAGTGGGCGGAGACCAGACGCCCAACGCCTGGTTTACCGGCTTTTTGCGCAGCGAAGAGCATCCGCTGGCATTCATCGTGCTGGTGGAAAACGGCGGCAGCGGCAGCCGTGTGGCAGGCAGCATTGCCAAGCAGGTGCTGGCGAAGGCCGTGGAAAACGGCAATTGACAAGACGTTGGATAAAAGAAGAACAGAAGAGACGAAAAACGGAATAAAACAGGCGGGCGGCAAAAATTTGCCGCCCGCTTTTGCATAGAGACCTCCTGGAAAACCAAAAACAGCAAATTTTGTGAAAGAAAACCGGTAGAATTGGGTATACTGCATAGCAAAGGCGATGGCAACGGCCAAACGCCAACAAGGTCAGATCGCTTGCAGCCGCTGTTGGAGCGGACGGGAAGTGTAAGCACAAGGAGGTTTATTGGATGCAAAACAGATGGAAACGCGCTTGCGCGGCCGGTGCGGCCGCATGCTTGGTATGTGCCGCCGGATGGCCAGCCAGCGCCGCCGGCCTCACCTGGGAGGAGCGGATGACCGCCCTGGTCGGCCATGTGGCAGACGCTTTGCAGGAATGCACTCTGCCAGGGGAGGCAGAGATGCCACAAGTGGCAGAATCGCCGCTGCCCCAAGGGCCGGCAGAAGAGCCTGCGACCCAGGCGGCAGCCCAGCCAGAGCCTGCCCCCCAACCCAAGATCTATGCCAGCCCCCAGGAGATCTCCATGATCGAACATGTGGTGGAACGGGAAGTCCATGGCGCCAGCTACTCCCACAAGATCGCCGTAGCCAATGTGATCGTCAACCGGGTGCTGGACCCCCGATTCCCCGACAATGTGGCCGATGTGCTCCATGCACCGGGGCAGTTCCCGGTCTCCATCAAAAATTATTACAGCCCCAAGTGGAAGCCGGATGACGAGACCATCAACGCAGTGTATGCCGCCATCTATCAGCCGGATACCACCCATGGCGCCTTGTATTTTTACGCGCCCCAATACACCAGACAAAAAACAGCCAGCTGGTTTGAAAACAAGCTGCAATACTGCTTTGAAATGGAGGGCCATCGGTTTTTCTGCTGACCTTTCACAAAAAAGCAGCTCACCTGTAAAGGCGAGCTGCTTTTTTGCATCGTATCGCAGCCCGGCGCGGCCGCAGAAAGAGGCAGTTTATCATATTATACGGATTTATGATATATCATCTGCTGGAACCGTTGCATTCCGGGGTGGCTCCATGTTACAATCCCTTTTGGGGTGTGCGGGCAAAGATTGGCTATTTTGCACAATGAATACAGTGCAAATTGTATCTGTTGCTCAAAGTACTTGTTTGCCGCTACATACCCACTTTGAGAGGGAAGCTCCGGACGAAAAGGGACGGAGCAGATGGAGGTAGTACGAGATGAAGAAAAAACAGACAATGGACGTTCTGGTCATAGGCTTTGCCCTGTTTTCCATGTTCTTTGGGGCGGGGAACTTGATCTTCCCGCCCAAACTGGGGCTGCAGACCGGCCAGGATTGGGCCATTGGTTTTACCAGTTTCACCATTGCCGATGCCGGCTTGGCATTGGTGGCCATATTGGCTACCATCCGCGGCACCGGCGAGTTAGACGGCATCACGCGGCGGGTGGGGCGGCTGCCCTCCATGCTGCTGGGCATCAGTGTGTTCCTGTGCGTCGGCCCGCTGATGGCCATTCCCCGCACGGCAGCCAGCACCTTTGAGCTGGGAGTGGGACCGGTGTTCCGCACCGATGCCCGGGTCCTGTTTGCCGTTGCCTTTTTCCTGCTGGTGTTCGTGCTGTCTGTGCGGCCCTCTAAGGTCATCGACATCATCGGCAAATTTTTGACGCCTGCCCTGTATGTATCGCTGCTGGTGCTGATCGTCCAAGGGCTGATCCACCCGGTGGGGCAAGTGGCAGACTTGGGGGATACCGGCGCTTTTGCCACCGGTATCGCCGCTGGCTACCAGACAATGGATGTCTTTGCCGCCGTGATTTTTACAGTACTGGTCACGCAGACCCTGCGGGAACGGCAGTATGAAGGCAAAGAGCGGATGTCCATTGTGATCCGCTCCGGCTTGGTGGCTGCCATCGGCCTGACGGTCGTCTATGGTGGTCTGGCTTATCTGGGTGCCACCGCTTCTTCCCAATACAGCGCCACGGTGGGGCAATCGGAGCTGCTGCTGGGGATCGTGCAGCAGATCATGGGCAGGCCGGGCATTTGCCTGCTGGGCATCGTGGCGGCGCTGGCCTGCCTGACGACAGCCATCGGCCTTACCTCGGCTGCCGCCTCCTATTTTTCCGATTTGACCAAAAACAAAGTGAGCTACAAAGCCTTTGTCATCCTCATCTGCGTGTTCAGCGCCGTGGTCTCCAACTTTGGCATCAAAACCATAGTGGCTTTTTCATCGCCCATTTTGACCGTGGTGTACCCGGCCATGCTGACGCTGATTGCCTTGAGCTTTTTTGACGGCAAGATCAAAAACGACTGGGTCTTTCAGCTGTCCACCGGTGCGGCACTGCTGGTCAGTTTGTGCACCGTGCTGAGCGAATATATAGGCGGCCTGTCGTTCATCCACCGGCTGCCTTTGAGCAGCCTGGGCCTGGGGTGGATCTTGCCTGCCATAGTCTGCGGCGCCATCGGCTTCTTCCTGCCCTGCAAAAAGCGGACGGAAAACATGGAACACGCCGGGCAGCGGTAAAGGAGCTTTACAGGAACGTGATTGCCGTGGTATGATGGTACAGAAAGAAGCGTCATCGGAGGGGATACGCCTGTATGCCGGATAAGATGGCCTGCCTGTGCGGGTTGTCTTATCCGGTTTTTTGGTGGACCAGCCGGACGGTGGAGAGGAGGAGCCGGGCTCAGCCCGGAAAAGAGAGGATGCAGGAACAGAACCGATTGACAGAAGGCAATATCTACAAAGCGCTGCTGGCTTTTGGGCTGCCTTATCTCATTGCGAATTTCATCCAAGCCCTATATGGGGCGGTAGACCTGGCGGTGGTGGGCTGGTTCAACAACGCGGAAACGGTGGCGGGCGTTTCCGTGGGGACCCAAGTCACACAGATGCTCAACAGCTTGATCTCGGGCCTGACGTTGGGCGGCACCATTTTGATCGCCCAATATGTGGGTGCCCGCCGGCAAGAGGACACCCGCCAGACCATTGGCACCATGCTGTCGTTGTTTGCGCTGGCGGCAGTGGGCTTTATGCTGGCGATGTTTGCACTGACTCCTGCTATTTTGCAGCTGGTCAACACACCGGCAGAATCCATGGAGCAGGCCAAGCAATACGTTTACATCTGCTCAGGGGGAATTCTGTTTATCTTTGGCTACAACGCCATCAGCGCCATCCTGCGCGGCTTGGGAGACAGCAAGCGGCCCGTTTTGTTCATTGGCATTGCCTGCGTGACCAATATCGTGCTGGACGTGCTGTTGGTGGGAGGACTGGGCTGGGGCGCTGCCGGCGCAGCAGTCGCCACGGTGTTTTCCCAAGGCGTCAGCCTGGTGCTGGCAGTGATACTGCTGCGCCGGCGGGAAGATTTTGTGTTTGACTTCAGCCGGGAAAGCATCCGCATTCACGGCGACAAAGTCCGCAGCATTCTACGCCTGGGGCTGCCGGTCTCCCTGCAAGAGACGATCTTGTCCTTTTCGTTTTTGGCCATTACGGCCATTGTCAATTCCATGGGGTATATCGCCGCGGCAGCTACCGGGATCTGCGGCAAATTCGACTCTTTTGCCATGCTGCCGGCTTCGGCTTTTTCCGGTGCGCTGAGCGCCTTTACCGGCCAAAATATGGGGGCGGGCCGGCCAGACCGGGCCATAAAAGCCCTGCGGACGGCCATCGTGCTGGCACTGTTGTGCTCCCTGTTCTTTTTTGCCTGGGCGCAGCTGTGGCCTGCATCCATTCTGCACATCTTCAAAGCATCGGATGAAGTGACACTGGCAGGGACCCAGTATATCCGAACCTTTAGCTTTGATTTTATGTTGGTGGCTTTTGGCTTCTGTTTCAACGGCTTTTTCAACGGATGTGGCCGCACACTGTTCGTCATGGTGGTGGGCAGCGCCGCTTCGGTGGGCATCCGGCTGCCTTTGGCCTGGTTCCTCAGCCGTGCAGTGCCGGGCAACCTGACGGTCATCGGTATGGCGGCACCAGTGGCTACGCTGGTCTCTGTGGTGATATCGCTGCTTTATCTGCGGCGCGGCAAATGGCGTGAGCTCAAACTATAAGAGCACTATGGAGGCACATTGCTTTTTACGGCCCCATGCGCTATAATGACCCTATTCTATAATGCACAGCGGCAACCAATGGATAAAGCTTCGCCGCTGCAGCAGGATCTGTAGGAAAGGCCCGTAGAAAAGCGGCCTTGGATCGTGATACACAAGAAGCCCATGGGTAGGGCTTGGCAAAGAACGAGAGGTGGACCCATTGCGCAAGATTGTTCGCGCCGCACTGGCGTGCGGCCTGGCGCTGGTTTGCTCGGCGGCGGCTCTGGCTGCCGGCGGCACGGCAGAGGACCCATTGATTACATTGTCGAAGCTGCGCAGCAGCTACTTGGATACCATTCAAGAGGCCGCCCGGCAAAAGGCGGCGGCTTTGCAGAGCCAGGCGGAACAAACCATGCAAGAAGAGACAGAGCGGGCAAAAGGCGCTCTCCAGGCCAAAGCCATCGGCATTGATCTGGATCAGGTCGCCAGCCAAGTCCGGCAGCAGGTGGGCGGCACGCAGATGGTGACCCTGGAAAAGGGCGATCAGGTGACCGGGCCCTTGGGAGCTGGCTTTGTCCTGCGGGAGGGTTCGGCCAAGATCGTGGGCACCGAGCTGATCAACATTACGGCCGGGGGGACCCGGCCGGCCGGCAATGCCATTGCTCAAAATATCTATTACCTGATCCCCCAGCAGGATGGCAGCGGCATCGAGATCACTTCGGATACGGCTGTCGTACAGCTGCGGGACGGAGCTGCCTCGTCGGCTGCCGCACCGGCTTACCAGCCCCAATACCAACTGTATGCCGACGGACTCAAGGCCATGGGCTTGTTCCGGGGCTCCGACCTGGGCTATGAGCTGGAACGGCAGCCCACCCGGCTGGAAACGCTGATCATGCTCATCCGCCTGTTGGGTGAGGAAGAAGAAGCGCTGGCATATACCGGAAGCCATCCCTTTACGGATGTGACAGGCTGGGAAGACGCCAACAAATACATTGCATATGCCGTATCAAAGGGGTACACCAACGGGGTATCGGCCACGGAATTTGCGCCCCAAAGCCCGGCCAATGCCGCCACCATGTACACCTATGTGCTGCGGGCGCTGGGCTACAGCGACCAAGAGGGAGACTTTGTGTGGAACAGCACAGACCGTACGCTGGCAGTGGAGATCGGCCTGCTGAGCCAAAGCCAGATGGAGCAGATCCAGCAGGGGATCTTCCGGCGGGACCAGGCAGTGTTTTTGTGTTGGCAGGCCCTTTCGGTGCATATGAAAGGGACCCAGACAGATCTTGCCACCAAGCTGATCGGCGAAGGTGCCGTCACCTGGCAGCAATATGAGGAGGCCAAACAGATCGTCGGCAGCTGAAAGGGGATCCCACGGGGAAACATACAAAAGCCGTTTGGATGGGTGCCCGATCAAAAAGAAGCATCCAGGAACTTTTCAATGGAAAAAAAGAAAATAAGAGAGGCGATCTGTAGAGTGATCGCCTCTCTTTTGCATTGAACGGTGAACTGGCGGGACCAAGATGCGCTCCGCAGGAGTGCCCTTTGGCGGCAGACGTTGCAAAGCAGCCTGCTGCGCCCCTGTCTGCCAGCTGTGCTGACGGTCTACGGGCGCAGGCCACCGGTGCTTTTCGGTTTTGCAAGCTTTTGTATACAATGGATGGTACTGGGAGATCGATGGCCGGATCATTGGAAGAGCGTATATTGCAGCAGATAGCAGACCAGGAACAACAGCCCGGCCAGCAGCCCCAGTACAGCGGTCACCAGCAGGCCTTTTTGCCGGGTGACCTGATAACGACCATAACACTCAAAACCTAGATAGCTCCAATACAGGGCAAAAATAGCATAATTGGTGATGCCCTTCCAGTAGTTGAAGGCACAGAGCACTAGGAACATGACGCTCAGAGCGCGGACGCCGGCGCTCCGCCCCCGGTTCATGGCATACTCTATGCCTTCATCGGCCTTTTCTTGGCGGCTGCGGGCTAAGATCTCCTCTTTTTTCATATGCGGCACCTCAGTTTCTGATTTGACAAGTTTACTTGGTATCATCAATATAGCATTGCATAGTTTACTTGTCAATAGATATTGCAAAGTTTTCTGTGCATCCCCAGGGCGGGCAATTGCTTTGCAGTGGGATTTCTGGTATCATCATAAATAAAGAAGGGAACAATGGGCAGAGAGCCAGCGCAGGCCCGCTGTTTGCAAGAGAGGGTTTGCCGAAGGGTAAATCATGCGCCGGCAGAACAAAAGGAGGAGCCAATGGGAATCAAAGAGTTTCGATACGACGGCAGCCAGGCATTGGAACTGAACAAAACGCCTACGTCCCTGCAAGGGCTGGACCGGGACAAGATCCAGGAAAAGACCCTGCGCAATATGGAAGCCATTGGCCAGTGGCAGGACAAATTGTATGCCGACGGCCGGGAAGGCATTGTGATCTTGCTGCAGGCCATGGATGCCGCAGGCAAAGACAGCGCCATCAAACATGTGATGGGATGCGTCAACCCCCAAGGCTTGACGGTACACAGCTTCAAACAGCCCAGCCCCCAGGAACTGGCCCACGACTATCTGTGGCGGGCCGTGCAGGCACTGCCCCCTCGGGGAGGCATGGCCATTTTCAACCGGTCCTATTATGAAGATGTGCTGGTGGTCAAAGTACACAGTCTGCACAAAGAGTATCAGATGGCGGAGCGGTGTTTGAACGACAAAGATTTCTTTGAAAAAAGGTACAAGCAGATCCGCCACTTTGAAGAATATTTGTATGAGAACAGCTACCGGCTGGTCAAGCTGTTCCTCCATGTATCCAAAGAAGAGCAAAAGAAGCGGTTTTTGGAACGCATCGAGGTGCCGGAGAAAAATTGGAAATTCTCCGAGGCGGATGTGGCAGAGCGGGCCCATTGGGAAGACTACATGGCTGCCTACGAAGCTGCCATCAACGCCACAGCCACAGAGCACAGCCCCTGGTATGTGCTGCCGGCCGACCGCAAATGGCAGACCAGATGGCTCATCTCCCAGGCGGTGCGCCGCACGCTGGAAGAGGCAGACCCCCGATACCCGGAGGTGCCGGAGGACAAAGGTCTGGAACTGCAGCGCTGCCGCGGCAAGCTGCTGGCAGAAGAATAGGCAAGAGAAAAGCCCGGCACGATCGTGTGCCGGGCCTTGTTGCAAGATGCCGGGGCAGCGCGCCCCGCACCGCCGATGGTAAAGCAGGAAAGGAAGGGACGGCTGCCTTTTGGCGCCGGGAGGGCCGCCGTGGGATCGAAACTAGGTCCGGGCGGCAGGCGCTCACACCTGGGTCGCCCCGTCCACCGAGAGCACAGCACCTGTCACATAACTGGCCAGATCGGAGGCCAAAAAGAGAAAAGCATTGGCAATGTCAGTGGGCTGTCCCACACGGCCCAGGGGGATGGTGGCCGCCAGTTTTTCCACCATTGCAGGGGGCAGGGCCGCCACCATGTCGGTGGCAATGACACCGGGCGCCACTGCATTGACACGGATACCGTCTTTGCCCAGCTCACGGGCCAGGGATTTGGTCAGGCCGTTTACCGCGAATTTAGAAGCAGGATACCCGACACCGGCCGGTTGCCCATACAAGCTGACCATGGAACTGGTGTTCAAAATGACGCCGCTGTGCTGCTGGCGCATGATGGAAGCGGCGGCTTTGGAACAGCAGAAGACCGCATTGACATTGAGGTCGATGATCTTTTCAAAATCCGCCATGGTATAATCGTACAGCTGGGTACTCTGGCTGATGCCTGCGTTGTTGACCAGGATGTCCAGGCGGCCCCACTGCTCCACCACTTTTTCCAGAGTCTGCTGGACTGCTTGTTCGTCGGTCAGTGCGGGCCAAAAGCCCAGCAGCGGCCAATCGGGGTTTTGCTCCCGCAGTTGTGCCAGCGTTTTGTCCACCGATTCCTGCCGGGAACCCAGCAAAGCCACTTTCGCACCCTGTTCCAAAAAGACCCGGACCGTGGCCAGGCCAATACCCCGTGTACCTCCTGTGACAACAGCCACCTTATTTTGCAGCAGATGCATTGCAGATCCTCCTCGTCTAAAGTATACTTTTTTAATATACTTTTATTTTTATCACATCCGGCAAAAAAATGCAATGGAAAACTGAAAAAATTCGGTGGAGACCGGTAAAAACCGCGGTTGTAACCGGTAGGGCACCGTGGTATAATAGCCGCAGGGCGGCTATTATACTAATTTTGCGGCCCTTTTCTCGCCGCCGCAGGGCGGCAACCGAAAAGATGGCCAATATACCACAGCGCAGGGCACCGTGGTATAATAGCCGCAGGACGGCTATTATACTAATTTTGCGGCCCTTTTCTCGCCGCC
>JABLTT010082793.1_pt1 | contig 14330 bp, 8 predicted proteins | sample 7160061 | NCBI WGS metagenome assembly JABLTT01 (sample SAMN14651232, study PRJNA627086) | human gut metagenome | isolation source: feces | host: Homo sapiens
CATCCAGTCCATGGTAGCAGTACCTTCGTGAGTATCACCGATCTTATAATTTACACCAGTGTAATACAGAATACGCTCGGTTGTGGTAGTCTTACCAGCATCGATATGAGCCATGATTCCGATATTTCTGGTTCTTTCCAACGGATATTCTCTTCCAGCCAAGGGATTTTCCTCCTTAATTTAACGAAAAAAGCCGGTCTGCAATTAGAAACGGTAGTGAGCAAACGCCTTGTTTGCCTCTGCCATCTTGTGCATATCCTCTTTCTTCTTTACAGATGCGCCAGTGTTGTTGGCTGCGTCCATAATCTCGTTTGCCAGTCTCTCTTCCTGGGTCTTCTCGCCTCTCTTACGGGAGTACAGAGTAATCCAGCGCAGAGCCAGAGCCTGTCTTCTCTCAGGCTTAACCTCGATGGGCACCTGATAAGTAGCGCCGCCGATACGCTTTGCCTTAACCTCAAGTACAGGCATGATGTTGTTCATTGCTTCTTCAAATACTTCGATTGCATCCTTACCGGTGCTTTCAGCTACACGATTGAATGCGCCGTATACGATTTTCTGTGCAACACCCTTCTTGCCGTCTAACATGATATTGTTGATCAGCTTTGTTACAACCTTATTGTTGTAGATCGGGTCTGCCAGAACGTCTCTTTTCTGAGTATGTCCTTTACGTGGCACGTTACTTCCCTCCTTAATATGCTGCCTTTCATCTGAAATGATACAGGCAGTTTCCATTAACTCAACGGTACTCACATGTTTCCATAAAATGTGTTCGTGCTCGGTCTATATATTTCCTGCAACCACAGGTACAATATCACGGATCCGGCACTAACAATTGCGGAAATAAATTCCGCAGTCACTTTACTGCTGTTAGTGGTACTAATCTGGTTTGTTCCAAACTGCTTTGAAATTACTTCTTGTCTTTCGGTCTCTTAGCGCCGTACTTGGAACGAGCCTGCTTTCTGTTTGCTACGCCTGCTGTATCCAGTGTACCTCTAACAATATGATATCTGGTACCTGGCAGGTCCTTAACTCTTCCTCCACGGATCAGAACAACGCTGTGCTCCTGAAGGTTATGTCCCTCTCCCGGGATGTAGCTTGTTACTTCGATACCATTGGAAAGACGTACTCTGGCGATCTTTCTAAGTGCAGAGTTAGGCTTCTTAGGGGTAGCAGTCTTAACAGCGGTACATACGCCACGCTTCTGTGGTGCAGATACGTCTGTTGCCTTCTTCTGTAAAGAGTTGTAACCCTTCTGCAGAGCTGGTGCAGTAGACTTCTTTGCGCTGGTCTGTCTTCCCTTTCTAACTAACTGGTTAAATGTTGGCATCCTTTTCACCTCCTGTGATATTGACTGTTGGTTGCTGTGTCTTTCAGCTTTTGTGCACCAAAACATAAGTGTTTTGAACACACTTTTTCATTATAGCATAAGGCGTAAATCTGTCAAGTATTTTTTTGAGAGCGCTCTTTTGTGTTTTTCGATAAAATATTTACGCAATTTTTATTGCATCATCTGGTATTTTCATGGATAATCAAACATACGCAGCCCCTGCCCCCATTTTTCATTTTTTGTCTGCGTATTCTATGTTTGGGAGGATTACTATGAAATTCGAGGAACATAAAATCGTTCAGCAGGTCATGCGCTCCAGGCAAGATCCTGAGGCAGCAGATCAGTTGATCCGATGCTATATGCCGTTTATCAAAGCAGAAACCGCACGCTTTATCCACCGACCGCCGGCAGAGGGACGAGATGATGAACTGTCTGTAGCCATGTTTGCTTTTTATGAAACAATGACGGTTTATAATCCAGACAGAGGTCCTTTTCTGCCTCTTGCATCAGCCGGAATCCGAAACCGCCTGGTCGACTATTTCCGAAAGGAGCAAAAGCACAGCGGGCAGCTTTCCTTAGACCAGCCTGAAACCGAGGACGGAAGTACCCTTTTAGAGAAGACCGATTCAGGGATTGATAATATTTCCGATTATCAGGATCTGTCTGCCGCTCAGTCAGAAATCGAAACATTTTCCGCAGAACTTGCAGGTTTTGGACTTTCGCTCACCGATGTGGCGGACAACTGTCCCCGCCAGGAGCGCACCCTTGATGCCTGCATGAAGGTTCTGGATTACGCCAAAAAACATCCGGAGCTTCTGGAACAGATGAGCCGCAGCCGTAAACTTCCTTTAAGCCAGCTGGCCCTGGGTTCCGGGGCAGAGAAAAAGACGCTGGAACGTCACCGGAAATATCTCATTGCCATTCTTCTTGCTTTTACAAACGGCTTTGAAATCATACGCGGTCATCTCTCACAGATGAAAAAAGGAGGCGCAGCAAAATGAAATATCTGATCATGGAATGTCATATGGCTTATGCAGTGGTGCTGGATGAGGACGGGCGTTTTCTGAAGGCCGCCAATATGAATTATGAGGTAGGACAGACGGTAGATACGATTATGGAAATCGTAGAACCCGTAGCCGCCTTTTCGGAAGCGGACTGCCAGTCTGATCCGGTTTACGATACAGTATTTGAGGAAGCGGTGGAAGTACAGCCTGCCACCCGAAGGGCCAGCCGCCTTTCCCGCTGGTTAAAACCCGCTCTTCCCGCAGCCGCAGCCCTCTGCCTTCTTCTGTCTGGAGGCCACTATTTTATTATGAGCCCTTACGGAACGGTACGGCTGTCCATCAACCCGGAAGTAGAGCTGTCCGTGAACCGGCTGGATTATGTGCTTTTATTATCCGGCATTAACCGGGATGGAGAGGACTTAATCCGGGGATATGACTATAAAAGGAAGAAAGTCGAAAAAGCTGCGGCAGATCTGGCCGAGCGGGCCATAGATATGGACTACCTGGCTCCGGGCGGAACGATCTATGTAGGCGTTTCCTCTGCTCATGAGGACTGGGCGGATGAGATGAAAAAGAATCTCACCTGGGAGCTTGACGACCGACTTGGATCGGATATCCATATAAGTGCTACTCCCAAACCTGAGAAGGAACCGGAATCGGAAACCGCGGATCCTGCTGCCCCCCTCGTTTCCGAAACAGTGCCTGCCGCTGCGCAGACTGCCCCGGCGGCATATCAAACTGTCCCGGCAGCTCATCCGAACGATAATTGGAATGAGGATTCAGATGAACAGCAGGATGAGGATTGGGATGATACCACCAGTCATGGCTCGGACGATGACTGGGATGACGACTGGGATGACGGAGCAGATAATGACAGGAATGATGACGATGGGGACGCCGATGATAGTGACGATGACAGCGATGATGACAACAATGATTAAAATCAATCCGATATCGGGGACAGAATAAACTTTAAAAAAAATTATATTTTTTTCATTTCGACCCCGTTTTTTTCAAATGCACTCCGTATTCTGTCTATGTAAAGAAAAAACAACCCAAGCACAGGTGATAGATCAAGGAGGCAACTATAATGAGAAAGATGAACCTGAAAAAAACTATGATGGCAGCAGTTGTCGCAGCAATGGCACTTACAACTGTAATCGGCAGCACGATTACCGCATCAGCAGCCCCCAGAGCTGCCAAAAAGATAATCGGCATTGCGCAGGCAAAGGAAGCCGCTTTAAAAGCTATGAAAATTAAAGAATCGGATGCTGTGTTCACAGAGCAGGAATGCGAACTGGATGACGGCGTATATGAGCTGGAATTCACTGCCGGAAGGCTTGAGTATGATGTGGAAGTAAACGCTTATACCGGTAAAGTGACCAAGGCTGATTGCGAAAACAACCGTGACTGGGATGATCTGCCGGATGACCGTTGGGACGATGACCGATTTGATGATGACGACGACCGCTGGGACGACTAATCCGTTCTCTATAAGACAGTGACCATCCCCAGTTCAAAGCCGCATGGCAAATGCTGACGCATAAGCCTGCGGCTTTTTTCATGTGTTCCCACATTCCTAAATTTTTTCTGTTTCTATGAAACTTTTATATGCTTCCGTTCGTCTAATCTATGTTATATGAGGTGCAGAAGCCCTTTGCATCCTAAACTTAAATATGATTTAGACAGGATGGACTACTAATGATATTTTCCAGCTTTGACTTTTTATTTCGTTTTCTTCCTTTATTTCTGATTCTTTATTTCATATGTCCGGAGAAATGGCGGAATCAGTGCCTTTTTGCCGGGAGCCTGATCTTCTATTTTTACGGAGCCAGACATTCCCCTCTTTATTTTGTCCTGTTTCTCCTTTCAATGCCTGTAAACTTTTTCATCGGACAGCTTATTGGAAGAAAGCGGAATGAAAAAGAACGCAGCTTCTGGCTGACTGCCGGGATCTACTATAACCTGTTCTGGCTGATTCTTTTTAAATACAGCACATTTATAACGGAAAACTTAAACCTGCTCCTGTCATATACAAAAACAGGTCTGCAGCTTCCCGTCATCCGCCTGTCCCTCCCCCTTGGAATCAGCTTTTACACCTTTCAGGCCATCGCCTATCTGGCCGATGTATATAGGAAGGAGATCCGCAGTGAACGTTCCCTCCTTCGCTTCTGTACCTGGTTTTCCATGTTTACCCAGGTAACCTCCGGTCCTATTACCCGTTATCAGGAGATCCGCCCTCAGCTGATCCGGCGCCGTTTTTCCATGGACCGTCTGGAAACCGGTCTTAGAGAGTTTACTGTTGGCTTAAGCCTTAAGGTGCTGCTTGCCAATCAGCTCGGCAGACTGTGGAGCCAGGTCGGAGCCATTGGATACGAAAGCATCTCCACGCCGCTTGCCTGGATGGGAATTATTGCATTCAGCCTTCAGCTTTACTTTGACTTTTACGGCTACTCCCTTATGGCCCAGGGAATCGGCTGGATCCTGGGATTTCAGATTCCCAGAAACTTTGCCTATCCCTACCAGTCTCTGACAATGACGGAGTTCTGGCGTCGGTGGCATATAACCCTTGGAAAATGGTTCCGCGACTATGTATATATCCCTCTTGGCGGCAACCGAAAAGGCTTTGTCATTATGGTACGCAATCTGCTGACCGTGTGGCTTCTGACTGGTTTCTGGCATGGCGCTGACTGGAATTTTCTTCTCTGGGGCCTTCTGCTTTTTGTACTGATCTCTGCTGAAAAAATAGGACTGGGACGTATCTTAAACCGTTTTCCAGCCGCGGGGCACCTGTATATGGCTCTGGTGATTCCTTTAAACTGGCTGGTCTTTGCCATTTCGCAGCCGTCACAGATCCTTGTTTATTTACAGAGGCTCTTTCCGTTTTTCACAGCCCCCGGAACTTACACCTGGTTTGAGGGAGACTATCTGAAATACGGCCGCATCTATGGGCTGTCTCTTCTTGTCGGCCTGATTTTTATGACCGACCTGCCAAGGCGGATCTACAGCCGGCACCGCCGCAGTCTTCTGACTGCCGTTATACTTACAGTTCTGTTCTGGCTGTGTGTTTACTGTATTAAAATGGGAATGGATGACCCGTTTTTATACTTCCGGTTCTAAGGAAGGTTCTAAGAAACAGATAGAAAGAGAAATTGTGTGAATAAAATGAAAAAATACTGGTATACTATAATGCTTATTGGAAGTTTGATTGCCGTAAAAGGAGGTTCCCTTATTCCCCGGATATGGGAAATGGAAACTTTTTCAAGTGAACATAAAATCGAGCGACTGGCTGAAACTGAGGATAAACAGGTGTTTAACATTCCCATATCCTCTGATTCCATTTCCGAAAGTAATGCCCCCAAAGGCAGCACCGAAGCTCCCACAGCAGAGTTCCCCTCTCCAGAGTCCTCTCCTGCAGAGCCGCTCACTGCCGGGTCTTCCCCTGAAGTTCCTCCTGTCACAGAGTCCTCCACAGCAGCGCCTCCGGTGGAGACTTTGCCGCCTGCTGATGCCTCTGCTCCCGTTGACTTAAGCACCTCCCTTTTTATCGGAGATTCACGGACAGAAGGGTTAAAGGAGTATGGCGGTCTGGCAGAAGCAGAATTTTTTGCCAATTCTGGTATGAGCAGCTTTAACCTTCTCTCAGCCAATCTTACCGTAAAGGATGGAAGCAAAAAAACACTGGAAGAACTTCTCTCCCAACGAAGCTATGAACGCATTTACCTCATGCTTGGCATCAATGAATTGGGATACCCGCCTTCTTCGGTAACAAAGCAGTACGCCTCTGTTGTAGATCAGATCCGTCTGCTCCAGCCCCAGGCCAGAATCATTCTGGAGGCCAATCTCCATGTGACAAAGAAGAAGTCCGATTCCGATCCGGTCTATGGAAATGGAAAAATCGATGCTTTAAATCAGGCCATTTACCAGATGGCTGTAGAAAAAGGCTGCGGCTATATAGATGTAAACAGCCTTTTTGACGACGGCCAGGGAAACCTTGATTCCAAATATTCTGTAGATAATGCCCACATTATGGGAAAGTATTATACGGTCTGGGCCGAATGGCTCAGAACACAAAATGCATAAAAAACACCGGATGATCAGGTTTCCCTGGCTGTCCGGTGTTTTTATGATTCAATCTGTCATTCAGACCTGTATTTTATTCTTCTGCATCCTCAGAGTTTTCCTCTTTCTCTGCATCTTCGTCCTCGATTACAGTATCGTCCAGACCCAGAACCTCTTCTGCTACATTATCCTCTGTAAGATCATTGCTTTCCTCAGCTGTCAGCTCTTCCTCTTCCGAAAGAAGAAGCTCTTCCTCCGCTGCCGCTGCGATCTTATCGTCTGTATCCAGCTTTACAGTTCTGTAACGCTTCATACCGGTACCTGCCGGAATTGGCTTACCGATAATAACATTTTCCTTCAGACCGATCAGGTGGTCTACCTTACCGTTGATAGCGGCCTCAGTCAGAACCTTGGTGGTCTCCTGGAAGGATGCGGCTGACAGGAAGGAATCTGTAGCAAGAGATGCCTTTGTAATACCCAGCATAACCTGCTTGCCCTCTGCCGGACGCTTGCCCTCTGCGATCAGAGCCTCATTCATCTCATTGAAGTCCAGAACATCCATGGATACGCCCGGCAGTACATCACTATCGCCGCTTTCCTCAATGCGGATCTTCTTTAACATCTGATGAACGATCATTTCAACGTGCTTATCGTTGATTTCTACACCCTGAAGACGGTATACACGCTGTACTTCCTGGATCATGTAATCCTGTACGGCACGAACGCCCTTGATCTTTAAGATATCGTGAGGATTTACGCTACCTTCGGTCAGCTCATCACCGGCCTCAAGAACCTGTCCGTCCATAACCTTGATTCTGGAACCGTAAGGGATCAGATAGGTCTTGGAGTTGCCTGTCTCATTGTCTGTAACAGTGATCTCACGCTTTTTCTTTGTATCCTTAATGCTTACTACGCCGCCAAACTCGGTGATGATTGCAAGACCCTTTGGCTTACGGGCCTCAAAAAGCTCCTCAACTCGAGGAAGACCCTGTGTGATATCGCCACCGGCAACGCCGCCCGTATGGAAGGTACGCATGGTCAGCTGTGTACCCGGCTCACCGATGGACTGTGCAGCGATGATTCCGACTGCTTCACCTACCTGCACCGGCTGTCCGGTAGCCATGTTGGCTCCATAGCACTTAGCGCACACGCCAATATGGGATTTACAGCTTAAAACAGTACGGATCTTCACGGATTTGCGGCCCTGCTTATCCAATACCTTCATAACAGCTGCGGCCCGCTTTGGCGTACACATATGGTTTGCCTTCATTACCAGTTCTCCCGTATCGGGATCAACGATATCTTCGGCAATATAACGGCCTGTGATTCTCTCCTGCAGATCCTCGATCACTTCATTTCCATCTGTGAATGCCTTGATTTCCATAAATGGAATCTCTTTGCCCTCACAGCAGTCTACCTCACGGATGATCAGATCCTGAGAAACGTCTACCAGACGTCTAGTCAGATAACCGGAGTCAGCCGTACGAAGAGCCGTATCAGACAGACCCTTACGCGCTCCATGAGCAGAAATGAAGTACTCCAGTACGTCAAGACCTTCACGGAAGTTAGACTTAATAGGAAGCTCGATGGTATGACCGGTTGTATCCGCCATCAGTCCTCGCATACCTGCCAGCTGTTTGATCTGCTTATCAGATCCTCGCGCACCGGAGTCAGCCATCATGAAGATGTTGTTATACTTATCCAGTCCGGTCAGCAGATCGTGGGTCAGCTGATCATCGGTGGTCTTCCAGGTTTCAATTACTTCTTTATAACGCTCCTCCTCGGTAATCAGACCGCGGCGGTAGTTCTTTGCAATGTGGTCTACTGTAGCCTGTGCGTTTGCAATCAGTTCAGGCTTGCTTGCAGGCACGGTCATATCGGAAACGGATACTGTCATGGCTGCTCTGGTAGAGAACTTGTAGCCGATTGCCTTGATATCATCCAGAGTAACGGCAGTCTGGGTAGCGCCGTGTACATTGATAACCTTTTCAAGGATCTGCTTTAACTGCTTCTTAGCTACCAGGAAGTCAACCTCCAGCTTTAACTCATTTTCAGGAATGGAACGGTCTACAAAACCAAGATCCTGAGGGATAATCTCGTTGAAGATCAGACGGCCAATAGTAGACTCAATGATACCTGTCTTTACAGTACCGTCAGGCAGAGTCTTTGATACTCTTACCTTTACCCTGGAGTGCAGAGTAGCCTCATGGTTTTCATAAGCCAGAATTGCCTCATTTACACTCTTGAAAATCATTCCCTCGCCCTTTGCACCGGGACGCTCCTGGGTCAGGTAGTAAATACCAAGAACCATATCCTGAGACGGAACAGCCACAGGACCGCCGTCAGAAGGCTTTAACAGGTTGTTCGGGCTTAAAAGCAGGAAGCGGCACTCAGCCTGTGCTTCTACAGACAGGGGCAGATGAACAGCCATCTGGTCGCCGTCGAAGTCGGCGTTGAACGCGGTACACACAAGAGGATGAAGCTTAATCGCCTTACCCTCTACCAGAATAGGCTCAAAAGCCTGAATACCCAGTCTGTGCAGCGTAGGAGCACGGTTTAACATAACAGGATGCTCTTTAATTACATCCTCCAGTACGTCCCAAACCTCAGTCTGGAGCTTCTCCACCATCTTCTTTGCGTTCTTGATATTGTGAGCGGTGCCATTGGATACAAGCTCCTTCATAACGAAAGGCTTAAACAGCTCAATAGCCATTTCCTTTGGCAGACCGCACTGATAAATCTTTAATTCAGGTCCTACTACGATAACGGAACGTCCGGAGTAGTCAACTCGCTTACCTAACAGGTTCTGACGGAAGCGACCCTGCTTACCCTTTAACATATCGGAAAGGGACTTAAGCGCACGGTTTCCAGGTCCTGTTACAGGGCGGCCCCGGCGGCCATTGTCGATCAGGGCGTCTACCGCCTCCTGGAGCATACGCTTCTCGTTGCGGACAATAATATCCGGAGCGCCCAGTTCCAGAAGTCTGGCAAGACGGTTGTTGCGGTTGATAATTCTTCTGTACAGGTCATTTAAGTCAGAGGTAGCAAAACGTCCGCCGTCCAGCTGTACCATAGGACGGATATCCGGCGGGATCACGGGGATTACGTCCATGATCATCCACTCTGGACGGTTTCCGGAGCTTAAAAATGCCTCTACCACTTCCAGGCGCTTGATGATTCTTGCGCGCTTCTGTCCGGTAGCGTCTACCAGCTGCTTTCTTAAATCAGCTGAATCCTTCTCCAGATCAATGGACATCAGAAGCTCCTGAATGGCCTCAGCACCCATTCCCACACGGAAGGCAGTGGAACCGCCGTACTTCTCTACTTCCTCACGGTACTCCTTCTCAGACAGTACCTGCTTGTACTGAAGGCTGGTAACGCCCGGATCCAGTACAACATAGGAAGCAAAGTAGAGCACCTTCTCCAGAGTTCTGGGGGAGATATCCAGGATCAGACCCATACGGCTGGGGATTCCCTTAAAATACCAGATATGGGAAACCGGAGCTGCAAGCTCAATACGTCCCATACGCTCTCTTCTTACGCTGGCTTTTGTTACCTCAACGCCGCAGCGGTCGCAGATTACGCCCTTATAGCGGATCTTCTTGTACTTGCCACAGTGGCACTCCCAGTCCTTGCTTGGACCAAAAATCCTCTCGCAGAACAGACCGTCTTTCTCCGGCTTTAAAGTTCTATAGTTGATGGTCTCTGGCTTCTTTACAACGCCGTGCTCCCACCACTCTCTCCACTCCCTGGAGGGAGCGCCTGAAGGCTCAGGCATACGGTTGCGCATGGCGCCCTGCTCCCACCATTCTCTCCACTGCTTGCTGGGCTTGTCAGCAGGTTCAGGTGTCCTGTGGGTCCAGGATCTAATCTTTTCAGGGGAAGCCAGACCAATCTTAATGGCATCAAATGTCATTGGATGATAAGTTTCATTTGTTTCCGGCATGAGCTCTTACTCCCTTCTATTATTCGTCTTCACCGTCATCTGTATAAGCGTCATACAGATCATCTGTGTCATTTCCAGCAGACTCGGAAGCCGATTCTACGCTTACAAATTCATTATCCTTGATCTCCTGCTCCTGATAACCGTAGGAAGCAAGGGATTCCTGATCGTTAAAGCGGCGGTCGCCCTCTAACATGGCGCGCAGTTCGGTATCGCCGTAGTCGATATTTTCGGTCATCTCAACTTCGGTTCCATCCTCTCTCTGTACCTGTACATCCAGGCCCAGAGACTGCATTTCCTTGAGAAGTACCTTAAAGGATTCGGGGATACCCGGCTCAGGAATGTTCTCGCCCTTGATGATAGCTTCGTAGGTCTTCACACGGCCTACCACATCATCAGACTTCACAGTCATGATCTCCTGCAGGGTGTAGGAAGCGCCATATGCCTCCAGAGCCCAAACCTCCATCTCTCCGAAACGCTGACCGCCGAACTGAGCTTTACCGCCCAGAGGCTGCTGTGTAACCAGGGAGTATGGGCCGGTAGAACGGGCGTGGATCTTATCGTCTACCAGGTGATGCAGCTTCAGGTAATGCATGTGTCCGATTGTAACGGCTCCGTCAAAATACTCTCCGGTACGTCCGTCTCTTAAGCGTACCTTTCCGTCTCTGCCGATGGGCACGCCCTTCCACAGCTCTCTGTGTGCTCTGTTCTCAGACAGATACCCGATTGCCTCCGGAACAAGCTGCTCTTTATAAAGCTGCTCAAAGGTTTCTCCGTTCCATGGCAAGCCGGAAGGCGTCTCTGTGATGCCGTCCTTTTCCCATTCTGCTTTTTCTGCCTCGTCAAAGGGCAGGTTTACATAGTGGTTTGCCAGCTCCAGGGTATCCTGGATATCATTCTCGTTTGCGCCGTCGAAGATTGGGGTGGAAACGTTAAAGCCAAGCGCTCTGGCAGCAAGGCTTAAGTGGATCTCAAGCACCTGTCCGATGTTCATACGGGAAGGTACGCCCAGAGGATTCAGCACGATATCCAGCGGACGGCCATTTGGCAGGAACGGCATATCTTCTACAGGAAGCACACGGGAAACCACACCCTTGTTTCCATGACGTCCGGCCATCTTATCGCCTACGGAAATCTTACGCTTCTGAGCGATATAAATACGTACCGTCTGATTTACGCCCGGTGAAAGCTCGTCGCCGTTTTCTCTTGTAAATACCTTTGCATCCACGATGATGCCGTAAGCGCCGTGAGGTACCTTTAAGGAGGTATCACGAACCTCTCTTGCCTTCTCACCGAAGATTGCTCTCAAAAGACGCTCCTCTGCTGTCAGCTCGGTCTCTCCCTTTGGAGTAACCTTTCCTACCAGAATGTCTCCGGCACGAACCTCAGCGCCGATACGGATAATACCGCGCTCGTCCAGATCTTTTAAGGCGTCCTCGCCTACGCCCGGAACGTCTCTTGTGATTTCTTCCGGTCCCAGCTTGGTATCACGGGCCTCCGCCTCATACTCTTCGATATGAATGGAGGTATATACGTCATCCTGAACCAGGCGCTCGGAAAGCAGAACCGCATCCTCGTAGTTGTAGCCTTCCCAGGTCATAAAGCCGATCAGCGGGTTCTTTCCAAGGGCAATTTCGCCGTTGGAGGTAGAAGGCCCGTCTGCGATCACCTCGCCGGCCTCTACATGATCATTCTTATATACGATTGGCTTCTGGTTGTAGCAGTTGCTCTGGTTGCTTCTCTTGAACTTTGTCAGATGGTATACATCTCTGTTTCCATCAGAATCTCTCTTGATAATAATCTCGTTGGAAGCGGAGCGCTCTACCACGCCGGCATTCTTTGCCACTACGCAGACACCGGAGTCAACGGCAGCCTTTGCCTCAATACCGGTACCTACTACAGGAGCCTCTGTACTTAACAGCGGCACGGCCTGACGCTGCATGTTGGATCCCATCAGAGCACGATTTGCGTCGTCGTTCTGAAGGAATGGGATCATGGCAGTAGCCACGGAGAATACCATCTTCGGGGATACGTCCATCAGGTCAATGGTGCGCTTCTGGAACTCGGAGGTTTCTGTCTGGAAACGTCCGGATACGTTATTGTGAACGAAATGTCCCTCTTCATCCAGAGCCTCGTTCGCCTGTGCCACGATGAAGTTGTCCTCTTCATCTGCAGTCAGGTATACTACCTCGTCGGTAACTCTTGGATTGGCAGGATCGGCGGTCTTATCTACTACGCGGTAAGGCGCTTCGATAAAGCCGTACTGGTTTACTCTCGCATAGCTTGCCAGAGAGTTGATCAGACCGATGTTGGGACCCTCAGGGGTCTCGATGGGGCACATACGGCCATAGTGTGTATAGTGAACGTCTCGCACCTCGAATCCGGCACGGTCTCTTGACAGACCGCCGGGACCCAGGGCGGAAAGACGTCTCTTATGGGTCAGTTCAGCCAGAGGGTTGTTCTGATCCATAAACTGTGACAGCTGGGAGCTTCCGAAGAACTCCTTTACAGCAGCCGTCACAGGCTTGATATTGATCAGGGACTGCGGTGTGATGCCGTCTACGTCCTGAGTGGTCATACGCTCTCTTACCACACGCTCCATACGGGACAGACCGATGCGGTACTGGTTCTGAAGCAGCTCTCCTACCGCACGGATACGGCGGTTGCCAAGGTGGTCGATATCGTCAGCAGTTCCCACTTCCTCTTCCAGATGCATATTGTAGTTAATGGAAGCAATGATATCTTCCTTTGTAATATGCTTCGGAATCAGATCATGGATGTTTCTGCGGATTTCTTCTTTTAACAGCTCCTCGTCAGAACCTGCTTTTTCCAGAATAGCGGACAGTACAGGATAGTATACTAACTCTGTAACGCCAACCTCTTCCGGATCAAAGGAAACATGGGCGCCCAGCTCAACCATCATGTTGGAGAGAACCTTCTGCTTTCTGTTTGGTCCCTCTACCCATACAAAGGGAACGCCAGAGTTCTGAAGGCGCATAGAGGACTCTTTGTCAAGCTTTGTGCCTGCCTCAGCTAAAATCTCACCTGTTTCCTCATTTACCACATCCTCAGCCAGAACCTGGCCATTGAGGCGGAACTTAAAGGACAGCTTTTTATTAAACTTATAGCGGCCTACCTTTGCCAGATCATATCTTCTGGGATCAAAGAACATACTGTTGAGCAGGCTCTCTGCGCTGTCAACTGATAAAGGCTCGCCGGGACGGATCTTCTTATACAGTTCTAACAGACCATCCTGATAGTTGTCAGAAGTATCCTTTCCAAAGCTGGCAAGAAGCTTCGGCTCCTCGCCAAACAGCTCCAGGATCTCTGCATTAGTGCCAAAGCCCAGAGCACGGATCAGAACCGTAACGGGAACCTTACGTGTCCTGTCTACGCGGACATAAAATACATCATTGGAGTCTGTCTCGTACTCCAGCCATGCGCCGCGGTTGGGGATCACGGTAGCGGTAAACAGCTCCTTACCTACCTTATCGTGACCAATGCCATAGTAGATACCAGGGGAACGCACAAGCTGGCTGACGATAACACGCTCTGCACCGTTGATAACAAAAGAACCCGTGTCTGTCATCAGCGGCAGATCGCCCATGAATATCTCATGTTCGTTCATCTCATCTTTATCTTTATTGTACAGTCTAACCTTTACCTTAAGTGGTGCCGCGTAAGTGGCATCGCGTTCTTTACACTCTTCGATGGTGTACTTAACATCATCCTTACATAATGTAAAGTCAACGAATTCCAGGCTCAGATGTCCTGCGAAGTCAGTGATCGGAGAGATATCATCAAACGCTTCCTTCAGTCCTTCATCTAAGAACCACTGATAGGAGTCTTTTTGAATCTCGATCAGGTTTGGCATCTGAAGGACTTCCTTCTGCCTTGAATAGCTCATTCTTACGCTTTTCCCGGCCGGTACCGGACGTATTCTGCTTTTCTCCATTGACGTTTCACCCCTGTTTTCTAATTTGGTTGCAATATC
>JABLTT010043717.1_pt1 | contig 14290 bp, 15 predicted proteins | sample 7160061 | NCBI WGS metagenome assembly JABLTT01 (sample SAMN14651232, study PRJNA627086) | human gut metagenome | isolation source: feces | host: Homo sapiens
CCATTTTCAGTGATATAATAATCACGAGCAATGGATTGCTGTCTGCCGATTGGGATTTCGGTAGGTTCCGCTGCGGGGGTGTTCGGAGCAATGGGTGTGTCAGGCATTTTGACGCCGTCCGTCAGATAAACCGGCGCTAGACTGCCAAACCAAGCATAGATTTTACCGTCTTCTGTAAGAGCGATGTTCGAGCCGCGATCTGGTATTGCATCGATAAATTTAACACCATCGCAGTCCAAAAGGGTGGGAGAATCCAGGATAAAAGAACCCCACTCGCCCCGGTCACGGTTGGGGTCTCCATAGTCCCCCCACGTATAAAGGCGTCCATCATTGGTTACCGCTAGGCCATAAAACTTCCTGCCCATGTGGGCTGTGCGGATATTCTCTAAAATAGGTATGGGTTGTGGAGCATAGGAATTTGTCAGATTGGCGGCTTGTTCTCTGGAGAGACCCAATGCAAAGTCGTAATGATACCCCCAGGTATAAAGCGTTCCGTCTGCGGTGACGGCACAAGCGGTAAGGCGCCCGTAACTCATAGAAACGACGTCAGAAAGGACTTTCTGCATCCCAGCTGGCGAGGAATTCCCATTTGGAAGGCCCCAAGAATATAATGTGCCATCTTTCGCAATGTAAGAAAAACGGCTTCCTTCCCCGGCAAAAGCGGCTGTGGCATCAGAGACCCCTTCTATTTTATGGGGGACAGAATACATTGTGGAATTGCCGTAAGATTGCAGTACATCACCCCAAGCGTATAAGCTCCCATCCGCTGTGACAGCTGCACAGGTTAAGTCTCCGTAGTCCCATAAGCTGACCGAGACAACATTGGAGAGTGTTGAAACAAGAACTGGGGTTTCGGGTGCGCTTGGATCGCCGATGCCAAGCTTTGTTTGAAGATGTGCACCCCAGGTGTATAGGCTGCCGTCCGCTGTGACAGCAGCTGCTGCATATTCGTCGCCCGTGACCTGAACTACATCGGAGATACCTTCTATCTTGACAGGCGTTGAACGGATGATCTCATCAGTCGAATACAGTGTGCCAGAGGGACGCCATTGATATAGGTCTCCATTTTCAGAGACGAAGCAACTGGAGCTAATGGTGTGACTGCTGGCAGCACCTTCGTTTTCCGCCGCCCGGACGGGCAAAGGCGCCAAAGAAAGACACAGCGCCAGCAGCAAAAACAGAGCCAATGTTTTACGCATAACAAACCCCTCCTCTTTTGAAACGGATGCGGACGATATATTGCTTTTAGCATAACATAACAATAAGAAAATGTACAGCCCTTCCAAAAAAGAGCGGTTGAAGGCTTTGTTGAATTGTGCTAAAATGCCAATCAAACAAAAGGCTTTACCAATGCCAGAGAGGATGAGGGCAAATGGAGAACATTGGGTGCCGCATACGGCTGGGGTATCCGCGGCCCAAAGACAGTTTGGTACGGGTGTTTCAGGGAATGCCAGTGGCCAACATCGATGACTGCATGGGGCGCATGGCCGCAATGGACCAAGGGCTATGGCCGATGAACCGTCACCCGCTGCTGGGGACGGCGTTTACCATCCGGGTGCCCCAAGGGGATAACCTCATGGTACACAAAGGGATGGACCTGGCACAGCCTGGCGATGTTTTGGTGATCGACGCCGGCGGCTGCTGCAACCGAGCCATTTTGGGGGAACTGATGGTCCGCTACTGCCAGTGCCGCGGCATCCAAGGCATCGTGGTAGATGGCGCCGTGCGGGACCGGGATGCGCTGGAGCAGGCCGGGATCCCGGTGTATTGCAGGGCGGTCACGCCCAATGGGCCGTATAAAAATGGACCCGGGGAGATCGGTCTCCCCATTGCCTGCGGCGGCATTGTGGTAGAGCCCGGCGATATTCTGGTGGGGGATGGAGACGGGGTGCTGGCGATCCACCCGTGGGAAGCGGAAGGGCTGGCCCAACGGGTACAGGCGGTCATGGCGCAAGAACGGGCCATTTTGGCCCAGATGGACCGGGATGGCACCTATCCCAGACCTTGGGTGGATGAAAAGCTGCAAGCCCTTGGCTGCCAATACCGGCAGGGCTGAAGCAAAACAGAAAAAACAGGCAGGGCCTCGGGAAAAGAGGTCCTGCCTGTTGCAAGAGGGCAGCGGATCAAAGGGGATGCTTTTCGAGCCATTCGCCGGACAGATAGCCGGGGCCATAGGGAAAGGCCGGGCCCCCGGCCGGCGGGGCGCTGTGGTATGCGCCGTGGAGCAGCACATATTCCCAGCCGCCTTTGTGCACCAGGCAGGGGAATCCCCGGAAAGCCCGCAGAATACGGTCGATCTGTTGGGCGGGCATCTGCTCTGTCACCGTGAAGTCGGCCTCGGTGGGGGTGGGGTAGACTTCGCCGGGCCCCTGGGGCTTGGCGTTTTGGTACAGCCGGTCGAAATCGGAGAGCAGCTCGTGGACCATGGGGGGGATCTGCCGGTAGACTTTCGCCATCAGCGTTTCCAGGTCTTCGTCTTCGGCCAGGGGGAACGTGTGCTGCAAGATGATGTCGCCGGTATCGAAGCCGCTGGCGATCTTGTGGAACGTCACGCCGCCCTGCTTTTCGCCCCGCAGGATCATCACGGGCGTGGGCCAGCCGCCCCGTCCCCGGGGCAGGCAAGTGGGGTGGATATTCACCATGGGCAGCGTCGGGTCGGTGGGTATCTTGTGGTAATAGGCTGCGGAGAGCAGCAGCTGGCAGCCGTTGTCTTTGAGCCACTGGAGGTCCTGGCGGGTGATCTTTTGGGTGGTGTAAGGGATCTGCAGCTGCTGGGCCTTGGCGATCACCTGGGCGTTGGATTCCGTGGCCGGATCCACCTGGCAGGTGAAGAGTTTCAGCAGTTGGCAGCCCTCGTTTGCCAAAGCCTCCATGGCGGCAAAGCCATCGTCAAAGCCGACAAAGGCCACTTTTTTGCCGTTGGATCGAGTCGTCATAGAGCGTACCTTTTACTTCAATGTATCCCGGATCAGGCGCAGCATGTTGCCGTTGCAGATCTTTTCGATCTCGTCGTCGGTGAAGCACTGGCCCATGGCATCCAGAATGGCGGGCATGCCGGCGTAGTCGCGGAACTCCAGGTTGCTGGTGATGCCGTCGAAATCCGAGCCGAAGCCCAGGGCGTCGATGCCCGCTTTGTCGCGGATGTGCTGCATGTGCCGCAAAATGGAGGCGATGTCGGTGTCATTGGAGCCTTCGTTTAAGAATTGGGAGGCAAAGTTGATGCCCACTACGCCGCCTTTTTCGCCCAGGGCATGGAGCATGTCGTCCGTCAAGTTGCGGGTGTGGTTGCACAGGGCACGGCAGCAGGAGTGGGAGGCGATGAAGGGCTTTTTGCTGTGCTTGACGATATCCCAAAAACCGCCGTCGGAAAGGTGGGAAACGTCGATCAGCATGCCCAGCTCGTTCATGCGGCTGATGCATTCCAGGCCAAAGGGCTTCAGCCCTTTTTCCATGACAGCCGGGTCTTTGGAGTTGGGGTAGCCCAGGCTGTTCTCATAGTTCCAGGTGTAGGAGATCAGGCGCACGCCCTTTTGATAGAACTCTTCCAGCCGCTCCATTTTGCCATCCAGGGGCACGCCGTCTTCCACCGTGAGCACCGAGGAGATCTTGCCCGCCGCTTTGTTGCGCAGGATGTCCTCGTAGTTCATGGCAGGCGCCAGCACATCCTGGTTGGCCTCCAGCTCTTTCAAATAGACCTGGTAGACGAATTGAAAGTATTCATAAGGGGTCATGTGGATGCCGGCCTGGGCCGCGCCTTCGTGGGTCTGGATGAAAATGGCGAAGAATTCCGCCAGCGCCCCGCCTTTTTGCAGCTTTTCCACATTGATGTGGCCCGGGTTGTTTTGCAGGGTGATCTTGCCCTGAGAGCGGGCGATGCATTCGCCGATCGTGTCGCAATGGGTGTCGATGATGCGCATTTCCATGGGATATCCACCTTTCTGCTTGAAAAATCTATGGTTGCAGTATACTCTGAAACAGCCGGAATTGCAAGGTTTACCGGGCTCATGCCCCATCCAGCGTCAGCAGGCCGGAGAGCAGGTATGGGGCGCCGCCATCGGGCAGCACCGCCACCAAGGTCTTATCCTGGGCTTCCGGCCGGCTGGCCACATCCACTGCCGCGGCCAGGGCGGCGCCGGAGGAGATGCCGCACAGCAATCCCTCGGTGCGGCAGAGCTGCTGGCACAGTTCCAGGGCGTCCGGCGTGCGCACCCGGATGATCTCATCGATCAGCGGCACGTTGAGGATGGGGGGCACGAAGCCGGGGCCGATGCCCCGGATGGCGTGGGCCGATGCCATGCCCCCCGACAGCACCGGGGAATCGTTGGGCTCCACCGCGATGACCTTGCAATCCATACAGCGGCTTTTCAGGTATTCGCCGCAGCCGGTCAGGGTGGCGCCGGTGCCCACGCCGGTGATGAAATAATCCACCTGAGGCAGTTCGGCCAAGATCTCGGGGCCGGTCTGCAGGCGGTGGGCCTGGCAGGCGCCGTCGTTTTCAAAGGGGAGGGGCAGATAGGCGTTGGGCAGTTCGGCCTCGTAGATCTGCCGGGCTTTGGCCTGGGCCCCTTCCATCCCCTCTTTGGCAGGAGTCGTCACCACCGTGCCGCCGTAGGCCCGCACCAGCGGCCCCAAAAAAGACTCCATGTTGTCGGGCAGCACCAAGATGGCCCGCAGGTTGAGGGCGGCGCAGACCATGGCCAAGGAGACGGCGCTGTTGCCGCCGGATGCTTCGACCACGGCGCCGCCCCGCTGCAAGACGCCCTCCTCCAGGGCTTTTTGCAGCAAAAAGAAAGCGGGCCGGTCTTTCACGCTGCCCGAAGGGTTCCAGCCCTCCAGCTTGGCCACCACCGGCGTACGGCATCCATACAAAGCGCTGAGCTTATGCAAACGCAGCAGAGGCGTGCCGCCCACCAGTTGGCAGATGTTCTCATAGACCAAAAAGACCGCCTCCTTCCTCTGGTTTCTTTCTTTTATTTTACTATGGAATGGGCCGCGGGACAAGGCGCTGGAGCTGGAATATGGTGATTTTCGCCGGAAACTGCAGCGTTTCTTTAGGCACTATTTCCAGACGGGGCTACAAAACAGCAAAAGGCCCCTGCATGATTTTAGAAAAAATGTAGAAAGTGCATTTTGCAACTTGTTAAAATTGATGAAGAATGTTAGAATAACCCTGTAAGAGAGAATTGAGGCCTCCAGGTCTCGATCGTTTTGCTATGCGTCAGGCAAAGGAAATGCAGTATTCTCGATTATTATTATGCAGGAGGAATAAATATGCACAAGAAGCTCTTTATCCCCGGCCCGGTAGACGTGCGCCCCGAAGTGTTGGCCAAGATGTCCACCCCCATGATCTCCCACCGCGGCAAGGCTGCCACGGAGCTGGGCAAGGATGTCTGCACCAAGCTGCAGAAGGTCTTCCAGACAAACAATGTGATCGTCCTTTCCACCACATCTGGCTCCGGCCTGATGGAAAGCGCCATCCGCTGCTGCACAGCGAAGCGCGCCGCCGTGTTCTCCATCGGCGCTTTTGGCGACAGATGGTATAAGATGGCCGTTTCCAACGGCGTGCCCGCCGACAAGTTCCGCGCGGAAGATGGCCATGCCACCGATCCCCAGGAAGTGGATGCCGCTCTGGCCACCGGCAAGTATGACCTGATCACCGTGACCCACAACGAGACTTCCGTCGGCATCATGAACCCCATCAAAGAGATCGCCGAAGTGGTGAAGAAATACCCCGACGTGGTGTTCTGCGTGGACACCGTCTCCTCGATGGGCGGCACCAGCATCCCTGTGGACGAGCTGGGCATTGACTTCTGCATCACTTCCACCCAGAAGTGCCTGGGCTGCCCTCCGGGAATGAGCGCAGCTTCGGTCTCCAAGAAAGCCTATGAGCGCGCCAAGACCGTTCCCAACCGCGGCCTGTACCTGGATATCGTCGAGATCTACGACAAAGTGGTGAAAGACGACAAGTACCAGTATCCTTCCACCCCCAGCCTGAGCCATATGTTCGCCCTGCAGGAAGAACTGACTTACATGCTGGAAGTGGAGACCCTGGAGAAGCGCTATGCCCGCCACTTGGAGATGGCCGAGTATATCCGCGCTTGGGCGAAGAAGTACTTCGCTCTGTTCTCCGATGAGAGATACCTGAGCCCCACACTGACCACCATCAAGAACACCCGGGGCATCAATGTCTCTGAGCTGAACAAGAAGCTGGCCGAAAAAGGCATCGAGATCTCCAACGGCTATGGCGATCTGAAGGAAAAGACATTCCGCATCTCCCACATGGCTGACATGACCATGGACGACATGAAGGAAGTCACCTCCGCCATCGAAGAAGTGCTAGGCCTGTAATAAGCGGACAGCAATCGATAGAAAAAAGTCGTAACTGGGCAGACAAGTGGCGGAAACAGGTGTTTCGCCACTTGTCCCATCCCAGCCTCTCATCGAAAACAAAGGAGAATGGATTATGATTCGTGTACTCGCTTCCGACGGCATGAACAAAGCGGCTGCCGCTGACCTGCGCGCCAAAGGCTATGAAGTGGTAGAGCAATTCTATGAGCCCGAAGACCTGAAAAAAGAGCTGGCCAACTACGATGTGCTGGTGGTCCGCTCGGCCACTAAGGTCCGGGAACCTATCATCGACGCGGCAGTGGAAGCCGGCCGGCTGAAGCTGGTGATCCGCGGCGGCGTAGGCGTGGACAACATCGATGTGAAGTATGCTGAGAGCAAGGGCATCAAAGTGACCAACACCCCCAAAGCCTCTTCCGATTCCGTGGCAGAGCTGGCCCTGGGCCACATGCTGTCCATGGCCCGCTACATCGGCATTGCCAATGTGACCCTGCGGGAAGGCAAGTGGGAGAAGAAAAAGTACGAAGGCGTGGAGCTGGCCGGCAAGACCCTGGGCCTGATCGGCATGGGCCGCATCTCCCAGTCCATCGCCCGCAAGGCCACGGCTCTGGGCATGAAAGTCATGTATACCGATATCTTTGAGATCAAGGGCCTGCCCGAAGAGTACATCTGCGCCACAAAAGAAGAAGTGCTGAAGAACGCGGACTTCGTCTCGCTGCACATCCCCGCCGCAGCCGACGGCAAGCCGGTGATCGGCGCTGCCGAGCTGGCGCTGATGAAGCCCACCGCTTTCATCGTCAACACAGCCCGCGGTGGCCTGATCGACGAGGACGCCCTGGTGGACGCCCTGGAGCAGGACAAGCTGGCCGGCGCTGCGCTGGACGTGTTCGCCAAAGAGCCTCTGGCCAATGAGCGCGTGATGAATTGCCCCAAGATCTCCCTGACGCCCCACATCGGCGGTTCCACCAAGGAAGCACAGGGCCGCATCGGCCAGGAGATCGTAGAGATCATCGAGAATTTCTTCCAGAAATAAGCAAAGACACAAAGGAGAGAAGAACATGGCAGTTGTAAGACCTTTCAAGGCCATTCGCCCCACCAGCGAGCTGGCCTCCAAGGTGGCGGCTCTTCCCTATGACGTAATGAGCAGCGAAGAGGCCCGGCAGATGGTCGTGGGCAATCCCTACTCCTTCCTGCATGTGGACAAAGCCGAGATCGACCTGGATCCTTCCATCGACCACTACAGCAAAGTCGTCTATGAAAAGGCCCGGGACAACCTGAACAAAATGATTGCCGACGGCGTTTATATCCAAGACGAGAAGCCCTGCTTCTACCTGTACAAGCAGGTGATGGACGGCCGTGCCCAGGTGGGTATCGTGGGCTGTGCATCCATCGATGATTACATCAACAATGTGATCAAAAAGCATGAGCTGACCCGTGCCGACAAAGAAGAGGACCGGGTGAACCATGTGGATTACTGCAACGCCAACACAGGCCCCATCTTTTTGACCTATAAGGCCCGCAAAGAGATCAACGCCATTGTGGAAAAGACCATGGCCAAAGCGCCGGTGTATGATTTCGTGGCCGACGGCGTGCAGAACACGGTGTGGGTCATCGATGACGCCCAGGATATCGAAGTGATCGGCAAAGAGTTTGTGGCGGCCGGCAACCTGTACATCGCCGATGGCCACCATCGCTGCGCTTCCGCCGCCCGGGTGGGCAAGATGCGCCGGGAGCAAAACCCGGGCTACACCGGTGAAGAGGAGTTCAACTACTTCTTGGCCGTGCTGTTCCCCGATGAGCAGCTGCACATCATGGATTACAACCGGGTGGTCAAAGACCTGAACGGCATGAGCGATGAAGAATTCCTGGCCGAACTGGGCAAGAAATTCTACATCAAGGAATACTGCGGCGAAGGCCAGTACCGGCCGGAGAACAAGCACAATTTCGGCATGTACCTCAACGATAAGTGGTACATCCTCACCGCTCATGGCGACATCTATGACGCCAATGACCCGGTGGACCAGCTGGATGTCTCCATCCTGCAGAACAACGTGCTGGCGCCTATGCTGGGCATCCAGGACCCCCGGACCGACAGCCGCATCGATTTCATCGGCGGCATCCGTGGCCTGGTCGAGCTGGAAAAGAGAGTGCACGAGGGCATGAAGGTGGCCTTTGCCATGTATCCCACCTCCATTGAAGAGCTGATCGCCATTGCCGACGCCGGCAAGATCATGCCGCCCAAGTCCACTTGGTTTGAGCCTAAGCTGATGAGCGGCCTGTTCGTCCACCAGCTGTAAAAAACAAAGCGGCCTTTCCCGGCCGCCGGCCGAAAAGACCCATTCCGCAGGGGTGGGTCTTTTTTGTTTGAAAATGGCGTTGACAAGTCAGGTAGTATGTGATATATTTTTCTCATAAAGAGCGAAATATATCACATATCGAAGGAGGAGATTGGTATGAGACAGAAGAAAGCAGTCAACTCACTGGGGTTTCTGTCACTGTTGGCGCTGCTGGGCTTCCTGGGATGGCTCACAGGGGAGAAGGGGTATTTTGGCTTTTTTGGCTTTGCCTACTACATCCGTTACTTCTTTGTGCTGCCCGACGAATTGTTCCAGCTTTCCGTGCGCCGGGCGGCCACGCTGGGCTTTTTCACCCAAGTGATCCTGCTGGTGCCCCTGAGCTATGGCGGGTATTGGATGCTGGGGGAAGACAACGTGCTGCGCCTGGCCCTGGGGCTGAGCTTTGCCGCCGGTATCATCGTGTTTTCCATCTACCTGACGGTGATGGAACTGCGGGAAAGCGCGGCTCTCCATGATTAAGACGCGGATCCGGGAATACCGGGCACGGCTGGGGATGAGCCAGGAAGAACTGGCCCTGCGGGTCGGCGTGCGCCGGGAGACCATCGGCAACCTGGAAAAGGGCAAGTACAACCCTTCCCTGGTGCTGGCTTGGAACATCGCCCGTGTGTTTGGCGTCACCATTGAGGAGATCTTTGAAGTGACAGAGGAATAGAGAGGCGCCTGCCGGAAGCGGAAGAAGGGGGGAGACGGACCGTCTCCCCCTTTTTTGCAGGCACAGAACGGGTTGACAACGATACACTATTATGGTAGTTTATAAACAAGATACACGACTACAGTAGTTTAGAAAGGAGAAAGCTATGGCGTGTAAATTGTTCGACTCGGAGCTGAAGGTGATGGATGTGCTATGGCGCGAGGGGGATGTGACGGCCAAGCACATTTCCGACGTGCTGAAAGAAGAGGTGGGGTGGAATATGAACACCACATACACCATCATCAAGCGCTGCATCCAAAAAGGAGCGATCCAGCGGATGGAGCCCCACTACATGTGCCACGCCAAAATACCAAAAGAGCAGGTGCAGCAGGCAGAGACCGCGGAACTGATCGACAAGGTCTACGACGGCTCTGCCGACCAGCTGTTCGCTGCCCTGTTGGGCAAAAAAAGCCTGACCCGGGAACAGATCGACGAACTGAAACGCATAGTGGACCAATGGGAATGAGGTGAAGGGATGAATTTGGTGCAAACGAGTTTGGCAGCCAGTGTCATGATCTTGTTGGTCTTGCTCTTGCGGGGCTTGCTGCTGTACCGGTGGCCAAAGAAGGCCTTTGCCGCTTTGTGGATGCTGGTGCTGCTGCGGCTGCTGCTGCCTTTCCAATGGCAAGCCCCCTGGCAGGCCAGCCTGCTGCAGGCCCCAGACCCAGTCCGCCTGCTGCAGCAGGACGCCCCACCGGCCCAGGCAGGGGACGGGCAGCAAGGGCAAGAAGGGCAGCAGACCAGGCAACTGCCCTGGCATCTGCTGTGGGCAGCAGGGGCTGCCGGATGCGGGGTCTTCTGGCTGACCGTTTACCGGCGGGGCCGCCGGCGTTTTTCCATGGCGCTGCCGGTGGAAAACCCATCTGCCTGGCAGTGGCTGGAGCGCCATCCCCTCAGGCGGCCGGTCGCCCTGCGGCAGACAGACCAGGTGGAAGGCCCTTTGACCTATGGCTTGTTTCGGCCCGTGATCCTTCTGCCCAAAGCATTGGCTTCTGCCGGGCCGCAGCTGCTGGAATGTGTGCTGGCCCATGAATGGACCCACATACGCCGGTGGGATGCCGGGAAAAAGCTGCTGCTGGCGGCAGGCTTGTGCCTTCACTGGTTCAACCCTCTGGTGTGGGTCTTCTTTTTCATGGCCAACCGAGATCTGGAGCTAGCCTGTGACGAAGGGGCCATAGCGCTGCTGGGTGGACAGCAGCGGGGCCGCTATGCGCGGACCTTGATCCAGATGGAAGAAGTGCGGAGCGGGTTATTGACGCCCTTTGGCGGAAACCGGATGAAAGAAAGGGTGAAAGCGATCATGAAAGGAAAAAACAGACGGCGGACCATGGTCAGCGTGGTGCCAGCCGGGATGCTCTTGGCCCTTGTGGCACTGGCCCTGTCGGCCAAACCGGGGACTTCTTCGCCTTTGGATGGGCAGACCGTGCTGGGACTCGCCATCCAGCTGGAAGGGGACACGTTGTCCTTCGACCCGGCTGAATGGATCACGATTTCCGACACAGAACGCATTCAAGAATTGGGGATCGACCCCCAAGAAATGCCCAATGGTTACTACATTGAGAACCCAGAAGCCGACCGGCTCCACGTGCCTTTGGCCCAGGACACCGAGTATTGCTTTTTTGACTGGGGGCGGCAATTCATCCAGGACCCGCCTGCCGGCGAAGGAATGGAAAGCCTGCTGTACACCACCACCAAGCAGGAGGAATTTTTGGAATATTTGAACAGCTATACACCGGTGGAAGGAGAACCTTTGGCAGGCAAGGTCCCCTTTTGGATCCAGGTGGAAAAAGGACGTGTCCGGCGCATCACCGAACAATATGTGCCATAAGGAGGGGAGCAGGTGGAAGTGATCGCCCACACAATGGAATACCGGGGCGGCCCCCAGCTGGGGGATCTGCCGGTGCAGCCCTACACTGAGGATGCGTATGAGGAATATCGGGATCTGTATAACCGGTGTTTCCGCCCTATGCGGCAGGCTTTGGGCCGGTATCCGCTGGATTGCTGCCCGGACCGCGCCGCATTGCGGGCAGAGCAGATCTTTCTATACCGGCACAAAGGGGCCTTAGCCGGGGCTGTGACGATACGGGAAAGGGAGATCGACGGCCTGATCGTATCGCCTGCCTGGCGCCGGCAGGGCCTTGGCCGGCGGCTGCTGGCTTTTGCAGTGGGGCACCTGCAGGGGCAGGGCGGAACGATCTGCCTGCATGTGGCAGATTGGAACCGGCCTGCCATAGCCCTCTACCGTTCCATGGGGTTTGTCATCACCCATACGGAGATCGTGCCATGACCAAAGGTTAAAAGAAAAGTTGTATATCTTGTCGGAATGGGCCGGATCTTGATTTGCGTTTCTTGTGCCAATGTGATAAACTGGCGGTAAGAAGAAGGGATACAAGACACGCCAGATCGAGAGAAAGGGGTGTGCATTGTGGCAAAGAGGAGATACGTTGCCATGGCGTTGGCCGGACTGTTGCTGCTGGCCGGGGGCTGCGGACAAAGCAGAGCGCCGGAGATAGAGGAAAGCGCCCGGTTCAACGAATTCATCCAAGGGCTGTACCAGCCGGGAGAAGGGCAATACAAAGTGCTGGACCAAGAGATGCAGGATATCACAGAGGCGTTCATCGAAGCCACAAAAGAAGAAGCGGCAGAGGAAAATTATCTGGCCATCCGCCAGTATGCCCGAGAAGAGGATGTGACCATCCAGCGCTGGGAGGTAGAGCCCGGGCAAGTGACCATGGACACATATCAAATGGTCCAGCTGGAGGACAGCCACCGGCAGCTGGGGGCGGATGCTTGGGATGCCCTGGCCCACGATTATGTGCAGTACCGGGTGAAAGATGGGAAGATCGCGGAAAATTGGCAGTCCTGGGGCAGCAAAGGGCCCGATTTTTTCGAGCTGAGCAGCAAGGTGAAGCCGAAATCCATTGAGATGAGTGTGGATGTCCAGCAAGATGGGAAGAGCCTAAAAGTGTTGGCTAAGACCTTTGTCAGGGCGCACCCAGATTACAGCCAGGAGCCTGTGGGCGTGCTGAAGACCGAGTACCATGTGCCGGTGCTGCCGTAAAGACTGCGAAATCCGTTGCAACCGCCTGGGTTTTCTGGTAAAATGAAGGCAACATCATGGATACAGTAGGAGGAGAACACTATGCCGCTGGTCAGCACAAAAGAAATGTTCGAAAAAGCCTATCAAGGCGGTTACGCCATTGGCGCTTTCAATGTGAATAATATGGAGATCGTACAGGGCATTACAGAGGCCGCAAAGCTGGAAAATTCCCCTGTGATCCTGCAGGTGTCCGCCGGCGCCCGCAAATATGCCAAGCACAATTATTTGATCAAGCTGGTGGAAGCCGCGATCTTGGAGACCGGCCTGCCCATCGCGCTGCATCTGGATCATGGCGAAGACTTCGAGATCTGCAAAGCCTGCATCGACGGCGGCTTTTCTTCGGTGATGATCGATGGCAGCAAGCACAGTTTTGAAGAAAACATCGCAGTGACCAAACAAGTGGCGGATTACGCCCACGCCCACGGCGTTGTGGTGGAGGGCGAGCTGGGCAAGCTGGCCGGCATTGAAGATGCGGTCAACGTATCGGAAGAGGATGCCCAGTTTACAAACCCGGCAGAAGTGGAAGAGTTCGTCAGCCGCACCGGGGTGGATTCGCTGGCCATTGCCATCGGCACCAGCCATGGCGCCTACAAATTCAAGCCGGGCCAAAAGCCCCGCCTGCGCTTTGATATCCTGGAAGAAGTGTCCCGCCGCCTGCCCGGCTTCCCCATCGTGCTCCACGGGGCGTCTTCCGTGCCCCAGGAGTATGTACAGACCGTCAACCAATACGGTGGCAGCATGCCCGACGCCATCGGCATCCCGGAAGAGATGCTGCGCCAGGCGGCTTCCATGGCCGTGTGCAAGATCAACATCGATTCCGACTTGCGCCTGTGCATGACGGCTGCCGTCCGCAAGCACCTGGCGGAACATCCGGATCATTTTGATCCCCGTCAATACCTGGCCGACGGCCGGGATGCCATCCGCGACATCGTGCGGCACAAGATCCACGATGTGCTGGGCTCCACAGGCAAGGCATAAAACAGAGAAAGCAAAAGACACCAGGCGTCCACCTGGTGTCTTTTCATAAAAACCCATGGGAGGATGGAAAGCGCATGGAGGCACATACGATCTTATTCGACTTGGACGGCACGCTGACCGACCCGGGCGAAGGCATCACCAAATCGGTGGCCTATGCCTTGGCCAGCTTTGGCATAACGGTGCAGGACCGCCGGACGCTCTACCCCTTTATCGGGCCGCCTCTGGTGGAATCCTTTATGGGCTTTTACGGCTTTACGGCGGAACAAGCCAAACAGGCGGTGGAAAAGTACCGGGAGTATTTCAGCCAGCAGGGGATCTTTGAAAACACCCCGTATCCGGGCATCCACCAGGCACTGGCGCAGCTCAAAGGGCAGGGGAAGCGGCTGCTGCTGGCCACCAGCAAGCCCACGGTCTTCGCCCGGCAGATCTTGGAGCGGTTCGACTTGCTGCCCTACTTTGATTTTGTGGGTGGCAGCGACCTGGAGGGCAAGCGGGGCCAAAAGGGACAGGTGATCGCCTATACCATGGAACAGGCCGGTGTGCAGCGGGCAGGCGCCTGGATGGTGGGCGACCGGAAACACGACGTGCTGGGGGCCAGAGAAAACGGTTTGCCGTGCGCCGGCGTGCTGTATGGCTATGGCAGCCGGGAGGAATTGGAGGAGGCGGGAGCTGCGGCTTTGCTGGAGACTGTGCCCATGTGCGCCCAGTTCTTTGGCGGGCGTATGACGGGTGACGCCAGATGAGCAGCTGTGCTTGCGTGCTCCCATAGACCCCAACAGTACGGCTGTGCGGGCGTACACCACCCGATATGGCCGTCCG
>JABLTT010082502.1_pt1 | contig 14183 bp, 7 predicted proteins | sample 7160061 | NCBI WGS metagenome assembly JABLTT01 (sample SAMN14651232, study PRJNA627086) | human gut metagenome | isolation source: feces | host: Homo sapiens
GAAAAGATTACATTCGTTTTGTCAACGAACACTCCGTTCGCAAGTAACGGAATATGTCCGATACACAAATAGAATTCCGATTTTGCAAGAGTACACACCCTCAGCTGATGAAGAAAAATTATATAATTTTATCTCTGATTATTTGCAGACTGATAAGTTATATGCACTTCCAGAAGGTCAGCGTACACTTATTACTATGGTTCTTAGAAAATTATTAGCTTCTTCTTCATTTGCAATTTCTGGAACACTTAATTCGTTAATTGAAAGATTGAACAATCTTTTGATAGGTGTTGAAAGCGAATTGGATATTGAAGATTATGATACTATTGATGAATTAAAAGATTCATTTGATGACGAAGAAAACATAACTGCTGAATTGATTCGAGACAGAGAAGGTATTATGCAGGAACTTGCACAGCTTGAAGAATATGCTAAGTTGGCACAAAGCATTACTGAAAACTCTAAGGGTGAAAATCTTCTAACAGCATTACATAAAGGTTTTGATGAAACAGAAAAACTTGGCGGACAAAGAAAAGCTGTTATTTTTACAGAATCAAGAAGAACACAAGATTATTTATACAATCTGTTATCAAACAATGGATATGAGGGTCAGATTGTTGTCCTTAATGGCTCTAATAGTGACGCTGATTCAAAAAGAATCCTTAACGAATGGAAAGAACGTCATAAAAATGACGGAAGAGTTTCAGGCTCTCGAACCGCTGATATTAAGGCAGCTGTTGTTGAAGAATTTAGAGATAGAGCAAGTATTTTAATTGGGACAGAAGCAGCAGCTGAAGGTATAAATCTTCAATTTTGTAGTTTACTTGTAAACTATGACCTTCCATGGAATCCCCAGAGAATAGAACAGAGAATTGGTCGTTGCCATAGATATGGTCAGAAAAATGATGTTGTAGTTATTAACTTCCTTAATAGAAAAAATGCAGCTGATGTAAGAGTATATCAATTGCTCGATCAAAAATTCAGATTGTTTAGTGGCGTGTTTGGTTCTTCTGATGAAGTTCTTGGCTCTATTGAATCAGGCGTAGACTTTGAAAAACGTATTGCCGGTATCTATCAGAAATGTAAAACATCTGATGAAATTACTCAAGAATTTGATGAATTGCAAGAAGAAATGTCTGAAGCAATCAATGAAAAAATGACACAAGCTCGTCAAACAATTTTAGAAAATTTTGATGAGGATGTAGCTGCAAAACTTAAAGATTGTCAAACAAGTACAGTTGCGAGTATGGATAAATGTACTCGTTGGCTTTATTACTTTTTCCTTGTGCATGGAGCAAAAAGAGTTGAGCCACTTGACCAACTTCGTTTCCGTGTAGATACCGATGGGAATTTTAAAACATATAATCTTGATTGGAAATCAGCAGAAACATCGGGAGATATATTTCTTAGAAAAGATGATAAATTATATTCGGATTGGTTAGATGAAGCAAATAAAACTGAGCTTTCTCCGGTAACGATTGAGTTTGATTATTCTGGCAATAAGAATAGGCATATAGCTTTTTTTGATTCACATATTGGATTAAAAGGCATGTTGTCAATTGACAAAGTATCCTATGAGGGTATAGGAGAAGAAGAGCATTTGATATTTACTGTTAAATGTGATGATGGAACTTTGCTTGATGAAGAACTTATCAATTCCATGATGGAACTTCGTGGAACTGTTGTCGGTGATTGTCAGGCGGAATCTGATAGCTTCATTAGATTTAGACAGGAGCTTATTGCTTATCAACAGCAACAGGTTGAAGAAAATAATAAAAAATATTATTTGGAAGAATGTGATAAGTTAGATGCTTATAGCGAAGATTTAAAAGAAGGTCTTAAACGTGAACTTAAAGAATTAAAAAAAGCCATTACTGAAAAAAATAAAGAGTTCAGAGCAAGCACAAATTTACCACTTTCGGAAATGCTTGAAATAAAAGATGAACTTGAAAAAATGAAGAAAAAACGTAGATCAATGGAACGTGACATCAATAAGCGTGAAGATGAAATTGATGAAATGAATGAACGCTTGCAGAATGAAATTCGTGAGAAATTAAAGGGTCATAGCATAATTACTCATATCATGACCATTGGTTTTAAGATTAAATAACGGAGGAATTGCAAATGCAAAAATTAGAACTTACTTGGATTGGAAAAGGTAAAGAACCGGCAGTAGAGCCTCGTATATTACTTCATGACCCTTCGAAAGACTATGGAGATCCTAACACAGAAAATATGCTTATCCATGGAGATAATTTGCTTGCTTTAAAAGCGTTGGAGCAAAAATATTCTGGACAAGTAAAGTGTATTTATATAGACCCACCATACAATACAGGGTCAGCGTTTGAACATTATGATGATAACTTAGAACATTCAATCTGGTTAAGATTGATGAAAGCTCGTTTTGAAGTACTTAGGAATTTATTAACACCAGATGGTCGAATATTTGTACAAATTGATGATGAAGAACATGCATATATGAAAGTATTGATGGATGAGGTTTTTGGTCGTTCTAATTACATTAATACAATCAGTGTTTTGATGAAAAACATTGCAGGTGCTTCTGGTGGTGGGGAAGATAAAAGATTAAAGAAAAATATTGAGTATATTGTCATTTATGCAAAGGATTATTCTCAAGTCGGAACTTTTACTCCAGTATATAATTATTCTCCGATTGCACAATTGGTTGAACAATATAAACAAGATGGTAAAAGTTGGAAATACACATCAGTTCTTGTTGACGCAGGAGAAAAAGAGTATATAGATTCCACTGTCGATGGTGATGGTAACGAAATTAAAATTTATAAGAGAAAAAATTTTAAATCGCTTTCAGTAAAACAATACGCTAAAGAAAATGGAATATCTGAAAGTGATGTATATAATTATCATTTTGATAAAGTATACAGAACAACTATGCCACAAAGTTCTATACGTCCACGTGTTATGGAAAAAATGAATGAGTTAGGGGTAAAGTGCGATGTAGTTTCTATTGAGTATGTGCCAAAGACAGGACGAAATAAAGGGCAATTATACGAGCAATTTTATATTGGAGATAAATTCAATTTATTTGCATGGTTATCAGATGTAGCAGAAGTTTTTGATGGAGTAGCTTACAAAAAAGATTTACAAGGTACATATTGGGACTTTGTAGGAGAAACAAAAAATTTGACAAAAGAAGGAAACGTGCAATTTCCAAATGGGAAAAAAGCGGAACGCCTTATTAAAAGAGTTTTTGACTTATCCACAAATCCGGGTGATTTAGTGTTAGATAGTTTTTTAGGTTCTGGTACAACGGCTGCTGTTGCTCATAAAATGGGACTCCGCTATATTGGTATTGAATTAGGAGAACATTGTTATACACACTGTATTCCTCGCTTAAATTCTATTATTGATGGAACAGATAATGGTGGTATTACTAAAGATGTAAATTGGCAAGGTGGTGGTGGATATAAGTTCTATGAGCTTGCCCCTTCACTTATCGAAAAAGATAAGTATGGTAATCCTGTCATTTCAAGCAAATACAATTCAAATATGTTGATTGCAGCTGTTGCAAAATTGAATGGATATAATTATGCACCAGATTCGGACGTATTCTGGAAACAAGGATATAGTCAAGACAAGAGCTTTATCTATGTAACAACAAATTACATGGATTCAAAGATGCTTGATAGTATTTCTTCTGACTTAGGAATGATGGAAACATTACTTGTTTGTGCTCCGGCATTCGATGTTGGACTTGATAAACGCTATGATAATATTCAAGTGAAGAAGATTCCACAGTCTGTTCTTGATAAATGCGAGTACGGAGTAGATAACTATAACCTTAATGTTATTGATATTCCAATAATTGATGAGGAGGAATGGGAAGATGATTAAAGAATCCTATACCGAAAGATATTACACTTATCATTCTAAATATATAAGCAATGTCCTTGCCCTGCGTCCTCCACAGGAACAGAGCTTGGATTTCTTTGCAAAATTATGTGACATTATCAGTCTGCAAAAAAATCCTACAACAATGCAGCAAATTGTTGCAGATAATGAAGAAGCGTATAATGCACTACCTACCCTTGAAAAGAAAGATAAATTTCTTCACGACAAGGCTTCATCAATTGCTTCAGAATTTTATGCAGAAGATTTAAAGAATGCCCAAGAGTATTTTAAAACACTTGGTTCATTTGAAAGAGATTTTCCTTCTGTGTGTTTTGCTTTAGCAACAGGTATTGGTAAAACAAGACTTATGGGTGCTTGCATTGCGTATCTTCGCTATGAAAAAGGTATTAAAAACTTTTTTGTAATGGCACCGAATCTTACAATTTATAGAAAACTAAAGGCAGATCTTGGAAATCCATCAAATCCTAAGTATGTATTTAAAGGATTGGATTTATTTGTTGATCCACCACGTATTGTTGATGGTGAAAACTATAATGATTTTAGGCAGATGCAGTCATTTGTTAATGATGTTACGATTAACGTATTTAATATTTCAAAGTTAAATTCAGACAGCAAAGTTAAAGCTGGACAGCCTGCTAGAATTAAGAGATTAAGTGAGGTGCTTGGAGAATCTTATTTTTCTTATCTTCAATCACTTCCTGATTTATGTATATTTATGGATGAAAGTCATCATTATCATGCTGACAAAAGCTTTGATGTTATCAATGAACTTCGTCCTATTCTTGGTGTAGAATTGACAGCAACACCACAGATTCAAAAGGGTTCTAAGAAAATACCATTTAAAAATGTTATTTACGAATATTCCCTTGCTCATGCATTGAATGATGAAAAATATGTGAAAGTTCCGGCTGTATTTACTCGTAAGGATTTTAGACCGGAAGAATATACAGCAGAACAGCTTGACCATGAGAAGCTCAATGATGGTCTTCGTTTGCATGAAGATACTAAGAGTAAGCTCGAAATTTATGCTCGTACATTTGATAAATCTGTGGTAAAGCCTTTTGTTCTTGTAGTGGCTAGAGATACTGATCATTCTAAGGAAATAATGAAATATATAAAATCAAATGATTTCTTTAATGGTTACTACGCAGATAAAGTTATGGAAATCAACTCTGCACAGAGAGGTGCAGAAAAGGATGAAAATATTGAGCAGTTGTTATCGTTAGAAAATCCGGAAAATAAGATTGAAATTGTTATTCATGTTAATATGCTGAAAGAAGGTTGGGATGTTACAAACCTTTATACTATTGTACCATTGCGTGCATCAGCTTCTGAGACTTTAACTGAACAGACAATTGGACGCGGACTTCGTCTTCCATATGGTGAACGTACTGGTGTTGATGAAGTTGACCGTTTATCTATTGTGAGTCACGATAAATATGAAGCTATTATAAATTTAGCAAATGATCCGGAATCGCTTGTTAGAAAAGTATATTATATTGACGAAACTGATCCACAAACAGAAGGTCCAAAAGAAACAATTGAAATGCCTACAACTTACGACCAAATTGTTGAAGATGTAAGTTTTACAGAACAATTGGCTTTTACATTGATGGAAACACCTACCTATGCAACTACTACAGAACAGGAAAAACAAAAAGTCGAAGAACAGGTAAAAGAAGTTGCCCAGTTCGTTGCTTCATATACTTCAAAGAGTGTTACAGAGTTAAATCGCCAGATTAAAACTTTTAATGCTGTGAAAGATCCGGAAATACGAGAAGCTATTCATAAGACTGTTGTGGCAGAAACAATCAGGCAATTCCCGCATATGAATTTGCAACCAGAAACATTAACATCAGTTGTTGAAAAAGCAATTGAAACTTGTGTTCAAGCATTAACTGATTGTATTATTCCGATTCCACAAACTGTTGTTCAGCCTTTTAATGAAGTAAAACGAGGTTTTGTGGATTTTGATTTGGAAACAAGAAACATGAATTGGCATCCATCAAGTCAATCTATGGTTGGAACTGAACTTCGTGAAGGTGGAGAAACTTTCGAACATAATCCGGAAATTACGGCAACAACAAGGGTAGATTCAGCTGAAAATGAGATAGTAAGACATATCATCGTGCATGAGAATGTAGATTATTCTACTTGTGCCGATTTACTTTATAAACTTGTCGGTGAAGCAAAGGCTCATTTCTGTACTTATTTATCAGAAGAAGATGCAGTAGAGGTTATGTATCAGCGTCAAACAACTATTGCGGATTTAATTTATGCTCAGATGATGCAACATTTTTATACGAATGAAGTTAAATACAGAGCTACAGAAATGCGACCATTTTCTCGTATCGAAACAGGATTTGGTGGCAAAATTAAATCTGATGAAATATACGACTTAAGAGCAACTATGCCAGCAAGTGAAGTTCGTTCAAAGGTATTTAATGGATTTAAAAAAGCTTGCCATACTTTATACAAATTTGACAGTGATACAGAACGCAAATTTGCAATTGTTTTAGAGAATGATAAAACGGTAAATAAATGGATGAGACCTTCACCAAAGCAGTTCAATATTTATTACGGTCCGGGTGGTATGAATAGATATGAACCTGACTTCATTGTAGAAACCGATAATGATATTTTTATGGTTGAGACAAAAGCAAGTAATGAGCTTAAGAGCAAAGATGTAATTGAAAAAGCAAAGGCAGCGAAAGAATATTGCAAAGCCGTTTCTGAATGGAATGCTGAAAACGAAGGTAAACCTTGGACATATATATTGATTTCCCACGATGAAGTACGCTTGAATTCTAGCTTTAAATATCTGATTGATAATAGAGTTCAGTATGAGCAAATGGAAATGTAAAGTATTAATCATCATCCTAAATAAAAATCATATAGAAGGAGGAGTCGTATGATTGTTTCAAAATTGGAACTTTACAATTTTAGACAGTTTAAATCGTTGGGCGATTTACCGGGTTTATCCGTTTCTTTTCATAAAGGTTTAAATGCACTAATTGGAGAAAATGATTCGGGAAAAACAGCAATCATTGATTCACTTAAGCTTGTTCTGCTTACTCAAAGCAATGAATACGTTCGTCCGATGGATGAAGACTTTTATGTAGATGAAAATGGAAATGCCGTAAATGAATTTAAAATCAAATGTGTAATCGATAATTTTACTCAAAATGAAGCAAAAAATTTTATTGAGTATTTATGTTTTGAACATTGTGAAGAAGAAACTATTTATTCCATGAATCTTTTCTATCGTGCATGGAAAGATAAAAATAGAATTTATTCTGAATTACGAGTTGGTTCTCTGGAAGATGGTATTGTTTTAGATGGGAAAGCGAAAGAATTGCTTAGAGCAGTATATTTAAAACCATTAAGAGATGCTGAACGAGAAATGAGTTCTGGTAGAAATTCAAGATTAGCACAAATATTGTCTGGACATCCATTATTTATCAATAAGGAAGAACATAAACTAAAAGATATTCTTTTAAAAGCTAATCAGGACATAGAAAATTATTTTACTGAAGAAGAAGGTAAAACAGTTTTGGATAACATTAAAAATAGTTTGTCATCATTTAATGTTCCTGATACAGCTTCGGAAGCACAGGTAAAAGTTGCTGATATTCAATTAAGAAAAATACTAGAGAGCCTTTCATTAGTTGTTTCAGAGATAAATCCGGGATTAGGCGAGTTGAATTTATTATTCATTGCGGCAGAGTTATTGTTGTTAAGTTCGGATAGTTCGGGAGGATTAAAATTAGCTTTAATTGAAGAATTAGAAGCTCATCTACATCCACAAGCACAACTTAGATTAATAGATTATTTGCAAAAGGAATATGATAGAACAGGTACTCAAATTATCATATCTACTCATAGTACAATTCTTGCTTCAAAAGTTAATCTAAAAAATGTGATATTGCTAAAAAATAAAACTGGTTACGATATGTCATACGAGAACACTAAGTTGGAAAAGGGAGATTATTTGTTCTTACAAAGATTTTTGGATGCTACTAAAGCAAACTTGTTCTTTGCAAGAGGAATTTTAATGGTTGAAGGCGATGCTGAAAATCTTTTGCTTCCTGTTTTGGCAGATATTATTGACTGTCAACTTGAAAAACATGGTGTTTCTATAGTAAATGTAGGAAGTACAGCTTTTTTAAGATTCTCTAAAATATTTTTGAGAAGTAATGGTGAAAATATTGATGTTCCTATATCTGTTATTACTGATTGTGATATTAGACCAGAATATAAACATGAAGGTGATGTCGATTATTTTGATGAAAAAATAGAAGAATCAAATGAAGCAGTAACAAGAAAAGAAAATATTTATACACATGGTTCAGTAAAAGGGTTTATTACACCTAGATGGACATTAGAATATTGTTTGGCATTAAGTTGCCTCCAAGATGTATTCCATAGAGCGATTCGATGTGGTAAAAAAATAAAAAATAGCGATAAATATACACTTACCGAATTAAAAATAGCAGAAGTAGAAAATGAAATTGCAGATGATTGTAAAAAATGGGAGAACTTATCTCAATCTCAAAAGGCATATGCAATATATCAGTTAATGTTGGATGAGTCTGGAAAAAGTGGATTAAAGGCAATTGTTGCTCAATGTTTAGCTGCATTATTGAAAATAAATATTTCTAATCTCCCTGAAGGCATTACAGAATTAGACATGTTTGACCTTGATTTATATCAATACAAAATTGATGATGTAAAAAAACAAGCATTAAAGAAAAAAATTATAAATGACCCCTATCTTAAATATTTGGTTGATGCTATAAAATATTCGGTTAATATTGATAATTAAAGAAGGGAATGATCATTGAATGGGTGATATATGTACTTCTGATGAAGAAATAAATGAAATTGAAAAACTTTTATTACCTAAGTCATGTTACTTTTCAGAAGAAGCAATAAATGTTGTTCGGTGTTGGAAATCATCAGAAATTGTTGCTTGTCCAGGTAGTGGTAAAACGACAGTTCTACTTGCAAAATTTAAGATATTAGCTGAAAGAATGCCTTTCCCAGATGGAACAGGAGTATGCGTTCTATCACATACAAACGTTGCGGTAAATGAAATAAAAACTAAATTAAACAGATATGCTGATAAGTTAATGAGTTATCCGAATTATGTTGGCACAATACAGTCTTTTATTGATCAATATGTCACAAAGCCGTATTTGAAAAATATAACAAAAAACTCTATACAAGTTGTTGATGATGTTACTTATGCAAATTATTTTTATAATTTGCTTTGGAGTGATAGACGTAGAACTTCTCCATATCATAGTTTGCGTTATTTTATAAAGTTTCAAGTAGAAAACGGTTCTAATAAATTTAGTAGTCAAGTAGATTATATTCAAAATTTATATTTCAGTAATGACGAACTGTTTGTTAGGGGGAAGAATAAAGCTATTGCAGGGAAAAAATCTGATTCTGCGAGACAATATATTCAAGCGAAAGAATCATTGTTAAAAGAGGAAGGAATTATTACCTATTCTGATGCCTATAAATATGCAACAGAAGCGATTTCAAATTTGTCATCGGAATATACAGACTTGTTTTCTCAGAGATTTCAATATGTATTTGTAGATGAATATCAAGATTGTGATACACTACAACGACAAGTTTTAAATAAACTATTTAATAAGGATAAAACCTGTGTATTTCACATTGGTGATCCAGATCAGGCTATATATAACTCAGAAGATAGTCAAGAAATAGGATGGACTCCAGATGAAGATTGTATTGAACTGCCCTTCTCTAATAGGTATGGTCAAGAAATTGCTGATTTTTTGGTTAAATTAAGAACCGGTAATCGAGAAATAAAATCATCAAAGGGATGCTTGAAGTATATCCCGACATTGATTGTTTTTAATAATGATTCTAGGAAAAAAGTGATTGAGACATTTATTGATGTGCTAAATCAATACAATTTATATGATTCAAATGGCGTCTATAAAGTTATAGGACTCGTAAAACGTGAAGAATTAAGGGGATTGAAAATTGGAGATTATTGGGAAAGATTTGATTCAAAACATAACATGAGAAAGTTGAATAGATATTGGAATCATATTTATATGATTGTGGACGAATTAGCAAAAGGGAAACTCTATTCAGTTGAAAAAGAAGTTCGGAATATCTTGTGTAAACTGTTTGATTTTATGGGAATTAAGGATCCTGATTCAGTTTCTAAATATACGGTAATCTCTATAAGAAAGATTCTTCTCGATAAATATTATGATTTATATACAGATTGTTTAATTAACTTATCAACATTGCAAGAGTGTAATACTGATGAAGTAAATAATGTGATTTCTGATTTGGTGAATGAAATTGTAGGTAAAGAATGTAATGAAACAGATGTTTTTTCGAAAATACCTTCTTATTATTTGGATAAATCTATTCTGGAGACTGAGTGTAGGTCACAGGATAATATTTTATTTGATGAAACATATCAAAGAAACATTGTCTTTGATACGGTTCATGGAGTTAAAGGAGAGACTCATGATGCAACATTATATGTGGAAACCGAGAAAAATCGTTCGTCAGATATAAAACGTGTATTACCATATTTAGGAGTTGGAACATTAGGTAAAGGAGCTGATGTAGAACGTAGTCGTAAGTGTGTTTATGTTGGTATGAGCCGTCCTAGTAAATTACTCTGCTTAGCAGTACAAGAATCTACATATACAAAATCCAAGAGTGCTTTCTCAAATTGGAACATAGTTGATTGTAGAAGCAAGTAATGTATATAGTTAGATATTTGCTTTTTTAAAAGTTACCGAAGCTTTATGAATACCTTTATAGTATTCATAAAGTATTACAAAATATAGATTTAGTAATTAAGCGTTCTTTATATGTGTTGAGCTAATAAAAATTTAATAGCTCATATTTGCTTAAGTTGATAAGGACGGATAATGAATCATAATTTGAGCTATCTTAAATGGTAGCTCATTTTTAATTCAAAGCATGATATTGATATTCTAAATATTTTTTTAATAATTACAAGCAATGAGTGGAAACTATTAGTAATGCTTTGTTCTAATCATCTCTGATATTTTTTAAAATATGTTTACGATACATACGGATGGAGGTGATTACATGCAAGATTTGACGGATATTTCTGAAATAGATATAGAACTAGACCTCGTGAAGATGGGCAAGCGTATCCAAAAAGTACGCAAGTTAAGAAGGCTAACCCAAAATGATCTTGCATCTATATGCAATTGTTCAAGTAATCATCTGAGTGCGATAGAAAACGGAATAAACAAACCATCGCTTGAGATGATGATGAAAATCAGTGTAGCACTTGATAAGAGCATTGATTATTTTCTCATGGATTCATCACATGTTAGCAAAGCATATTTGATTGATGATCAAATTATTGATAGATTGAATAAATGCGATACAACGACATTGCAGTTTATAGTTTCATTCATTGACGACATCACTGCTTATAAGGACGAAATCATCAGTAACTATAAAAACAAAATGCGTGATTGAAGAAAAAAGCAAGATTAAGATTGCCTAACCTAATAGATTAGACAGTCATAAAACCGATAAAGCAGACCGTAAGACTGTCGATATTCGACTTTCTTGCGGTCTTTTTACATTTAAAGGAGCGTGAACGAAATGGAAATTAGAATTCCCCCGCCGGGTGCGGGACAAGAGATTTTAGAAGATTGGAAAGACTTGGCTTATTCATCAGAGTTTGTGGAAACATTATGCAATCTGGAACTGAAATCGCATGATCAAGATAATCCTGAGAAGATTGCGATGAATGCTTTAAACACTGTAGCTGAATTTTATGACGCAGACTGGTGCGGTGTCGTAGAAGCGGATTTGGTTTTTCATATATGGAATCCTATATGGTGGACAAGCGGTAAAACACATAATGATGTTGTACGGAAGTTCTTTGAACAGGACAAAATTTCTCCGTCAGAAGAATGGATCAATGCCCTTCATCAAGGTAAGTGCATGGTTATTGAAGATACTTCTATTTATAAGGATTTGAACCCAGCGGAATATGACAACTATAAGAACCTTGATATTGATTCTTTGATAGCCTATCCGTTTTGGAAGAATCCTGCCGGATTTTTGATTGTGCTGAACCCGAAGAAACATAAGAGCAAGGTCAGCTTGATACAAGTGCTTTCGTTTGTTGTTTACTCAGCAATCAGCGAAGCAAGGCATACTGCCGGAAGTAATCGTGCGTTTACGGTTGATGAAATCCGTACTGATAAGGATATTGTAATCAATTTATTTGGTTCATTTGAAATCCATACTTTAAAAAGTGTGTTGAAGGAAGATGAAATCAACTCACCTAAGATTATTAGGATTTTGACTTATTTGTTGCTTAATCCGAATCAATATTGCTCACCGAGAAGATTATGCGATGCAATTTGGCCTGATGAGATTATTGATAATCCAAGCAGCAAAATTAAATCGCTTATTTATAGATTACATACGCTGTTCAGTGATGTGCTGGATCATAAGCTGATTATTTCGACTTATCGAGGGTATCAGCTGAATCCAGAATTGAATATCGTTACAGACCTCCAGCTATTTGAAGATTATTGGCTGTTGTCGCAAAAGACATTATCAAGCAAAGCCAAGATTGAGATTTTGAAAAAGCTGACAATCATTTATCGAGGAAGCTTACTTTCTTCAGCAACCGGAGAACATTGGTTGATGAACTCGGAGATTGGCTTTCATCATAAATATATGGGAATTATCAATGATCTGCTGAAAGCATTCTTTGAAGCAGAAAACTATAATGACATTCAAGAGTATGCAAGTAAAGCATTGATTGTTGATAATGCCAACAAGGAAGTTTATTACTGGCTGATTAAAGCTATGTATAAACTTGGTGCAAATGGAATGGCTCGTGGCGAGCTTAGAAATGCTGAAAGGCTTCTTTCTGATGAAGAATATCAAGTGCTGTTATCAGCACTAAATGGAGCGATATAGAACCATAACACCACCATGCTACCGTCATACGACCACTGCAACACCTAAAATTTTATATACGACCGTCATGCGACCGGCACAACACCGTTCGCAACACCCTCACTTTGTAGATTTTTTGTGCAAGGACAAAGCACAGAAAGAAAAGTGAGGGTTTTTAATTGGAAAAAACAGATAAATACGGAGCGATCGTCTTTGCAGGTAATTGTAGAGATGGTCGCTCTTTTTCTTTATCTACAGCTCTCGTCCGTAATCGTTCTCCTCCATCGATCTTTGGATTTTCAAATTAACAAATTCAAGGAAAACAGGAGGAAACAAGAATGTATTACGATCCGAAAGAATGTGGAAAAAGAATCAAGGAATTAAGAAATTTACATCAATTAACACAGAATCAGCTATCAGAGCGTTTGAATATCAGTTTGAGCATGATGAGCAAATTGGAACAAGGAACTAAGAGCATATCGTTAGATCTTGCTATCGAAGTTTCTGAGTATTTCCATGTATCGCTTGATTATCTGCTGCTTGGAAAAGGCATGAGGACAGACGAGCTGCAAAAGAAATTACTGAAAGCTGAAGCACTGATTCGTGATGTTGCAACTTCGATATAAGTAGCACGATTAGTGTCATCAACTGGCACTATAAGTCCCTCCTAAATTGATTCGTGAGAGGATAAAATTTGGGTGTAGTCAGAAATGAGCTACAGGATCTTTGAAAACTGAATATCATTCATCAGGTACATTCCTGTTGCCGGTGTGAGAACATCAGCCACATCAGTGATACGCCATGACTGCACGAAGTGAATTAGACAAGGTAGGGATTATGATTCATGGGATTGCACGAGCGAGTCTTATCAGCTTGTAAAAATAAGTTAGCTTCTTATTCGGCAATGAAAGCAGCAGGGACAATGATACTTCTCTACGGAGCTGGCGGAGAACCCGGCGGAGGGCAGAAACCCTATGGAGCTGTTTAGCTGACAGCCATCTGATGATTTCCCGATATGATTTTATACAGTCAATCCCTAGGGGCGTTTAGGACAAATATAGGGTTCACATATTCGCATGGGAAAGCTGCGATTGCAAAAAAACGATTGCAGCTTTTCGGTACATACCCAAGAAAAAAGGAGGTCATTCAATATGATGAATAAAGATTGGGCGTATCGTAGAGGCGATATATATTATGCTGATTTGAACCCTGTATGCGGCTCAGAACAAGGAGGTTTGCGTCCGGTGGTGGTCATTCAGAATAATACCGTTAACAAACACGCACCGACCTTTATCGTAGCTTTGGTAACGACGAAAACA
>JABLTT010065298.1_pt1 | contig 14174 bp, 13 predicted proteins | sample 7160061 | NCBI WGS metagenome assembly JABLTT01 (sample SAMN14651232, study PRJNA627086) | human gut metagenome | isolation source: feces | host: Homo sapiens
ATATTTTTTCAGTTCTTTTTTCGCCCGGTATGCCAGCACACGGACATTTTCCGGGGTAATATATAAGATTGCAGCAATTTCTTTTTGTGACATCCCACCAAAATACTGCATCTGGATGATCTCGCGCTTTCTTACTTCCAGCTTTTGAATCGACTGATAAAGAAGTCTCCTGCTTTCCTCGGCAAGGATGTTTTCAAGCAGATCTCCATTTGTACTTTCTTCCGGGATATCATTTTGTTCCTCTGTCAGAATCTCTTTTGATTTCTTTTTCTGCTGATTATAAAAAAGATTCCTCGCAACCATATAAAGCCATGCCCGCATATTTGTATGTCCGTCCGGTAACGCCAGAAGCGCTTTCAAAAATGTCTCATGCAGCAGATCCTCCGCCTGATGCCGGTTCCTGCAAAGGGAATACAAATACAGATATAATTCTTTTTGATATGCGCCATATAACTTCATTAAAAGCTCATTATCCACATCTGTTTTCCCCCTTTCCGAAATTCTGCACCGGCTGATGCTTTCCTGTCCACGTTTCCCACCGGCATTTTATCTCTTTCAACAATATAACATCTGAGAAAGAAAAATGTTACAAAAAAATCAGCACCCACAGAGAGTGCTGACTGATTTATCGGTTATTTCTTTCTTCATTAATTGGTGTTCCCTTATGTTGATGTGTTTTCATGAATGCCTGAACAGATGCACACATAATATTTCCGACCCTGCCAGTCTTTGAGAAGGAATTGATAGTCGTTTTCTGCAAGGTCATAATATGTCAATCCTTTTTCCATATCAGCTTTCCTTCCTTCTTGATATTTTCATTGAAGCGATAGCTCTGACTGAAACTCTCTCCGGATGTAAATTTCAAATCCACTTCAGGTAAGTTTTCTTCATCAGGCATGGCCTCTATTCTCATTTTGCGAAGCACTCGAGATGGTGTATTTTCCTTTACACGTACAAACAAATCCACATCTGAGGAAAATTTCTGTTCCCCTCTGGCACAGCTGCCATAAAGATAAATTTCTTTGATATATTCAGAAAATTCTTCTACAAGTTTTTTGATAGCCTGATCCATTGACATTCTGTGTCTGCTTAATATCATGTCATCACCCCATTCAAAATACATGTCCTTTTCTTTTATTATTATACCAGATTAATGATTACTTTTCATCCATAAAAACAGTTTCTTATTTATCTTTCATTCCATTTAAGAAATGGTGGTTAAATATTTGTCTACAATTTGAAAACAAGACGATGAGAGAATACATGGCAACACCAAAAATCCCTCCTGTGAACAAACTCCACAGGAGGGATCTTTTATCATATATTTTCTTGGTGTGAGTTTCGAATCAGGCAGATTACTTTGCTTCTTCTGTTTCTGCTTCCTCAGGTGTCTCTGTTTCCGGTACTGCTCCGTTATGAACTGCAACAACTGTCAGAACTACAGCTTCCGGATCATCTTTAATGTCGACATCTTTGTCTTTTGCAAGGCTAAGATCTTTGACACGGATCGTATCACCGACCTTCAGACCGGCTACATCGACTTCTACTTTGTCAACCAGTGCTGACGGATAAGCTTTATAATTTACTTCTTCCATATTTTCCTGAAGAACACCATCTGCTACTTTGTCATGGTTTACAATCACGATTTCAGCAACAGAATGTACTTTTTCATTGCTTACCAGTGCCTGGAAATCAATCTCATCAACTCTGCCTGCCAGTGGGTTAAAATCAACCTCTTTGATCAGTGCATCGTATGTCTGACCATCTACCTCAAGCATAACCTGACTTCCTTTGTGGTCAGTCTTTAACAGTTTGTCAACCTCCGTCTTCAGCATTTTTACCGGGATGGAACCTTCAATCTCACGACCGAATACATTACCTGTAACGTATCCTTCTCTTCTCAGTCTTTTTGCCTTAACGTCCATGCTTCTTTTTTCAGCTTTTAAAGTATTCATTTGTCTTTTCCTCCAAAAATCTGATGCTTAGCAGCCTTCAACTTTGTTTTGTGAAAGGAGGTTTTGTTAAGTTCTGTTTACTTTTTACGGTTAGAAGTATAGCACTGAGTACAGAAACAGATTAACCAAATATTATTTTTTTTTACTTTAAAATTTGTTGATATTTTAAAATTGTATACATTATATAGTTTTTTCTGACTTTTCTTATATTCAAAAGGAAAAGAATGTAAATCTCAAACCTTTCCAGATTATTTTTATGATATAATCATCATTGTGATTCACAAAAAAGTGTGCACCCTGTATTAAATTTTCAAAATCTGGATGAGGTAACTAAAATGTATCATGATTTAACCGAGGGAAAAATTTCCCGTTCTCTGCTGCTGTTTGCACTTCCGATGATGGCCGGCAATCTGCTTCAGCAGTTCTATAATATTGCCGACACATTGATTGTCGGACGTGTTCTATTTTTCCTTTCTGTTACGGGCACTCGGAAACTCTATGATTCCTCTGGTATTTCTGGCAGTTTCCGCAATCCTGAACATCGGACTGGATCTTTTATTTGTTGCGGTACTCCCATGGGGCATCCGCGGTGCAGCGTTTGCAACTGTCATCGCACAGCATGTTTCCGGAATCGGCATCACATTGTACGTACTTCTCAAATGCCGGGATCTGCTGCCATCCAGAAAAGACGTGAAATTTAACCGGCAGATCTTAGGTGAGATCGGCAATCTTTCCTCGATGACCTGTGTCCAGTAGTCTGTAATGAATTTCGGAATCCTGATGGTACAGGATTTCGACAATGCCTATTCTACTTTTATTGCACAGAACTACGGTGCCGGCAAAAAGGACCGTATCCGCAAAGGAACAAAGGAATCTTTAAAATACCTTCAGCATTACTGCTCCCGATGCTCTTTCCGGCATCGGGATTCCTGAAATCTACTATTTCCGTTGCTTTTCTTCTGCTCTTTTACTCTTTTCAGCATCGGGATCCTTAAAATTCTCTATTTCCGTTGCCTTTCTTCCACTTTTCACACAGTACTCCCCTTTTGATTCAACCGTCAGGGACACCCGTAAATTTCCCCTGCCTGCAATATAGATAAGCCATGTAAGAAACCCTGCGAGGCTTTTGAGATTTCGAATGCTTTAATTATCTATATTAAAAGGCAGGGATATTTTTTCGTCATCCCTGCCCATTCTCATAAACTACACTCTTTTATTTACTTTTACTTTTTTCTTTTGCTTTTTTATCCGCCAATATCTCTTCTGCCAACTCCACTTCCGTCTTTTCATCCTTTGGAAGAATGATATTCAGAATGATCGCGAACAGTGCCGCCGGCACGATACCTGAACCACCAAAGATCAGATTGATACTTTCCGGAAGCTGCGCGAGTACAGCTGAGTTGGAACCAAGTCCATAGCCAACACCAAGAGCGACAGAAACGATTGTCACATTTCTCGGAGACAATGGCCATTTTGTGATAAGCTGAATACCACTGACCACGATTGATGAGAACATCATAACCGCTGCACCGCCCAGTACACTCTGCGGCATAATGGAAATCAGCGCTGCAAGCTTCGGAAACAGACCACATGCGATCAGGAAAATACCTCCGATTCCGATTGAATAACGGTTCACAACCTTATTCATGGCAACCAGACCAACGTTCTGGCTGAAAGAAGTATTCGGAAGAACACCCAGCAGTGCTGCAAAAGAAGATCCAAGACCATCACACATAACACCACCGGAAAGCTCTTTGTCAGTAGCCTCACGTCCAAGACCGCCTTCTGTAATACCGGAAATATCACCAACTGTTTCAACAGCGGTAACGACAAACATGATACAGATTGGAACAATTGCTTTTGCATCAAATACCCATTTGACCGGCATAATCTTCGGAATTGCAAACCAGGATGCGTCTGCTACCTTACTCCAGTTGACTACCCAGGACTTTGTTGCTTCAACAACAGCACCTGTTTCATCGGTGTATGTAAAAGTAGTCGGCAGTACCATTGCCATGATGGATACCAGAATATATCCTACAATGATGCCCAGCAGAATCGATGAAAAACTGGTGAATCCTTTTGTGCCGTGTTTCAGCGCTATGATCACAACCAGAACTACCGTACCTACAAAAAGATTTTCGAGTGAACCGTAATCCGGTGCTGTACTTCCACCGCCGAAAGAACCGATTCCGACAGAAATCAGTGAAAGTCCGATAGACAGTACAACTGTACCCGTTACAACTGCAGGGAAAAATTTACGCAGTGGCTTTAAGAAACCTCCAAGTACAGTTTCAAACAGACCACCGATAAAACTGGCTGCCAGAATTGCTCCATAACCGGCAACTCCGCTTCCCATTGTAACTGCCACACTTCTGCAGACACCGATAAATCCGGAACTTGTTCCCATAACGATTGGAAGTTTACCGCCAACCGGTCCGATCGTATAGACCTGAATCAATGTAACGATACCTGCTACCAGCATGGCATTCTGCAAAAGTGCTACCTGCAGGGCACTTCCTGATTCAATACCACAGACTCCTGTGATGATCAGCAGCGGTGTCAGGTTGCCGACAAACATTGCCAGAACATGCTGTAATCCAAGCGGAATCGCAAGTTTCAGCGGTGGCTTTCCGTCAAGGTCATACGGTGTTGCAGTGTTTTTTTCTTTTGTTTCCATTTAATTTCTCCTTTTCTCCTCTCTCGTTCGAGCCCTGATAAAATCAGCGGACATGTTACCGGCACTTCCACTATACACGTGCAACAAAAAAGGAAACAACAACCATCTTCCTCTTCGAAGTTCTCTGTCGTTTCCTTTCAAGGTGCGGTTTCCCGTATTAGCGCACTAAATAACGTCTCGATTATTTAATTATACCAAATTATTTTTATCTGTCAATTTCTTTTCTTGCTCGACCTGTCGTTCCCCTCACCACAAGTCTGGGTTCATATTCTATATGATAGGTGCTGATTGTTTCTACTTCTGTAAAATTCTGTTCCATCAGTGAAATCTTTTTCAAAAGAATATCACAGGCATCCATCCCTTTATATACCACAAAATGCTCTATAGTCGTCAGAGCAATTCTTCTGACACCGGATATCAGTGTGTTATCACATCCCATAACTGATATATCCATCGGCACTCTGTATTTTTCATCCTGAAGTGCATCAAAAATTCCCAATGCAATCATATCATTCATTCCAACTATTGCCGTAAGTTCTGTATTTGTCTGCAAAAGCTCTTTTGTCATATCATAGCCTATTTTATATTCTGACCATTCAATCTTTTTCTTCCCATCAATATCAGGTGTTTTTATTACTACATTATTTTTTAGTCCTTTTTTCTCAAAAGTTTCCACAAATCCTTCTACACAATATCTTCTCTGTCTCTGTCCGCTGAGCAGTGGCGAAGCAATGTATGCCACATGTCTGTGTCCCAGATTTATCAAATGTTCTGCCATCAACCGCCCGAGCTTTGTATTATCAATTTCTATTGTATCTATATTCAGATTTTTGTCTCTGTTATTTATAATCACTACGGGGATTTTTCCGGCGATTTCATTTAATTGTCTCATGCATTTTTTGCTCGGGTTGCACGTATAAATAAGACCACGGATATTCATACCTGCAATTATTTTTAAATAATATTCTTCTGATTTTTCTTCATGATGCATGTTACACAGGAAAATACTATACCCATACTCTGATGCCCGTGTTTCAACTCCCTGAGCCAGCATCAGATAATATGGGTTTGTAAAATTTGGAACGATTATCACCAGAACTTTTGCTTTTCTCTCTTTTTTTCTGGCTTTACCGGCAGGCAGTTTATATCCAAGTTTATCCGCTGCATCTTCAACCCGACGAATCACCTCTTTCGAAAAGGATACATTATTTTTTTTATTTAAAATCATTGAAACCGCAGCCTGTGATACGCCTGCCATTTCCGCTACATCGAATGAAGTTATCTTTCTTTTTCCCATATTTTCTCCATATTGTTTCTCTAAATCTTTCTTGACGAATAATATTCATTAATATATAATATTATCATCTCATGCGTTAACGTTAACGCACAATTGAATCGTTCGTTATTTCGAAAGGAGGTTTTTATACATTGAATACTTCTCGGAACTTTCAAAAGATATTGTCAAACTGTCAGTGGGATCACTTATCCCGTGTCAACAACCTTATTTCTACTCCTTCCGGCACCTATCAAAATATTGTTTAAGACGCAATAAATGATGAACTGATTTTATTATATTTTCCTTCAAACTCCCAAAAAGATACTGGCGACAGTATCCAAAATATGATACACTTGAAAAATCTCAAACCAGACAGTAACTATTTTACATATGCATACAATTCTGCATTTGACTATTTTCAGGAACTTGGAACATTTACTGCCTCCTCACATGGTGAGCTGACAATTTCTTCGCTTCCATTTTTCAGAGATTTTTTACTTGTTCTGAAAAAATCTAAATCGTAACTTTATCAATCATTCACACTCAGATATGGACATATACAATGAAAAAAATAACACTGAAGCAGCTTGCTGAACTTTCCGGCACTTCCATTGGAACTGTTGACAGAGCACTCCACGGACGTGGAAGAATCAATTCCGAGACACGCGACAAAATTTTAAGGATTGCAGATGAATACAATTACGCACCAAATATCATGGCCAGTACATTAAGTCGTAAAAAAACCTATCGTATAGGTATTATCATGGCCGAATTTCCTGATGAGTTTTGTCGTCACCTGAAACATGGAATTGAAGACGCAGCAGCATTTCTTCAAAGTTATTCCTTTACTTATGATTTTCTGATTACTTCTTCACTGGCAGAAGATGCTCAAATGTCTGTAATTAACCGGCTGGATACTTCTCTCTATGATGCCTTTCTTGTTAATGCCGGTTCTGACTCTGTTGCTCAGTGGATCCGCAAAATGTCTGATGAGGGAAAAATTATCGCAACCTTTAACTCCAATTCCAGGGGTTCCGGACAGACATTTTATGTTGGCGAAGATCCTTATAAAGCCGGACAGCTTATGGGAAACTATATCTGCAATGTTATCCCTGATCTCCGATCTCTGGTCATCCTGAAAGGTTTTCAGAGTAACTACTCCCATATCCAGCGCTGTCTTGGCGTAAAATCTGTTGTAGTCGAAAACAATCCGTCCGCACAGATTTATGAATATGAATATTTCGATGATGAAAACACTGCCCGGGAAATTACCGACAGCTTTATAAAAAAGGGGGAGAAGATCGATGCATTCTTTTCATCCAGTGGTGCAGGCACAGCCGGCATAGGTAAAGCTCTCTCCTCTGCCGACTTTCCTCTTCATTCAAAAATATTTGGCTATGATGTAACAAAAGCTACTATTGAATTGATGAAGCAGAATCTTTGTCTGGGTGTTATTTTTCAGGATCCTTATCAACAGAGCTACAATGGTATGAAAATGCTGATCGAACATCTCGTTTTAAACACAAAACTGGAGCGAAAAAACTATTATATCCGATCCCGGCTCTTATTAAAAAGCAATGCCGAAGAATATCTTTATGACCAGAAAGAAGAAAACAACCGATACCTTATCTAAATCAGTAACGCAGCAGACAGAATTTTTCTGTTTGCTGCGTTTCTTAAACCTCCTTTAATAATGAACATCTATTCCATATTCTTTTGCAAGTGCTTCTTTCATTTTTTCTGCATTGGCAGTCATCCCGGTCCACAAACGGAAGCTTTCAACTGCCTGATTAATCAGCATCCCGAGTCCATCCACTGTTTTAGCGCCTCTTTTTTCAGCCTCTTTTAATAATTGTGTATGAGGATGATTTGGTATGACATCGCACACTGTCATTTCTGGTCTGATTGAATCAAAATCAATATCCGGTTTTTCATCTACATTAGGATAAAGTCCAATACTTGTCGTATTTACCAAAATATCCGTGTCCTCATCTATTACCGCAGTTTCTGACCACTTCTGAAATTCCACCTGCATCTTTGTATTCTTCTCTAAAAGCTCTTTCAGCTCACTCCCACGTTCTTCAGAACGATTTAAAATAACAAGCTGTTTTGCACCTGCATTTGCAAGTTCAACTGCAATTGCTCTCGCTGCACCGCCTGCACCAAGCATAAATACCTTTTTTCCTTTGATCTCGATTCCGGCATTCTGAAGCGACTTTATAAATCCTTTTCCATCTGTATTTTCTCCATACAGCTCACCGTCTTTTACATAAACAGTGTTTACAGCACCCATGATCTTTGCATCATCTGCAATATGATCCAGATATTTCAACACTTCAACTTTGTGCGGTATTGTAAGGTGAATTCCTTTCATGTTCCAGGCTACCAGTGCCTTCATTGCCGCTTCAAGATTCTCCGGTTTAACTTCAACAGTAAGATATCTGTATGGAATTCCCAGATCCTCAAAGGCAGTTTTTGCTACAACTACTGTAGGATTTTCATCCACCGGATATCCAAATACTCCTACCAGTTCCTCTCTGTATGATTTTCCCATATTTTCCTCCACTTTCTGTGCCTACTCGCTATACTCAGTCTCTGACCTTCTCAGCCTGCACGCCCAGATATTTTGCAATTCCGTTAACTGCTGTCTGATGATCCTGTGTATGGCTGAGTCCGGACACTGCCAGTGCACCAACAACACCAGTTCCCTGTACATAAATCGGGAATCCACCTCCCATGTTTCCATATTCGTCAGGATCCAGATGACCGTCTTTGTAAATATCATCTTCACCCACATATGGCATATAGTGAACTCGCAACGAGCTTCTGTGCAGCATATTTACAGTATTTATTTTTCGTCTCATCCATATATCATTAAAGTTATTTGTCCCCTGGCATCCATATCGAAAGACCATATAATTATTGATCCAGATCTCCACCGATATGCTGAGGTTGTTTTTCTGTGCATCTTCAACAATCTGTTTTCCAAGATTCCATGCATCTTGATTATCAAAATGAGTAAATCTCAAAATTTCTTCCTGCGACTTTACGATCTGATAATTTTCTTTCTCTATGCTCATGTCTGTCTCCCGCTTTCTGTCAAAGCACTAAAATATCGGGTCTGCGAACTACTTTTCCATCAATCTCCACATCTCTGTACCTCCACGTTCCGGTATAAGATACAATATTTTGTTTATCACCATTTACAATATATGTATCTTCCAGCTTCACTCCCGCGATCGTCGGGTTCCATGAGTATCCCTGATGATCAAGCACTTCATCCGGCGTTCTGAAATTTGCACAGTAATCTCTTGTTAAATATCCCAGTGCTCCGCCCTGATGATGAAAATGGAAATCCGCCTCATATCCTTCGCTGTCATAAACATCATAAGCCTTCTTCAAAATATCCTGTGATTTCACTCCTGCTTTCGTATTCAAAATATAAGTTGCATCTATTTTCAACAGTGCTTCATATTTTTTCTGTATTTCTTCCGGAACTTCTCCAAAACTTACAATTCTGCTGATCGAAATCGTCAGTCCGTATTTCTGTCCGCAGATTGCGATCATAGCATAATTTCTGATCTTCTTTGTTGTCGGAAGTGGATGGCGGTATTTAAACATTCTTTCATCAGACGCTACCAGGCACACCGGCACCTGATATCCTTTTGCGACAAGTCTTCCGGTCACGCGGCCTGCAGCATCAAGTTCTGTCTCTCCCGGCACAATGTCACGTACAGAATCTTCCAGAATCTGTGCACATTCAACGCCGATTTCATTCATACGCTGCTCTTCCTCCGGAGTCAGTACATATCTCAGTTTCTGAATCTCTCCTGAAATATCACGCGTTCCGTAAATACCGGAATCACTTCCTGTTTTTTCTCCTTTCAGGTATGGGCTGAGTATTTCTTCCTCATCGTCATGCCACAGATAGGGAATCAGTTCAAAACTTCCGTCCGTCAGTTCTTCGTCCATGACACGATATCGTTCACTGGAATTACAGATTACATACGCTTTTTCACTGTCAATCAGCAATTTTACTGCTGCACTGGCAGAGCTTTTATCCACAAATCCATTTTTACCGCCTGTCAGCCAGAAAAAATTCGGAGTTGTCGTCAGCAAAATATTTTCCAGATTTTCTGAATCAAGCAAACTTCTCAGGCGTCCAATTTTTACAGCTACTTCATTTGTCATTTTTACACCTCCATGTTCTTCTCAATCATATTTCTAAATTTCATATAAGCATTTTCCCATTTTTCATTTTCTTCCGGTTCAAAAGATATAACCTCGAAAGATTTTTTTATAATCTGACGGCCTTCTTTCAATGAAACGATATCACCCATACTTCTCATCTGAACCAGTATATTTCCTGCCAGTGCAGCTTCATCCAGTCCGGCATATACTGTTTTTCTGCAGGCATTCGCAGTAAACTGATCCAGCATTCTGTTCTTTCCGCCCCCGCCCAGAATATACATTTCATCCAGTGAATAGCCCAGTATTTTCTCCAGTCTGTCCAGAACATAACGATATTTCATGGCAAGACTTTCCAGAACTGTACGCACCACTTCACCAAAAGTCTCCGGTTTACCCTGACCGGTACTCTCACAGTACTGAATTATCTTTTCAATCATATTACCCGGCATATAAAAGATATCATCATCCGGATCAATCAGATATTTCAATCCTTCCGCCTTTTCAGCCTCCTTTAAAACAAATTCATGGCTGCACTCATACTTTGTTTTTCTCTCGAAATCTCTCTGACATTCCTGCAGTACCCACAAGCCCATAATATTTTTTATCATACGATATCTGTAGTCAATACCGCCTTCATATGCAATGTTGTACTGAAATGCTTCCTCTGTCATAATGGGTTCCGGTACCTCTGTTCCCATAATTGACCAAGTTCCGCTGCTGATATATGCAACATGTTCCTTTTCCGTCGGTAAAGCTGCGATTGCCGATGCAGTGTCATGTTCACACACTGAGACTACCTGAATATCGCGTTCTGCAATATCTGGTACCTGTGACTTGCTTAATCTACCTACTATATGACCAGTAGGCACAACATCCGGGAAAATATCCGGTCTGATTCCCAATCTGTCTAAAACCGAAATATCCCATGCCTGTTTTTTATAATTAAACATCTGAGACACTGAAGCCAATGTATATTCTGTACACATCTCTCCAGTAAGAAAATAAATAAGAAGATCCGGTATCAGGAGTGCATGGCTGCATTGCTCAAGCATCCATGCATTTTCTTCTTCTACCATCGCTGCCATCTGTATCACTGTGTTAAACAGCGCCGTCTGACAGCCTGTACGCATATATAACTCTTCTCTGGAAACTTTACTGTAAATTTCCTCTTCATTTCGTTTGGTTCTTTCATCTCTGTAACAGAAAACCTGATTGAGCAGACGTCCCTGTCTGTCCAAAAGTCCAAAATCATTACAGAAAGAATCTATACCCAAACTTAATTTTTCATTGTTGTCTGCTGTCTTTTCGATGCCTGTTTTCAAATTCTGATAAATATCCAGAATATTCCAGTACAGGCCTCCCGAAACCAGACTCTGTCTATTTTGAAAACGATGGACGATTTCTGTCTGAATCTTTTCTCCATCAAAACTGCCAAGCATCATTTTGCCGCTGCTGGCTCCCAGATCAAATCCCAAGTATTTCATGTCTCTCCAATCCTGACATGTTCTACTTCTAATCTGCCACCAGCACCTTTACATTGTACGCATTCATTTCATTCTGCATCGTTTCTGTAAGAGGACGATCACAAATAAGATAATCCGCCTGTTCCAGACCTGACAGCTGAATTCCTCCAAGACGTCCGAGTTTAGAATGATCTGCTGTAATATATACTTCCTTTGCATGTCTGAGAATGATCTTTTTTACCTCCATCTCATACATACTGCTGTCAAACAGATATCCCTCTTTGTCTATCCCATAACAGGAAATAAAAGCTTTACTCGGTCTGAACCGGTTTGCCATTTCATTTGCGATGTCTCCTGTACAGGAATAATTCTTTCCCCTGAAAATTCCTCCGAGAGAAATAAACACAAAGTTATCACTTGTCTGCCTTGTGCTCTCCAGAAGTATACGAATGGAATTTGTAATGATTGTAACTGAATACTCAGGATTAATGTGCTTCAAAATAGCAATATTCGTAGAACTGTTGTCAATAAAAATCGTGTCACCATTTTGAACCAGCGAAGCTGCCTTCCGACAGATTCGCTCTTTTTCTTCAAGATACTGAATTTCTCTGATAAGATATGGATATTCTTCCGTGGTCTGATGGGAAGTTCCGGTACTCACAGCCCCGCCATGTGTACGCTTCAAAAGCGCATCGTTTTCCAGTTCCCTCAAATCTCTCCGGATTGTTTCTTTACTTACTTTCATATCCCGGGCCAGAGCTTCTACTTCAGCCCGGCCCTCCTTATCAAGAATTTCAAGTATTCTGTTTTTTCTTTCAATACTATAATTCTTTGTTCTCATCCGCTTATCTCCCATAACCTAGTCTTATTTAATATCACTTCAAATTCTGCAAATAAAATCTAGTCTGTCTCTATATCGGAATATGCATCATTTAGTAACATTATACAGCATTATAAGGATTTGCGGGAACTTTTTTACCTTATTTCGCCGCTAAATTTGATACTGTCAACCATAACCGCGATAAAAATAATAATTCCCCTGAAAATCGTGTAGGAATATGCAGACGCTCCCATCATAGTAAGACCGTTGATAATTGCCTGAATCATAACGATACCAACAATAGCTCCCGGTAAAACTTTACCTTTTCCACCAAACAGGCTGGCACCGCCGATAACAGATGAAGAAATTACAACAAATTCATCACCCTGTGCAAAGTTAGGATTGATTACGCTTAAGTTACATGCACTGAGCATACCTGCGAGACCTGATAATGCACCACAGATCATATATGCAAAGAAGATAACTTTCGGTCCGTTAATACCCATTTTATTTGCGCCAGCAAGATTACATCCACACGCAAACAACTGACGGCCGAACTGAGTAGATGTCAGCACATAATGTGCGATCAATACAACTGCAAGGAAAATAAATACAAAGATGGAAATCCCACCGATTTTTATGTTTGCAAAATTCATTACCGAGCTGTCAAGAAATACCATCTGCTGATTTGTAAAAAACAGTCCGAGACCTTTTGCTACAGAGTATGTTGCCAGTGTTACGATGAACGGAGCTACTTTTACTTTCGATACAAAAGCACCATTAATGCATCCGATCAGTGCACCACATGCAAGAGATACCAAAAAGCATACAATCAGCGGAGCATGCATCTGATTTAACACAGTTGCACCTACTACTGCCGAAAAGTACATATTCATAGATACAGAAATATCAATTCCTGCCACGATCAGTACGAAAAACATACCAACAACTGCAAGTCCAAGTACTGAGGAGGACTTCAATATAAGGAACAGGTTCTGCAGTGAAAAGAAGTTTGGTTTCTGGATGGTAAAGAAGATTATCATAACCACAAAGATAAAATATAATCCATATGTGCAGAACAGATCCACGAATTTTTTACCGGCATTTGTTGTTTTTTCTGCCTTCTTCGTTTCTTCCATTATTTCACACCTCCTATTGCGAATCTCATAATATCTTCCGGATCATACTCTCCTTTTTTAAGTTCTCCGGTCAGTTTATTATCATTCATAATCAGAATCCTGTCACAGACGCCCATCAGCTCTTCAATTTCTGAAGAAACCATCAGCACACAGGATTTATTTTTTGCAAGATCCTGAATGATTGTATAGATCTCATATTTTGCACCTACATCTACACCTCTGGTCGGTTCGTCCAGAAGAAAGATTCTCGGCTCTCTTAATACCCATTTTGCAAATACAATCTTCTGCTGGTTTCCACCGGAAAGTGTACCTGCTGTCTGCTTACATGGATCATATGTTTTTACATGAAGACTTTCACATAATTTCCTGGTATTCTCATTTTCTTTTGCAACATCCATGAAAAGCTTATTTTTCATATGATCTTTCAGACTTGCAAGAACGATGTTTTCCTTCAGTGATTTCGGAATCAGTAATCCTTCTTCTCGTCTGTTCTCTGTGATAAACGCCATTCCGTTTTCTATACAGTTTCCCGGAGTTACCGGCGCAATTTTCTTATTCTTATACAGCAGCTCTCCGCCATCCATTGGATCCAGTCCGAAAATACAGCGTAAAAGCTCTGTACGACCGGCACCCATCAGGCCAAAGAGACC
>JABLTT010026975.1_pt1 | contig 14168 bp, 15 predicted proteins | sample 7160061 | NCBI WGS metagenome assembly JABLTT01 (sample SAMN14651232, study PRJNA627086) | human gut metagenome | isolation source: feces | host: Homo sapiens
CCAGCAAGCTCACCAGTATTATCAACAGGGAAAGGTGGAGCACATAAGATCCAAGGAATCGGGGCAGGATTTGTACCAGAAACATTGGATACAAATATCTATGATGAAATCATTACAGTAGAAAATGAAGATGCATTTGCGGCAGGGAAAGAAATGGCAAAGACAGAAGGAATCTTAGTAGGAATATCATCAGGAGCAGCGTTATATGCAGCCAAAGAACTAGCCAAGAGAGAAGAAAATGTAGGGAAGACAATTGTTGTCTTATTACCAGATGGTGGAGATCGTTATTTATCAACACCTTTAATTCAAGATTAGATAGGGGAATTTAAATGATTGAAGAATTAAGACATAATTTCCGTAACGGACGAATGTGTAAATAGTTTCATTTATTCATAAAACAATATATAATATTTATACAAAAGAAAGAAGAGGAAATTAAAATGGCAGTAACTAAAAGAGAAGATAGAAAATTTAAATTTGAAACATTACAATTACATGTAGGACAAGAACAACCAGATCCAGCAACAGATGCAAGAGCAGTACCTATTTATCAAACAACATCTTATGTATTTAAAAATAGTGCACATGCTGCAGCACGTTTTGAATTAGCAGATGCGGGGAACATCTATGGACGTTTAACAAACTCTACACAAGGTGTATTTGAAGATCGTATTGCTGCTTTAGAAGGTGGGGTAGCAGGTTTAGCTGTTGCTTCTGGAGCAGCTGCAATCGCTTATACTATTCAAGCTTTAGCAGGACAAGGTGAACATATCGTTGCTCAAAAAACAATTTATGGGGGAACTTCTAACTTATTAGCACATACATTTACTCAATATGGAATTACAACTACTTTCGTAGATGCTCATAATTTACAAGAAGTTGAAGATGCAATTCAAGAAAACACAAAAGCAATTTATTTAGAAACTTTAGGAAATCCTAATAGTGATATTCCTGATATCGATGCAATTAGTGCAATTGCTAAAAAACATGGATTACCAGTTGTTGTTGATAATACATTTGGTACACCATATCTATTTAGACCAATTGAACATGGTGCTGATATCGTTGTTCATAGTGCTACTAAATTTATTGGTGGTCATGGTACAAGTTTAGGCGGTGTCATTGTTGATGGTGGTACTTATGATTGGGCTAAGAGTGGACGTTATCCATGGATCAGTGAACCTAACCCAAGTTATCATGGAGTGAAATTTACTGAAGCTGCAGGACCAGCTGCTTTCGTTACTTATATTAGAGCAATCTTATTAAGAGATACAGGAGCTACAATTTCTCCATTCAATGCATTCTTATTATTACAAGGTACAGAAACATTATCTTTAAGAATTGATCGTCATAATGAAAATACTAAAAAAGTTGTTGAGTTCTTACAACAACATCCAGCAGTAGAAAAAGTAAATCATCCTTCATTACCAGATCATCCAGATCATGCTTTATATGAAAAATATTTCCCAAATGGTGGAGGATCAATCTTTACTTTTAATATTAAAGGTGGCGTAGAAGAAGCTCATAAATTTATTGATAATTTACAAGTATTCTCATTACTTGCTAATGTCGCTGATGTTAAATCATTAGTTATTCATCCAGCAACAACTACACATTCACAATTAACAGAAGAAGAATTAGCTGATGTTGGAATTCAACCTAATACAATTCGTTTATCAATTGGTACAGAACATATTGATGATATCTTATTTGATTTAAAAGAAGCTTTAGATCAAATTTAAAAACTTGGCAAATGCCAAGTTTTTTTATTCTGTTTCAGTTGTTGAATCTGAATTTGTATTTTCATTTGATGAAGAATCATCGGTTGTATTTTGTGATGAATCACTTTCATCGCTGTTTGTTGTATTATCACTTGATGTACTTTCTTCATTTTTAGATGAAGAAGATTTTTCTTGTTGGGTTTCTTTTTTTGTAGATGTTGACTTGTCTGTTTTTGTTTTATTTTGTTGATCTACTTGTTTTTCTAATTGATTAATTTGTTTTTGTTGATCTTGATAATGTTCATATGCAAAATAGCCACCAACTCCTGCACCAGCAATTAAAAGTAAAATAAGTAACGTGATAAGGAAAGTAGAAATTTTAGAACGTCCATTTTTTTCTTTTTCACTTTCGTTTTTGTCTTCTTTCTTGTTACCTTTTTTGTTTTAGGTCTTTTTTTATTTTTACTTTTTGTATAGGAATAATCAGTATTATCATAGTATTCTTTTTCTAAATCATCTTGTTGATTATCGTTTTCATCTATATTTTCTTCTTCATCGTTGAATTTAAATCTTTCAGCCATAATTATCACCTCGCTATCATTTTATATATCAATATGAATTGAATTTGAACTTTTTATGTGAATTATTCGAAAATATTTGACTTTAGATATTAATTTTGTTTTTATAAATAGAGAAAGTGAGGATAAAAGATGGATAATTTGGAGTATTTAAAAGAAGTAGAGAAGAGTATTCAAAAAAAATATAAGAAAAAATTATGGAGACCTTTTTGCAAGGCTATTAATCAATATGAATTAGTAAACCCTGGAGATAAAATTGCTGTATGTATTTCTGGTGGAAAAGATTCTATGTTGATGGCTAAGCTCTTTCAAGAATTAAAAAGACATAATAAATTTGAATTTGAACTTGTTTTTATGGTAATGGATCCTGGGTACAATAAAGTAAATAGACAAATGATCATTGATAATTCGAAAAAATTAAATATTCCAATTCAAATATTTGATTCACAAATATTTGATTCTGTTTTTAATATAGAAAAATCTCCTTGTTATTTATGTGCGAGAATGAGAAGAGGACATTTATATGCTAAGGCAAAGGAATTAGGATGTAATAAGATTGCTTTGGGACATCACTATGATGATGTTATTGAAACTATTTTAATGGGTATGCTTTATGGAGCACAAATTCAAACAATGATGCCTAAACTTCATAGTTTGAATTTTGAAGGAATGGAACTTATTAGACCGATGTATCTTATTCGTGAAGATGATATTAAGGCATGGAGAGATGAACATGAATTAACATTTTTACAATGTGCATGTAAATTTACTGAAGAAAATCAAGATGCTCATGATGAAGAAAATGCTTCTAAACGTTTAGAAATTAAACAATTAATTAAGGATTTAAAGAAAGTAAATCCTTTTGTTGAAGGAAATATTTTTAAAAGTGTAGAAAATGTCAATTTAAAAACAATTGTTGCTTATAAAGATGATGAAGGGAAACATCTGTTTTTAGAACATTATGATGATTGATTGTGTAGAAATACACGATTTTTAAATAAAAAACATATCAATGATATGTTTATTAGATAATATATTCAATTTGATATCCATGTAAATCAGCAAGATCTTCTAAAGTATAGGATTCTAAATAATCAGTAATAACTTTATTTAGTCCTTTATAAAAAGGAAGAGTTAAACATTCACTATAACGAGGACATTGATTAGGTTCAGTTTCTAAACAGGCAACACAAGCGATTGGACCTTCAACAGCAACTAAAATATCTTTTGCTGTATATTTATTCATATCTCTTGTAAGAGAATATCCACCTTGGGCACCTCTAACGCTTTTAATAAGTCCTGCACGAATTAAAGGAGTAGCTATTTGTTCAAGATATTTGATAGAAATTTCTTGTCTTTTAGCAACATCTTTAAGAGATATATTTCCTTGTTCTTTATTTTGGGCTAAATCAATCATTAATCTTAGAGCATAACGCCCTCTTGTTGATATTTTCATATGACCACCTCTTGTTTATTATAACATCTTTTTTAGATAATTCCTAGAGAAATTATATGAATTAAACAAAAAGAAAAAAGACTAAAGTCTTTATTCTTGTTCAATAAATGTATTATAGATAGCACGAATTGCGTCATTAAAGTGAATGTTTTTAACACCAACAATGATATTTAATTCTGAAGAACCTTGATCAATCATTTTAACATTTATTTTTTTATTAGCTAAAGCTGTAAATACTTTTGCTGCAACTCCACGACCATCTTTCATACCACGACCAACGATAGCAATTAAAGCAAGGTCAGATTCAAGTTCAATTGAATCAGGTTCAACGGCACGATGTAAGTTAGCTAAAATTTCTTGTTCATGTTCAATGAATGAATTTAATTCAACAATTACGTTCATTGTATCAATACCAGAAGGTGTATGTTCATAAGATAGACCAGCTTCTTCAATAACTTGTAAAACTTTTCTACCAAAACCAATTTCATCATTCATCATATCTTTTTCAATCATGATTGTCGCAAAACCTTGTTTACCAGAAATACCAGTAATAATATGATCTGGTTTATGCACAGTACTTTCAACGATTAAAGTTCCAGCATCTTCAGGTTTATTAGTATTTTTGATTACAATAGGAATTCCTTGAGAACGAATAGGGAAAACAGCATTTTCATGTAAAACACTTGCTCCCATGTAAGAAAGTTCACGTAATTCTTTATAAGTGATTGTTCCAATCACTTCTGGATTTTTAACAATACGTGGATCAGCAACTAAGAATCCTGAAACATCTGTCCAGTTTTCATAAAGTTTAACTTGTCCACATTTAGCAACGATAGAACCAGTTACATCACTTCCTCCACGAGAGAAAGTTCTAATTTTTGTAGGGTCTTCACTACATGAACCATAGAATCCAGGAATAACACAATTTTCTACTTCACTTAATTTTTTAGATAAAACAGGATCTGTTTTTTTATCATCATAATTTCCATGTTCATCGATAAAGATACATGTTGCAGGATCAACAAATTCAAATCCTAAATAATTTGCAAGTAAGATACCATTTAAATATTCCCCACGACTTGCTGCATATTCTTCACTGATTTGATCTTGGAAGTTTTTCTTAATAACTTCAAATTCTTCAGTAAGATCAACTGTTAAATTAAGTTCATCGATAATACTTTGATAACGATCTTTGATTGTATCAAAAGTACATTCAAACTCTTGTTCACTTTCTGCGTTATATGCTTTGTATAATAAATCAGTAACTTTGATATCATCTTTAAAACGTTTACCAGGCGCTGAAGGTACAACAAAACGACGATCTGGATCACTTTTGATAATGTCACCGACTTTTTTAAATTGATGGGCATCTGCAAGAGATGAACCACCGAATTTGACGATTTTCACCATAATAATTCTCCCCTCATATTAATGATAATAAAATATCACTTTTTTCAAGTATATTCAATATTTTTTCAATATTGAAAAAATAAAACAATAAAAATATAATAATATTATATAGAAAAGAGGTCGACATTATGAGAGAAAATATGACATTTCTTACAAATTACTATCAAATAAGAGAAATGACAATTGATCGTATGAAAGAAATTATTGATCAAAATAAAAATGCAAAGGAAGGCGGTACTGTCTTTTTTGGAGATTCTATCACCCAATTTATGGATATAGAAAAATATTTTCCTGAAATAGATAATAAATATAATTGTGGTATTGGTGGAATTACTTCCACAATGCTACTTCATTTTATTGATGAAGGAGTTTTAAAATTTAAACCTAAACAACTTGTTTATATGATTGGTACGAATGATTTAGGAAAAACAGTTATGCAATCACCTAAAGATATTGCTATTAATGTCAAAGAACTTGTAGAAACTGTACATTATAATTTACCTGAATGTGAAATTTATGTGGTCTCACCATTACCATGTTTACCAATGCATGATTATAAACATACACCTGGTGTATTGAGAAGTAATGATTTATTAAAAATGATTTATAAGGAATTTAAGAAGACAATTCCTTATGAATATGTAACTTTTATTAATGCTTATCCAATATTATGTAATAAAAAAGGTGAACCTGTTGAAGTTTACTATGAAGATGGACTTCATATTAATCATGAAGGATATCTACGTTATACAAATTGTTTAAAAGAATATATTTTATAATAAAAAGGAAACGGAAATATAAAAAACAAGGAATTATTTTTGTAATTCCTTGTTTTTTTCTCTTTCTAACATATCTTGATAAGAATAAACACAACCACAATAATTTTGTCGATAAAGATTATATAATGTGGCGAACTTAACGGATTTTAAATAACCATTGTTCTTTTTAAAATCACTGAAAAGAAATTGTGTTTTTTCTTGATTAAAGCTTGCTCCAATTTCATTGATCCATTGGCTATTTTTGTGTGGAGAAACACTTAAAACAGTTGTCCAATAATCAAAGTGATGTAAAGATGCATAATCATAAGCATCTTTCATTCTCTTTGAATAACAAAGATAACAACGTTTTCCACCTTCAGGTTCATCTTTATATTGAGAAATATCTTTTAGATATTCTTTTGGTTGATATTCTTTTTCAACAACTTGAATATTTTGATTGAAATCTTGATTAAAGCGTTGAATAAAATTTTCTAATTCATGAAATCGTCGAAAATACTCGGTATCTGGATAAATGTTTGAATTAGAGTAATAAATAGTTATATCGAAAAATTCAGATATTTCTTTTAAAACGTTTCCGCTACATGGCCCACAACAAACATGGAGAAGTAGGGTGGGTTTTGTACCTTTTATTTTTTCTAATTCTTCTTTGAATTTTAAGTCGTAATTGATTTTCATTATAAAATCATCATGCTATCACCAAAGCTAAAGAAACGATATTTTTCTTTGACAGCTTCTTTGTAAGCTTTGAAAATAAGTTCTTTTGAAGCAAAGGCACTAATCAACATCAATAATGTTGATTTAGGTAAATGGAAGTTTGTGATTAAACAATCAATAGCTTCAAATTTATATCCAGGGTAAATAAAGATATCTGTATTTTCACTTGTTGCTTTAAATTTACCATATTTTTTCATATTAGCTTCTAGAGTACGTGTTGATGTAGTTCCTACCGCAATAATTCTTTGACCATTTGCTTTAGCTTTATTTAGTTTATCAGCGACTTCTTCACTGATTATATAGAATTCACTATGCATGTGATGATCTAAAACATTTTCTTCTTTAACAGGTCTAAATGTTCCAAGACCAACATGTAAACATACATCAAGAATTTCAATACCCTTATCTTTTATTTTTTGATTGATTTCTTCAGTAAAATGTAAGCCAGCTGTAGGAGCTGCTGCACTTCCTTCAATTTTAGCGTAAACTGTTTGATATCTATTTTTATCTTCAAGTTTTTCTTTAATATAAGGAGGTAAAGGCATTGTTCCTAACTGATCTAAGATTTCGTAGAAGATACCATCGTATATCATTTCAAAAACACGAATACCTTCATCTTTGATTTCAATACATTTTGCTTTTAATAAGCCTTCTCCAAAAGTAATGACTGTATTCATTTTTACAATACGTGCATTACCGCATAAACATTCCCAAGTATCTTTCTTTAATTCTTTTAATAAAAGAACTTCAACATGTCCATTTGTTTCTTCTTTAATTCCAAATAAACGAGCAGGAATAACTTTTGTATTATTTCTTACTAAAACATCACCTGGTTTTAAATAATCAAGAATATCATAAAAATGTCTGTGTTCAATATTTCCGTTTTCTCTATTTACTACCATTAATCTAGAAGTATCTCTTTTTTCAACAGGATGTTGAGCAATGAGTTCTTCAGGTAGTTCAAAATCAAATTCACTTAGTTTCATTTAAAAAGCCCTCTTATAAACATCTCTACCATATTTATCTAAAAATTCTTCTTTAAAATCTAATAAACGATCTTCTTGAATTGCTTTACGAATATCTTCTGAAAGTTGTAATAAGAATCTTACATTGTGAATCGATAACAATGTTTTTCCAAATAATTCATCTGATTTATGAAGATGTCTTAAATAAGCTCTTGTATAATTTCTACAAGTATAACAATCACATTCAGGATCAATAGGAGTAAAATCTTCTTTAAACTTTTCATTATTAATATTCATACGTCCATGATGTGTCATTAAAGCACCATGTCTAGCAACACGTGTTGGTAAAACACAATCATACATATCAATACCACGAATCGCAACTTCAATTAAATCAATTGGATTACCAACTCCCATTAAATAACGTGGTTTATCTTCAGGTAACCATTGAACTGCATCTTCGACCATTTTATACATTACATCTTTTGGTTCACCAACGCTCGTTCCACCAATTGAATAACCAGGGAAATCCATTTCTACAAGTGCTTTGGCACATTTTTCTCTTAAATCAGGATATTCTCCACCTTGAACAATTCCAAATAACGCTTGTTTTTCATTATGATGTGCTTCTTTACCTCTTTTAGCCCAACGAATTGTTCTTTCAACACTATGTTTCATATAATCATAAGTTGCTGGATAAGGAGCACATTCATCTAAAGACATAATCATATCTGCTCCTAATTTGTTTTGAATATCGATAGCTTTTTCTGGAGATAAGAATAAAGACTTACCATCAATAATACTTTTAAAATAAACGCCTTCTTCTTTGATCTTTCTTGTTTTTCCCAAAGAAAAAACTTGGAATCCTCCACTATCTGTAAGCATAGGACCATCATAGTTCATAAACTTATGAAGACCACCTGCTTTAGCAACAATATCTTCCCCAGGTCTTAACCATAAGTGATATGTATTAGAAAGGATTACTTGTGATCCCATTTCTTTTAACATTTCAGGGGCAATTCCTTTTACTGTAGCTAGTGTACCTACAGGCATAAACATAGGTGTTTCCACATCTCCATGAGGAGTATGTAAAATCCCATATCGAGCACCACTTTGTTTACAAACATGTTTTAATTCATACCAAAAATCTTTCATTTTTCCACCTCTTTTTGCCTATTCATTATACATGAAAGTATTTATAAATAAAATAGAAAAAGAGCTAAATGCTCTTAATCAAATGTAACATATTCATTTTCTAAAGGTTTAGCACCTTCTAAATGATCAACATGTAAAATAGGAATATTACTTTGAATAGATTCATCATATTCTAAACTAATGGTTCCATCAACCACTAACCATTCATCTTTAATTAAATCTTTAGCGTATTTACTAATACATACTAAACCTAAAAGTTGCATATCATCACTACAACATACCATGGCTTGTCTACCTAAAACAAAACCATTTTCAATTAATTTATCACGGCCAATCACTTTACCTTTGATCTTAATTGTTTTATTTTCATAGATTTGAGGATTTTCCATAATATGCATACAGAAAATACCATAATCCATATCATTTACTTCAATATAATCATCATTTAAGTTATATGGTAAATCATTAACAGTTAAATCTTCAATTTGTCTATTTTTATTTTCATAAACAATTTGACACATTGGATTTAAAGATTTAATACTTCCTCTAATAGGATATTTCTTTGTATTTTCATCACAACGATTAACAATAACTAAATCACTACCAGTAACATGATAAACGAATTGTCCACGCATATTGTTGTAATAAAGATCAAATGTTTCAGCAGAAATCGTTGTAAGGATTTGAACAACTTGCCATTGATCAATACAAATTTCATCCACGAATTTTGTATTATCCCACATTCCGTTATATTCAATCATAACTTGTGTTGGTTGGTATTTTTGATGTAAATGAAGAAGAGTTTCATAATTTAAATCTTCTTCGTTTTCAATAAATTCAACAGAAGCATTTTCTTTTTCTAAAGCTGGAATATCAAAAGCGACTTCACCTTCTTCGCAGGCAATGATCAAAGTTTTTTCATCTTCACCAAAACCTTGTTCAAGAAGAGTATCTTGGATAAATGAAGATTTTCCACTTTCTAAAAATCCAGTAAACAAATAAACTCTTGTTTTATTCATACGCTTATCCTAAAAATAACTCCTTAATTGTATTTTCATCTAAGTCTTTACCAATTACACAAACTTGGCCTGTATAAATAGGTTTACCTAAACGAATTTCAAATTCACCTGGTACTAAATCAAAATACCACCAATCTTCATTTCCGCTATCTACAAAACCTTTAGCTCTTAAAACATTATCATCATTACATAATTTATTTAAGATATCACTTAATTCAACTTCGTTATATTTTTTAACAGTATCAAATCCGATACTATTGAAAACTTCATCTGCATGATGGTGATGATGTCCACAACCACATTCATGATCATGGTCATGGTGATGATGATCATGCCCGCAACATTCATGTTCATGGTCGTGTTCATGGTGATCATGTCCACAACATTCATGGTCATGATTGTGTTCATGATGATCGTGTCCACAACATTCATGGTCATGATTGTGTTCATGATGATCGTGTCCACAACATTCATGGTCGTGATCGTGTTCATGGTGGTCGTGTCCACAACATTCATGGTCATGGTCGTGTTCATGATGGTCATGCCCGCAACATTCATGATCATGTTCATGCAATAATTCTTTTTGAACGTTCACTTCACAAGCATTAATGATATCTAAACCATTTAATTTATCCCAAGCAGTTGTAATGATTGGTGAATGATCGTTTAATCCTTTTAAGATGTCTAAGCATTCTTTTAATTGGAATTCAGTTAAGTCTTGGCTACGACTTAAAACAATTAATGATGCATGTTCAACTTGGTTATTATAGAATTCACCAAAGTTTTTAGTATACATACGACATTTTTTAGCATCAACAACTGTAATAAAATTATCTAATTCCATTTCATCACTATTGATTGTAGAAACAGCTTTAATAACATCAGATAATTTTCCAACACCAGAAGGTTCAATAATAACACGATCAGGATGATACGTATCTAAGACTTCTTTTAATGATGTTTCGAAATCTCCTACTAAACTACAACAAATACATCCAGAGTTCATTTCGTTGATTGTAACACCAGAATCTTTTAAGAATGTTCCATCAATTCCAATTTCTCCAAATTCATTTTCTATTAATACGATTTTTTCATTTTGATATGCTTCAGCAATTAATTTTTTAATTAATGTTGTTTTTCCAGCACCTAAAAAGCCAGAAATAATATCTATTTTACTCATATATTTCACCTCCGCTAGATTATAACACTCATAAATCATTTCATCAAATGATAATACCTATGTTATAATGATTGACAAGTAAAGGGTGATAAAAAATGAAATGTCCAATAATTAAAAGATGTGGAGGATGCTTTTATCCACAAGATCAATATCAAGAAGAATTAAAAGAAAAGACATTATTTATAGAAAAAGAAATAAAGAAAACAAAATTAAAAATAGATGTAAAACTAACAGTAGCTTCACCATTAGTTAATGGTTATCGAAATAAAGCGATTGTGGCTTTTAATCAAAAATATGAATACGGTCTCTACGAAGAACATAGCCAAGATATTATTCCTTATAAACACTGTTTGTTACACGAAGATATTATGGATGAAATCTTACAATATATACAAAGCTATTTAAGAAAGTATCGTGTTTCTATTTATGATCGTAAAAGACATAAAGGGTTATTAAGACATGTTTTAATTCGTCGAGGTGTTAAAACGAATCAAACAATGGTTGTTTTAGTATGTAATGAAAATATGTGGCGTGGATCTAAACAATTTTGTAGCCAATTAGTTAAGAGGTTTCCAAGCATTAAAACCATTGTCTTAAATGTCAATACACGTAAAACACCAATTGTTTTAGGTAATGAAGATAAGGTTCTTTATGGTAAAGGATTTATTGTTGATGAATTGTGTGGTTTGAAATTTAAGATTTCTCCACAATCTTTTTATCAAATCAATCATGACCAATGTGTGAACCTTTATACCAAAGCTTTATCCTTATTAAATATCAAAGGAAATGAAACAGCAATTGATGCTTATTGTGGTATTGGAACAATCGGAATGATTCTATCACAAAAAGTAAAACAAGTTATTGGAGTGGAAAGTAATAAGGATGCAATCAAAGATGCAAAAAACAATGCACGTATGAATCAACTTTCTAATATTCAATTTGTGTGTGATGATGCGACTGAATTTATGAAAAAACTTGCGAAAGAAAAGCATAAAGTAGATGTTGTCATTATGGATCCCCCAAGAAGTGGTTCAACCAAACAATTCATGGATTCGGTTAAAATATTAAATCCTAAACAAGTTGTTTATATTTCATGTGATCCAACGACACAAATTAGAGATATTCAATATTTTAAAAAGATTGGTTATCATACTCATACAATGTATCTTTATGATATGTTTCCACATACAAGACATGTTGAGTCAATTTGCCTTTTAAGTGCTAAATAAAATCGATACTTTTGTATCGTTAAAAGTGATGAGTGTATTCAATTAGTAACATTATTTAACTAAAAATGGAGGATAATTTTGAAAAAGAAAACTACAGAAGTAACAACAAAATATACTTGGAAATTTTGGTACTTAGTAATTAGTGAAATAACACTTATTGTTATTTTTATTCTTCTGTTTGGTTTGTCTATTAAAGCACTTGTCCAAGATATTCAAATAAATACTTATAAATATAAATCTGAAGGAACAGTAACTGTTGCAGAATTTTATGGAAAAACATGGGTTTCTAATGGTTCAGATAGTGGTTCTTCAAGTAAGTTTAGTTATATGCATTATGTTATTCATTTTGATAAAGAAGTTGGTGGATATGATCAGTATGAATATAGCGCAAGCAATATGATTGCGACAGAAAGATATTTAGGTGATCGATATGTTGTGTTATTTAATAATAATGTTGATAATGCAATAATAATTCAAAAAGAAGATATCTTTATTGATAATGTTATTTTAGTGATATTTATTACTTTAATGATAATACTATTTCTTTTAAGAAAGAAAATATATTTAGGGTTTATTAGTTTGAATAAAAAGCAAGATAAATTTATTTGCAATTAGATACAGTTTAAAGAAAAAGATTTTATGAATTAATGGAAAATATTCATAAAATCTTTTTTTGTTTAATTGACAATTAAATGTACAAAAAAATGTATGATTTTTATAGTAAATTAAAACAGCTTGTATTACAATTGTTTTATGAAGAAGATAAGTAGGAGGGGTGTTTTTATGTATAAGATAAATGATTTATATGATTTAACACATAGTCAAGCAAAGGATTATTTATCAAAATATGAGTATCCTTGGCAAGCTTTAAAAGGAATTAAAGATTTTATTATTGAATTAGGAGAAACTTTAGGGGATGAATATCAAGAAGTGAATGAACATGTTTGGATTCACAAAGATGCTAAAGTTTTTGATAGTGCTTATATTGGTTCACCTTGTATTATTGGTGCAGGAACAGAAGTGAGACATTGTGCTTTTATCAGAGGAAGTGCATTAGTAGGAGAAAATTGTGTTATTGGTAATTCTGTTGAGTTAAAGAATGTTATTATTTTTGATAATGTACAAGTTCCTCATTATAACTATGTAGGTGATTCTATTTTGGGATATAAGTCTCATATGGGTGCAGGATCAATTACAAGTAATGTTAAAAGTGATAAAACACTCGTTGTTGTAAAAGATAGATTTAATCACGAAGAGATTGAAACGGGACTTAAAAAAATGGGTGCAATGCTAGGAGATTATGTAGAAGTAGGATGTAATAGTGTTTTAAACCCTGGAACTGTTATTGGAAGAAATAGTAATATTTATCCATTATCTAGAGTAAGAGGCGTTGTACCAGAAAATTCAATTTTTAAGGAACTTAATGATATCGTAGAAAAGAAATAATTATTAGAGGCAATGTGATTTAAAAACATTGCTTTTTTATTGATATTATAATCATACATGTAATTAAAATTATAAAAAATTAAATTAGATGAGTATTTAAGTAATTAAAATAGCATATTGGTTATAAAGGGTTGATAAAAATTAAAAAAATGGTATGGTTTAAGTAAATATTCTATATGAAGAAAGGATAGAAAAAATGAATAAAAAAGTAAGAAAAGCAATTATACCAGCAGCAGGATTAGGGACAAGATTTCTACCAGCAACAAAAGCAATCGCCAAAGAAATGTTACCAATCGTAGATATTCCAACAATCCAATATATCATACAAGAAGCAGTAGACAGTGGAATAGAAGAAATCTTAATTATTACAAACAGTAATAAACATGCAATGGAAAATCATTTTGATAAAAACTATGAACTAGAAGAAAGATTAAAAGAATCAGGAAAACTAGAACAAGTAAAAATGATCCAAGATATAGCAGATATGGCCAATATCTACTATATCAGACAAAAGGA
>JABLTT010006682.1_pt1 | contig 14114 bp, 10 predicted proteins | sample 7160061 | NCBI WGS metagenome assembly JABLTT01 (sample SAMN14651232, study PRJNA627086) | human gut metagenome | isolation source: feces | host: Homo sapiens
CGAAGGATAAGAAAACTCATCCGGACAGAATGGAAACAAAGAAGTACTGTAAGTTCTGTAAATCACACACATTACACAAGGAAACCAAGTAATTTGGAGCAGTGAGGTAAAAGCTATGGGTGAAACTGTTAAAACAAAAAAACAGAAAAAAAGCTGGTTCAAAGGTTTAAAGGCTGAGTTCAAGAAAATTGTCTGGCCTGACCAGAAGTCACTTACAAAGGAAACTGCTGCGGTTGTGATTGTATCCGTTGTAGTCGGTGTAATCATTTCAGTAGTGGACTTGATTGCCCGCTTTGGTATCGAATTCTTGGTGAAGTAAGGAAAAGGTGATTAGATGGACGAAGCAAAATGGTATGTTGTCCATACTTATTCCGGTTATGAGAATAAGGTAAAGGCAAACATCGAAAAAACAGTTGAAAACAGAAATCTTCAGGATCAGGTTCTCGAAGTCATCGTTCCGCTTGAAACGGTTGTTGAAGTAAAGAACGGTGCAACAAAGTCTGCCCAGAAGAAGATGTTCCCTGGATACGTACTCATTAACATGGTGATGAACGATGACAGCTGGTATGTTGTCCGCAACACCCGAGGCGTTACAGGATTTGTAGGTCCGGGATCCAAACCGGTACCGCTCACTCCGGCTGAAATTAAATCACTTGGAATTACCCTTCCGGGAACTGAGGCTCCAAAGCCGGTTGTCCAGTTTGCTGGTAAAGTTGGTGACCAGGTAATGATTCTTTCAGGAGCATGGGAGAATACAGTTGGGGAAATTACAGCAATTAATGACGGCAAGCAGTGCCTGACCATTAATGTAGAAATGTTCGGCCGTGAAACACCGGTTGAGATTGGTTTTACAGACGTAAAACTTATGTAACAGAAAGCTTAAGCAGCTGCTTATGGGCATATAGGCAGTGAGGCATAAGCGTGGGAGATTGAAGCGGCAGATTTAAATCAGCCGTATCTTTCGCCAATTACCACATAATATTTAGGAGGTGCCTAAAATGGCAAAGAAAGTAACAGGTTATATCAAATTACAGATTCCTGCCGGCAAAGCTACACCGGCTCCACCAGTTGGTCCAGCTCTTGGTCAGCATGGTGTAAACATTGTAGAGTTTACAAAGCAGTTCAATGCAAAGACAGCAGATCAGGGAGATTTAATTATCCCGGTTGTTATCACAGTATATGCTGATAGAAGTTTCAGCTTTATTACAAAGACTCCGCCGGCAGCAGTTCTTTTAAAGAAGGCTTGCAACATTAAGTCAGGTTCTGGTACACCAAACAAGACAAAGGTTGCAAAGATTTCTAAGGAAGAAATCAAGAAGATTGCTGAATTAAAGATGCCAGACTTAAATGCTGCATCTATCGAGACTGCTATGTCTATGATAGAAGGAACAGCAAAGAGTATGGGAATCGTTGTAGAAGATTAATTGATTCATATTAATTTGATATATGTGGGAGGAAAGCAAGTCCCTTCCGATATTACCACTAGGAGGTTTTTTGATAATGAAAAGAGGAAAGAAATACGTTGAAGCGGCTAAGTTAATCGACCGCGCAACATTATATGAAGCTACAGATGCAGTTGCTCTTGTAAAGAAGTCTGCAGTAGCAAAATTTGACGAAACAATTGAAGCTCATATCAGAACAGGTTGTGATGGACGTCATGCTGATCAGCAGATCAGAGGTGCGGTTGTTCTTCCACACGGAACAGGTAAGACTGTTAAGGTTTTAGTTTTCGCTAAGGGTGCTAAGGCTGAAGAAGCTGAAGCAGCAGGCGCTGATTTCGTAGGCGGTGAGGAACTGATTCCTAAGATTCAGAATGATAACTGGTTCGATTTTGATGTTGTTGTTGCAACACCTGACATGATGGGCGTTGTTGGTCGTCTGGGACGTGTACTCGGTCCTAAGGGCTTAATGCCAAACCCGAAGGCTGGTACAGTTACAATGGATGTAACAAAAGCTGTTAATGATATCAAGGCTGGTAAGATTGAATACAGACTTGATAAGACAAATATCATTCACGTGCCAATTGGTAAGGCTTCATTCACAGAGGAGCAGTTATCAGACAACTTCCAGGCTATTATGGATGCAATCGTTAAGGCAAAGCCTTCAACATTAAAGGGTCAGTATTTAAGAAGTGTTGTACTTACTTCTACAATGGGTCCTGGTGTTAAGGTCAGCACAGCAAAATATGTTGGCTAATTTGTAAAAAAACGGTTGACAACCTATATATGAAGATAGTATACTATCATTTGTTTGTGTGATACATCACACAATGCAATATTTTGCCTAAGACAGCAGGTCCCCATCCGGGGTTAAAGGTTATTCGCCTACCGAGGATTATGAAATGCGGCAGACAGACAGTCTGCGGTATATTAAGATATGAATCTACGTCCTCTGAAGTCTTGTGCTTTGGAGGACTTTTTTATGAATTGGGCAGAATTTATCCCTCTGGTGGGATACAAATCTAACAGGAGGTAACAAATTCATGGCAAAGGTAGAACTTAAAGCACCTATCGTAGACGAAATTTCAGGACACTTAAATGGCGCACAGGGCGTTGTTTTAGTTGACTACCGTGGCTTAACTGTAGAGCAGGATACACAGCTTCGTAAGCAGTTAAGAGAAGCCGGTGTCGTTTACAAGGTATATAAGAATACTTTAGTAAAGAGAGCTATCGCAGGTACAGAATTCGAGCCAATGACAGATATGCTTGAAGGACCTACAGCAATTGCTATCTGCACTACAGATGCAACAGCTCCGGCTAGAATCCTTAGCAACTTCGCTAAGACAGCTGAAGCTCTTGAATTAAAGTGCGGTGTTGTTGAAGGAACATACTACGATGCAGCTGGCATTCAGACAATTGCTTCTATTCCGTCAAGAGACGAACTTCTCAGCAAGTTCCTTGGAAGCATCCAGTCACCTATTACAAACTTTGCACGTGTTATTAAGCAGATCGCTGAAAAGAACGAAGAAGTTGCTTAATTTCCGTGTCCGGATACAAAACGTATCCATGGAAATGTTGAACAGAGTCTGTACGGATACCGTATGGACGGTCCGGGCAGCAGCCCAATAATATAAAAGGAGAGTAAATAAATGACTACACAGGAAATCATTGAAGTTATTAAGGGATTATCAGTATTAGAATTAAACGATTTAGTTAAGGCTTGCGAAGAAGAATTCGGCGTATCTGCAGCAGCAGGCGTTGTTGTTGCAGCAGCAGGTGCTGGCGCAGCAGCAGGTGAAGAAAAGACAGAATTTGACGTAGAACTTACAGAAGCTGGCGCTAACAAGGTTAAGGTTATCAAGGTTGTTCGTGAAATCACAGGTCTTGGCTTAAAGGAAGCTAAGGAAGTTGTTGATGGCGCACCTAAGGTTGTTAAGGAAGGCGCTTCTAAGGAAGAAGCTGAAGAAATTCAGAAGAAGCTTGAAGCTGAAGGCGCTAAGGTTACTCTTAAGTAATTTTACCCACAACAGTATCAATATAAAATTAAGAACCGGATTCCTGCGGGAGTCCGGTTTTTTACGTTATAGAAATACTGTACGGCAGCGGTGTAATTCGTGAAAATGAATTTACTTTCAATTCTGAAAATGTTATAATATTCATAATTATGCGCGCAAATGTAATAAAAAGGAAAAACTGGTAAAAATTATCATGTATAGTGCTTGACAGACAAGTGACTGTATGCTATTATGGACAATGCACTATTGTGTATGCTTATGCTTTTTTATTGCATTGCATATTAAAAATATCAGATTTTATATAAAAATAAACACAAGGGGTGAAACGTCAATGGAGAAAAACAGAATGCGTCCGGTCAAGGCAGGCAAGAGCATGAGAATGAGCTATTCAAGACAGAAAGAAGTTCTTGAAATGCCGAACCTTATTGAAGTTCAGAAGGACTCTTATCAGTGGTTCCTGGATGAAGGGTTAAAAGAAGTTTTTGATGATATCTCTCCAATAGCAGACTACAATGGCAGATTGAGTCTGGAATTTGTTGACTTTGCTTTATGCGAAGATGATGTCAAGTATTCTATTGAAGAATGTAAGGAAAGAGATGCTACATATGCAGCACCTCTGAAGGTAAGAGTAAGACTCCACAATAAGGAAAGTGAAGATATCAGCGAACATGAAATTTTCATGGGCGACCTTCCACTTATGACAAAGACGGGAACATTCGTTATCAACGGAGCAGAACGAGTTATCGTCAGCCAGCTGGTACGTTCACCAGGTATCTATTACGATATCCAGAAGGATAAGTACGGTAAGATTTTCCTTTACAGCTCACAGGTTATCCCAAACCGTGGTGCATGGTTAGAGTATGAAACAGATGCCAACGATGTGTTCTATGTTAAAGTAGATAGAAATAAAAAGGTTCCTGTAACCGTGCTGATTCGTGCACTCGGTTTCGGAACAAATGCTGAAATTATTGATATTTTCGGCGAAGAACCAAAGCTTCTTGCTACAATGGAGAAGGATACTTCTACAAACTATCAGGAAGGTATTTTAGAGCTTTATAAGAAGTTAAGACCGGGTGAACCGTTATCTGTAGATAGTGCGGAAGCGCTGATTTCAGGTATGTTCTTTGATCCGAGAAGATATGACCTTGCAAAGGTGGGAAGATATAAGTTTAATAAGAAGCTTTCTTTCAAGAGCAGACTTTCAGGACATATCCTTGCAGATGATGTTGTGGATACACAGGGCAATGTCATTGCAGAGGCAGGCGATAAGCTTGACAGAGAAACAGCACAGGCAATTCAGGATGCAGCGGTTCCGGCAGTTTTCTTAAATGTAGATTTAAGAAACAGTGACGGTACAATTACAACAAAGAGAGTAAAAGTGCTGTCTAACATGGCTGTTGATATTACAAAATGGGTTGATATTTCAAAGGAAGAAGCAAGAGAACTCGGTGTTACAGAAGCTGTATTCTTCCCTGTACTCAGCCAGATTTTAGCTGAAAATGAATCACTTGAAGAAATCAAAGAAGCAATCTGCAAGAACATTGCCGATCTGATTCCAAAGCACATTACTGTAGAAGATATTATTGCTTCTATTAATTATAATATGCACCTTGAATACGGCGTTGGTACAAAGGATGATATTGATCACCTTGGTAACAGACGTATCAGAGCGGTCGGCGAACTGTTACAGAACCAGTTCAGAATCGGTATTTCCAGAATGGAAAGAGTTGTCAGGGAAAGAATGTCCACACAGGACTTAAGCGGTATTTCTCCGCAGTCCCTGATTAACATTAAACCGGTTACGGCAGCGATTAAGGAATTCTTCGGAAGTTCCCAGCTGTCACAGTTCATGGATCAGAATAACCCGTTGTCAGAAATTACGCATAAAAGACGTCTTTCTGCATTAGGACCGGGTGGTCTGTCAAGAGATCGTGCCGGTTTCGAGGTTCGAGACGTTCACTATACACATTACGGAAGAATGTGTCCTATTGAAACACCTGAAGGTCCGAACATCGGTCTGATTAACTCACTTGCATCTTATGCAAGAATTAACGAATATGGTTTTGTAGAGGCACCGTACCGTCTGGTAGACAGAACCGATCCAAAGAATCCGCGTGTTACCGATGAAGTACAGTACTTTACGGCTGATGAAGAAGATGATTATCATGTAGCACAGGCGAATGCGGAAATTGACGAAGAAGGACATTTTGTTAAGAATACTGTATCCGGCCGTTACAGAGAAGAAACTTCTGAATTTGACAAGACACAGATTGAATTAATGGACGTATCGCCAAAGATGGTATTCTCTGTTGCGACATCCATGATTCCGTTCCTTCAGAACGATGACTGTACACGAGCGCTGATGGGTTCCAACATGCAGCGTCAGGCCGTACCGCTTCTGATGACAGAAGCTCCGGTTATTGGTACAGGTATTGAAAATAAGACAGCAAGAGACTCAGGTGTCTGCGTTGTAGCAGAAGCAGACGGTGAAGTCCTTTTGTCTGAATCTGATAAAATTATTGTAAGAGAAGATGACGGCAAGGTACATGAGTATAAGCTGACAAAGTTCTCAAGAAGTAACCAGAGCAACTGCTATAACCAGCGTCCAATCGTATTTAAAGGTGACAAGGTGAAGGAAGGCGATGTTATCGCAGATGGTCCTTCTACACAGAATGGTGAAATTGCATTAGGTAAGAACCCGTTAATCGGTTTCATGACATGGGAAGGTTACAACTACGAAGATGCTGTATTATTAAGTGAACGTCTGGTGCGTGATGATGTATACACTTCTATCCATATTGAAGAATATGAAATCGAAGCCCGTGATACAAAGTTAGGACCGGAAGAAATCACAAGAGATATTCCTTCCGCAAGCAGTGATTCTATCAAGGATCTGGATGAAAACGGTGTGATCCGCATCGGTGCGGAAGTACGTGCCGGAGATATTCTGGTTGGTAAAGTAACACCAAAGGGTGAAACAGAACTGACAGCCGAAGAAAGACTGCTTCGTGCAATCTTTGGTGAAAAGGCAAGAGAAGTAAGAGATACTTCATTAAAGGTACCTCATGGTGAATATGGTATCGTTGTGGCAGTGAAGACATTTACAAGAGAAAACAGCGATGAACTGGCACCGGGTGTCAGCAAGTCTGTCCGCATCTATATTGCACAGAAGAGAAAGATTTCTGTAGGTGATAAGATGGCCGGCCGTCATGGTAACAAGGGTGTCGTTTCCAGAGTTCTCCCTGTGGAAGATATGCCATTCCTTCCAAACGGACGTCCGCTTGATATCGTCTTAAACCCTCTGGGTGTGCCTTCACGAATGAATATCGGACAGGTGCTTGAAATCCATTTAAGTCTTGCAGCAAAGGTGCTTGGCTTTAACATTTCTACACCGGTATTCGACGGTGCAGACGAAAATGATATTATGGATACACTGGATATGGCAAATGACTATGCAAATACACCTTTTGACGATGAAGAATTACAGCGTGAAAAGGCAGCTGCACAGGAAAATGGCGAAGATTATCCGGAAGATATGGTAACATTTACAGATAAATATAAAGAACTGCTGAATCCTGACGTATTCCAGTATCTGAGTGACAACAGAGCACACAGAGAAGAATGGAAGGGTGTTCCGATCGGACGTGACGGTAAGGTAAGACTGCGTGACGGACGTACAGGTGAATATTTTGACAGCCCTGTAACAATCGGTTTCATGCACTACTTAAAGCTCCATCATCTGGTTGATGATAAGATTCATGCGCGTTCAACAGGTCCTTACTCACTTGTAACACAGCAGCCGCTCGGTGGTAAAGCACAGTTCGGTGGACAGCGTTTCGGTGAAATGGAAGTTTGGGCACTGGAAGCTTACGGTGCATCATATACATTACAGGAAATCCTGACTGTGAAGTCCGATGATGTTGTAGGACGAGTTCGTACTTACGAAGCAATCATCAAGGGTGAAAATATCCCTGAACCGGGTATTCCGGAATCCTTCAAGGTACTTTTAAAGGAACTCCAGTCCCTGGCATTAGACGTAAGAGTGCTTGATAAGGATAACAATGAAGTGAAACTGCTTGAAAGCTCTGAATACGAAGTAACTGACTTCAAGAAAGTTCTTGATGATGGCAGATACAGACGTGACAGCAGAGAAGAGGAAGCAGAATATGCTAAGAATGGTTCAACCATTCAGACAGTCGGTGAAGACGGCTTTGAAGATGCAGAGGATGTAGAGTATGCCGGCGATGATGCATTTGATGATGCAGATGATTATGGCGATGGCAATTCAGATATGATGGATTAATAGAAGGGAGCACGATCATGGCAGAAGAATCAAAAAGAGATTTGACCAGTCAGTCTATGAAGTTTGATAAGATTCAGATTAAACTGGCTTCTCCGGAGGATATTTTAGAGTGGTCTCACGGTGAGGTTACAAAGCCGGAGACAATCAACTACAGAACTTTAAAACCGGAAAAAGATGGTTTATATTGTGAAAGAATCTTTGGACCGAGTAAGGACTGGGAGTGTCACTGCGGTAAATATAAGAAAATCAAAGATAAGGGTATTATCTGCGATAAGTGTGGTGTCGAAGTAACAAAGGCCAGTGTCCGTAGAGATCGTATGGGACATATCCATTTAGCGGCTCCTGTTTCCCATATCTGGTATTTTAAGGGAATTCCTAGCCGTATGGATCTGATTCTGGACATCGGACCGAAGAACCTTGAAAAAGTATTATATTTTGCAGCTTATATTGTAATTGATCCGGGTACGACAGAAATTCCGTTCAAGAAGATTTTAACAGAACAGGAATACCGTGAACTCTACGATCAGTACGGCAATACATTCCGTGTCGGCATGGGTGCGGAAGCCATTTATGAACTGCTTAAAAATGTGGATTTGGAATCAGAAGTTGCAAAGTTAAAGGAAGAACTTGAAAATACAACTTCCCAGAAGGCAGCAAGACTCATTAAGAGAATTGAAGTCATGGAAGCGTTTTTAACAGCCGGAACAAGACCGGAATGGATGATCTTAACTGAAATTCCGGTAATCCCACCGGATTTAAGACCAATGGTACAGTTAGACGGTGGACGTTTTGCAACATCCGATTTAAATGACTTATATAGAAGAATCATCAACAGAAACAACAGACTTGCACGTCTGATTGAGCTGGGCGCTCCGGAAATCATTATCCGTAATGAAAAGAGAATGCTTCAGGAAGCTGTTGATGCCCTGATTGATAACGGACGTAGAAACGGACGTCCGGTAACAGGTCCTGGTAACAGAGCGTTAAAGTCACTTTCAGACCTGTTAAAGGGTAAGCAGGGACGTTTCCGTCAGAACCTCCTTGGGAAGCGAGTTGACTATTCAGGCCGTTCTGTTATCGTTGTAGGTCCTGAATTAAAGATTTATCAGTGTGGTCTTCCAAAGGAAATGGCAATTGAGCTGTTTAAGCCGTTTGTTATGAGAGAACTGGTAAGACGTGGACTGGCTGACAATATTAAGAAAGCGAAAAAGAGCGTAGAACATCTTGAAAACAGCGTATGGGATGTGCTGGAAGATGTTATCAAAGAGCATCCGGTTATGTTAAACCGTGCTCCTACACTGCACAGACTTGGTATTCAGGCATTCGAGCCAATCCTTGTAGAAGGTAAGGCAATTAAGCTGCATCCGCTTGTTTGTACAGCGTTCAACGCCGATTTCGATGGTGACCAGATGGCCGTCCATCTGCCGCTTTCAGTAGAAGCACAGGCAGAATGCCGCTTCATGCTGCTTTCACCAAACAACCTGTTAAAGCCGTCTGATGGTGGTCCTGTAGCTGTTCCTTCACAGGATATGGTTCTTGGTATTTACTATCTGACACAGGAAAGACCGGGGGCAAAGGGTGAAGGTAAGTTCTTTAAGAATGTAAACGAAGCACTTCTTGCATATGAAAACGGAGTTATTACATTACACTCTAAGATTTTAGTTCATATGACAAAGACCGATGCAGAAGGCAATACCGTTTCAGGTAATGTAGAATCTACACTGGGAAGATTTATTTTCAATGAAATTCTTCCACAGGATTTAGGATATGTAGACAGAAGCAAGGAAGAAAACCAGATGCTTCTGGAGGTTGATTTCCATGTAGGAAAGAAGCAGTTAAAGGATATTTTACAGCACGTTATTAATACCCACGGTACAACGACAACAGCCGAAGTACTTGATGATATTAAGGCAATGGGTTATAAGTATTCTACAAGAGCAGCCATGACCGTTTCTATTTCAGAAATGACTGTGCCGCCGATTAAGAAGAAACTGATTTCCGATGCAGAAAAGAAGGTTGAACAGATTACTGTAAACTACAACAGAGGTCGTTCAACAGATGAAGAAAGACATAAGAATGTTATCCGCGTATGGCAGGAAACGGATGAGGCATTAAAGGATGCCCTGATTGAAGGTCTTGATAAATACAACAACATCTTCATGATGGCCGATTCAGGTGCCCGTGGTTCTAACCAGCAGATTAAGCAGCTTGCAGGTATGCGTGGTTTGATGGCAGATACATCCGGTAATACAATCGAACTCCCAATCAAGTCCAACTTCCGTGAAGGTCTTGATGTACTGGAATACTTCATTTCAGCGCATGGTGCGCGTAAGGGTCTGTCCGATACAGCGCTTCGTACAGCCGATTCAGGATACCTTACAAGACGTCTTGTAGACGTATCACAGGATTTGATTATCAGAGAAACAGACTGCAGCGCCGGTAAGACAATTCCGGGTATGTATGTATCTGAATTCGTAAATGATAAGGCAACTGCAAGCAGCGATGCAAAGGCAGATATCCTTGAATCATTAGAAGAACGTATTACAGGCAGATATCTTGCAGAAGACATCATTGATCCGTCTACCGGTGAAGTGATTGTAGCTGCAAACCACCTTGTAACACCAAAGAGAGCAGCACAGATTGTTGCAACCGGTGTTGAAAAGGTTAAAATCAGAACAATTCTTACCTGCCGTTCACACATCGGTGTATGTGCAAAGTGCTACGGTTCTAACATGGCTACAGGTCAGACCGTACAGGTTGGTGAAGCTGTTGGTATTATCGCTGCCCAGTCTATCGGTGAACCGGGTACACAGCTTACTATGCGTACTTTCCATACAGGTGGTGTTGCTGGTGATAATATTACACAGGGTCTTCCTCGTGTCGAAGAACTTTTTGAAGCAAGAAAGCCAAAGGCACTTGCTGTACTGGCAGAGTTTGGCGGTGTCGTAAGCTTTGCAAAGACAGAAAAGAAGACAGATATTGTTATTACAGACGATGATGGTAACTCAAAGGCTTATCCTGTATCTAGAGATACAAGAGTAAAGGTTCAGGAAGGTCAGATTGTTGTAAAGGGTGAAGAAATCACAGAAGGTTCTGAAAATCCTCATGATATCGTAAGAATCCTCGGCGTACGTGCCGTACAGGATTACGTACTGCGTGAAGTTCAGAAGGTTTACCGTATCCAGGGTGTAGAAATCAACGATAAGCATATCGAATTGATTGTACGCCAGATGTTAAAGAAGATTGTTATTGAATCGCCTGGAGATTCAGAATTCCTGACAGGTTCTCAGGTAGATACAATTGAATTTACAGAAGTAAACGAAAAGCTGGAAGAGGAAGGCAAGACTCCTGCAACAGGTACTTCAATTATTCTGGGTATTACAAAGGCTTCTCTTGCAACAAATTCATTCCTGTCAGCTGCTTCCTTCCAGGAAACAACAAAGGTTCTGACAGATGCCGCTATTAACGGTAAGGTCGATCCGCTGATTGGTCTGAAGGAAAACGTTATCATTGGTAAACTGATTCCTGCCGGTACAGGTATGAAGCGTTATCAGAACGTTGAACTGGATTCTAATGAAAGGGTCCGCAAAGAAATTGAAGAAGAAGCAGCCGAAAGAGCAAAAGAAGAAGCTGCATCTGACATTTCTGATGACGAAACACTGGAACTGACGGAAGAAGAAGTTACAGTAACAGAATAAAACTAAAGCCGTTTCAGGCATAGGATAAAAAGTTCCGGTATAGTGGTAATGCACTGTACCGGAATTTTTGGTTTTTACAGAAAAAGTTTGAGCAGATATATCTTTGAGCTAAAAATTTTAAAAAGTGCTTGACATATAAAAATATAAAATATATACTAAACAAGTGTGTGATAACAGGAAAGCCCTGCTATGCCACATTATTCAGAAATGAACTGAATATGCAACCATGAATTATTCTAATTCCGGGAGGTGAAAAAGGAATGCCTACATTTAACCAGTTAGTAAGACAGGGAAGAAAAACAACAGTAAAGAAGTCTACAGCACCAGCTCTTCAGAAGGGATACAACTCACTTCAGAAGAAAGCAACAGACGTAGCTGCTCCACAGAAGAGAGGCGTTTGTACAGCTGTTAAGACTGCAACACCTAAGAAGCCTAACTCAGCCCTTAGAAAGATTGCCAGAGTTCGTCTTTCAAACGGTATTGAAGTAACATCTTATATCCCAGGTGAAGGACACAATCTTCAGGAACACAGCGTTGTTCTGATCAGAGGTGGACGTGTTAAGGATTTACCAGGTACAAGATATCACATCGTTCGTGGTGTACTTGATACAGCAGGTGTCGCTAAGAGAAGACAGGCACGTTCTAAATACGGTGCCAAGAGACCTAAGGATGCTAAATAATTAGTATCGTAAAGGCAAATTGCAGGTTGGCGGATTTTCTAAAAACCATGCAGTAAAACGCGGAAATAGTCCGCATTTATTCACAATATGATTTATAACAAGTGCCGGAGTTAGATTAATCCGAAGGTTGCAGGTTTAAGATATACCGCGCACGTACACAGCCGATTATCCCGATGGCGGCAGCCTTTATTGGATGTCGCAGGTGGAAAAAGGTCATATATATTTGTGAGTACCGATGAATTAATGAATATTGTTAAGGAGGGAAGAACCGTGCCACGTAAAGGACATACTCAGAAAAGAGATGTATTAGCAGATCCTATTTACAATAATAAGGTCGTGACAAAGCTTATCAACAACATTATGCTTGATGGTAAGAGAGGAGTTGCCCAGAAGATTGTATACGGAGCATTTGACAGAGTCGCAGCAAAGACTGAAAGACCTGCTATCGAAGTTTTCGAAGAAGCTATGAACAATATCATGCCAGTTCTTGAAGTTAAGGCTAGACGTATCGGTGGTGCTACTTATCAGGTACCGATCGAAGTTAAGCCGGACAGAAGACAGGCTTTAGCTCTTCGTTGGATGACAGCTTATTCTCGTGCAAGAGGCGAGAAGACAATGGAAGAAAGACTTGCAAATGAAATCCTCGATGCTGCAAACAATACAGGATCTTCTGTAAAGAAGAAAGAAGATATGCACAAGATGGCAGAAGCAAACAAGGCTTTTGCTCATTACAGATTCTAATAATATAGGAGGATTTACCGATGGCTGGAAGAGAATATCCATTGGAGAGAACCAGAAATATTGGTATCATGGCTCATATCGATGCAGGTAAGACTACATTAACAGAGCGTATCCTTTATTATACTGGTGTTAATCACAAGATTGGTGATACTCATGAAGGTACTGCTACTATGGACTGGATGGCCCAGGAGCAGGAGAGAGGTATCACAATCACTTCAGCTGCTACAACATGTCACTGGACACCTGAGAAAGAGGGTAAGCCAGATAAGACACAGCCAGAATACCGTATTAACATTATCGATACTCCAGGACACGTTGACTTCACAGTAGAGGTTGAGCGTTCACTTAGAGTACTTGATGGTGCCGTAGGTGTATTCGATGCACAGAACGGTGTTGAGCCACAGTCAGAGAATGTATGGCGTCAGGCTGATAAGTACAATGTACCTCGTATGGCTTTCATGAACAAGATGGATAAGATGGGTGCTGATTTCTTCGGATCATGCAACCAGCTTATTACAAAGCTTGGAAAGAATCCTGTACTTGTACAGATTCCTATCGGTAAGGAAGATGACTTCCAGGGTATTATCGACTTATTCGAGATGAAGGCTTATGTCTTCAACGGAGATAAGGGTGATGATATTTCCGTAGGTGAAATTCCTGATGATTTAAAGGATCAGGCTCAGGAATATCATGACAAGCTCGTTGAGCAGTGTGCTGAACTTGATGAAGACCTTATGGAGAAGTTCTTTAATGATGAGGAAATTTCAGTTCCAGAGTTAAAGGCTGCTTTAAGAAAGGGTACTATCGAGGGTACAGCTATTCCTTGTCTTTGCGGTACAGCTTATAAGAACAAGGGTGTTCAGAAGCTTCTTGATGCAGTTATCGAATACATGCCTGCACCAACAGATATCCCGGATATCACAGGTGTTGATGAAGACGGTAACGAAGTTACAAGAAAGTCATCTGATGAAGAACCATTCTCAGCTCTTGCATTCAAGATTATGACAGACCCATTCGTTGGTAAGCTGGCATTCTTCAGAGTTTACTCTGGTACATTGAACGGTGGTTCATATGTATTAAATGCAAACAAGAACAAGAAGGAAAGAGTTGGTCGTATCCTTCAGATGCATGCTAACAACAGAAAAGAAATTGATAAGGTTTATTCAGGAGATATCGCAGCTGCTGTAGGTCTGAAGTTCACTGTAACAGGTGATACAATCTGTGACGAACAGCATCCG
>JABLTT010042110.1_pt1 | contig 13913 bp, 12 predicted proteins | sample 7160061 | NCBI WGS metagenome assembly JABLTT01 (sample SAMN14651232, study PRJNA627086) | human gut metagenome | isolation source: feces | host: Homo sapiens
CCGGTTGGGGGCGGGGCGCTTGCCGCCGGGCTGCTGCCGGTGCGGGCGCAGCCTGGGCAGGCGGAGATGCAGGGCCGCGGCACAGGCGGATCAGGCACATTTCGGCATCGGCCCGCCGGATGGCGCTGCGAGTCAGCCGGGCAAGCGTCTCGGAAATGGTGTTGACGCAGAATTCCAGCAGGCCGGGCTCCGCCCCCTGTGCAGCCTGGCGCAGTTCATCCAGGGTGAAAAAGGAGCCTTCCAAAGCGGCGGAAGGGTCTTTGACCGACTGGACGACATAGAGGTCCCGGATCAGGGAAAGCAGTTCGTCGAACAGGGAGACGATGTCCTGCCCCTGTTGGTAGCAGTCGTAGAAAGAAGACAGGGCCGCGGCGGCGTCTCCCTGGCGGATGGCCTGGAACAGACCCATCACTTTGTCGTTTTCCGCAATGCCAAGGCACTGGTGCACATGGGCCAGATCGATGGCCCGGTCGCCGGCGACACAGCGGTCCAGCAGGGAGATGGCGTCCCGCATGGAGCCGTCGCCCAGGCGGGCCAGCAGCAGAGCGGCATCGGGGGCCAAGGGGATCCCTTCGGCCCCGGCGATGTGGAGCAGCCTGTCCCGGATCACCTCGGGCCCGATGCGGCGGAAATCATAGCGCTGGCAGCGGGAGAGGATGGTGGCGGGCACCTTGTGGATCTCTGTGGTGGCCAGGATAAAAAGCACATGTTCCGGCGGCTCCTCCAAGGTCTTCAGCAGGGCGTTGAAGGCGCCGGTGGAAAGCATGTGCACTTCGTCGATGATATAGGTGCGCATCTTCAGCGCTGCCGGCGCATAGTTCACCTCTTCGCGGATCTCGCGGATGTTGTCCACGCCGTTGTTGGAGGCGGCGTCGATCTCCGTCACATCCACGGCGGAATCCTCCAGCACCGCGCGGCAGTTCTCGCACTGGTTGCACGGGTTGCCCCCCACCGGATGGAGGCAGTTGGCCGCCCGGGCCAAAATTTTGGCGCAGGTCGTCTTGCCCGTGCCGCGGGTGCCGGTGAACAGGTAGGCATGGGAAAGCCTGCCGGCCTCCACCTGGGCCCGCAGGGCAGCGGTGATGTGTTCTTGGCCCACCACGTCATCAAAAGTGATGGGGCGCCATTTGCGGTACAGGGCCTGATGGGACATAGCGTCAACCCCCTTTGCCAGGAACCAGGCCTGAAAATAGCAAATAAAAAACAGCGGCGACTCCCAAGGCTGCACACCGCTCCCTCGAAGACGCCCATGGCCCGTAACCCGTATGCTCGGCTCAAAACCGGTTGGCCGCGGCACACAGACGATGCCGCTTAATGCTGCTCGGTTCCCCGCCTGACATGGTTCACGGCGATCTGTTGCGCGGGACCGGTCTCTCACAGCTTTGCATACGAGGCAGACGGCAATAAAGACGAATCCTCTGGAACGGAATTAACCCCTGCATATAGCGGATTTCAGGTGATAAGGAACCGCTGACTCCCCGGTTAGTGCAGCCTTGGCAAGCGCCGCTGTAAAATTTATTATACTACACAAAAGCAAATTCTGCAACCATATCTTATGGCTGCGGCGGGAACTTTTACAAATGGTCCACAAACAGCCCAAAGCCCGGCTAGGTGTTTTTGCGGCTCTGGGCCTTTTTGCGGTACAAACGCTCCACCAGGCGGTGGGCCACAAAGGCGGCGGCGCTGCCCAGCAATATGCCGCCCAGCACGTCGCTGGGGTAATGCACATAGAGATACAGCCTGGAAAAGGCCATGAGGGCTGCGGCGGCACAGGCGGCGATGCCCGCCCGCTTGTAGTGATACAGCAGGCTGACAGCCACGGCAAAAGCGCCGAAGGTGTGGCCGGAGGGGAAGGAGAAATCCGACAGGGGCGGCACCAAAAGCCCGGTGAACCCATTGGCGTCATAGGGGCGCACCCGGGCCACCAAAGGCTTGAGCAACAGGTTGCCGCACACCAGGCAGAATATCAAGGCGATGGCCATGGTGAGGCCGGCCCGGCGGGTCTTGGGGATGAGCAGCAACAGGGCGGCCACCAGGATGTAGAACCAGCCATGGTCCCCTAAACGGGTGAAGAGGGGAAAGAACCGATCGAGGAACCCGCAGCGCAGCTGCTGGATCGCATCCAATATACCATTGTCCAACCAAAGAAGCAGTTCCATTCCAGGACCTCCTTAAAAGAAACGGATCACACCAAACAGCCCATAGGAGACCACCGTCATGATCAGGCCGGCCACGCACACACCGGCGATGACAGCAGGCAGGGCATGGCGCATTTTCATATTGAGCAGCGCCGCAATGAGGGAACCGGACCAAGCGCCGGTGCCGGGCAGCGGAACCGCCACAAAGAAAAACAACCCCATGGCGTAGTACTTTTCCACTTTGTCCGCCTTATCCATCAAGCGGGCCTCTACTTTGTGGGTCACGCCGGCCAGCAGACGGGTGCTCTTGAGCCAGCCGAAGAGAGGGCGGGCCAGACAGATGAGGAATGGCACCGGGAGCAAGTTGCCCAGCAAAGAGAGGAAGAATACATGGAGCCAGGGCATGTGCATGGCGGCGCCATAGAGGATGGCGCCACGCAATTCCACAAAAGGCACCATGGAGATGATAAAAAGGGCAAAGTCTTTGCCGCCAAACAAAAAGAGATCGAACAATTTTGTGATGATGGGTTCCATAATATATGTCTCCTCGGCAGGGGTGTGGGCAGAATAGCCGCTGAAAAGAGGGCGGGCATCTGCCCGGGCCGTTGCCCATGTAAACAGGGGAAGTGTGGCTATTATACCCCATCTGCCGCAGGGCTGCAAGGCCGGCAGGAAGATTCCCCAGTTCGAATGAGAATCATTGGAAGGACGGAGCTTTGCTGCCGGCCCGCTCCGCAGCGGCGCTTCCATGGAGATGTGTGCCGGTGGACAGCGGATATGGATATAAAAGGGAAAAAGAAAAGGCTTCGCTTTCTGTTTTTGGTATCTTGCCGGTAAAAAGCCGGTAAAAATACAGGAAAATGCGGAATATTGAGGAAAAAATCCAGTTTTCCACATGGATGACCTTGCATTTATAGGGGAAGATGTTATATTATAAAATAAGTTTTGAATCGAACATTAAAATTTTGTATCAAAATGAAAGGGGAAGAAGAGACCGGACGACGAGGGGTCGAAAACAGGAAACGCATCACACAAAGGAGAATGAACGAAAATGACCAGCATCAAAAAGAAGATCATGATTAGCATGGGCCTTGCGGTGGCAGGGTTCGTGTTGCTGGTGGGGCTCGTTAGCATTTTTTTGAACTACCGCAGCTCCAGCTGGAGCTTTCCATGAAAGGCACTGTGGATGTGACGGCTGACCGGATCAGCCAGCAGTTACAGGCTTATAAAAACATTGTCGTCAGTTTTGGTATGCGCCAGGACATCGCCGACCCAGCCACCCCTGTGGCCGAAAAGCAGGAGGCGCTGGATAACTGGGTGGAAGAATACGACATGGTCCGCGGCAATATTTTGGAACGGGACGGGGACAGCCTGTTTGACGGCAACAACTATGCGGACCGGGAGTACTTCCAGCAGGCTCTGCAGGGGAACGTGTACATATCAGAGCCCACTTTGAGCAAAGTGACCGGGGAATACTCCATCATGGCGGCAGCGCCGCTGTGGCAAAATGGCCAGGCAGGGGGCACAGTAGCCGGCGTGGTCTATTTTGTGCCCAAGGAGACCTTCCTCAATGACATCATGGCCTCCATCCACATCAGTGAGAACAGCGGGGCTTATATGATCGACGCCAACGGCATCACCATTGCCGACACCACCATGGAGACCGTGGGCACCCAAAACATCGAAGAAGAAGCCAAGCAGGACCCTTCGCTGCAAGGGCTGGCGGAGGTGCACAGCCAAATGCGCCAGGGCGAGAGCGGTTTTGGCCAGTACCGGATAGGCAATGAGGAAAAAGTGATCGCTTATGGGCCGGTAGATGGCACCAATGGCTGGAGCGTGGCCGTTACAGCGCCATCTTCGGATTTCCTGGCAGCCACCAAGCAGGCCGTGTTCCTCGTGGCGCTGCTGATCGTCTTGGCCATCGCCGTGGCCCTGGTGCTCTCGGGCGTGCTGGCCGGCCGCATCGCCGGCCCTATCAATGCCTGCGCCCAGCGGCTGCGGCAAGTCGCATCGGGAGATCTGCACTCGCCGGTGCCCCAGGTGCGCACCAAGGATGAGACCGGCGTGTTGGCCCAGGCCACCCAGGTGATCGTAGACACCTTCCGCGGGGTGATACAAGATGAAAAGCGGATGTTGGGGGCTATGGCCAAGGGCAATTTCAATGTAGATGCCGACCGGACGATCTATGTGGGCGATCTGGAGAGCCTCTATCACGATATGACCAATATCAACCAAGAGCTCAGCCGGACGCTGCAAGAGATCGACTTGGCCGCCTCTCAGGTCTCTGCCGGCGCCGAACAGGTGGCGGCAGGCGCCCAGGCCCTTTCCCAGGGGGCTACGGAACAGGCCTCTTCGGTGGAGGAGCTGGCCGCTACCATCGAAGACATTTCCCAAGGGGTACAGCACACGGCAGAAGCGGCCAAACAGGCCAGGCAGACGGCCCAAGGGGCGGGCGCTGCTTTGGAGCAGAGCAATGAAAAAATGGAACAGCTGGCCTGCGCCATGGATGAGATCAGCCACGCCTCCACAGAGATCGGCAAGATCATCCAGACCATCGAGGATATCGCCTTCCAGACCAATATCCTGGCGCTGAATGCGGCGGTGGAAGCCGCCCGTGCTGGCACGGCGGGCAAGGGGTTTGCCGTGGTGGCCGACGAAGTGCGCAATTTGGCCTCCAAAAGCAGTGAGGCAAGCCAAAACACCGCTGCCCTCATAGAGCGCTCCCTGCAAGCGGTGCAGCAGGGGAGCGGGCTGGCGGAACAGACGAGAACGGCCATGGCCCAGACAGCATCCGGTGCTGCCACAGCCGTGAGCCTGATGGAGCAGATCGCCGATATGGTGGACGAACAGGCCAATTCCATCAGCCAGATCTCGCTGGGGGTGGATCAGATCTCCGCTGTGGTACAAAACAACAGCGCCACGGCCGAACAGAGCGCTGCTGCCAGCCAGGAACTTTCTGGACAGGCAGAAATGATGAAACAGCTGGCGGGCAGCTTCCAGCTGCATCAGGCCGCTTCGCTCCAACCTGCCGTGGATGCCTGAACCCGGCGGCAACAGCACAGGACAATAGAAAAAGCCTTCTGCCCCGCAAGGGTCAGAAGGCTTTTTTCGTTCTATTCACATCTGTTTCAAGATGGTCAAAATGTTTTTGCCGTCTTCGTAGGCGTACTCCACTTGATCCATACTTTTTTTCACCATCAGGATGCCCAGCCCGCCGATGTCCCGGTCTTCGGCGGAAAGCGAAGTGTCGGGGCCTTCCCGCTCCAGCGGGTTGAAAGGGCGGCCATGGTCCAAAAACTGGATGATGACCTGCAGAGGGTCTCCGCCCACTTGACAGCGGATGGTGGCATCGCCAATATCGGGATGATATGCATAGTGGGCAATGTTCACAAAGATCTCTTCTGCGGCAATGGAGATCTGCATAATGGCCTTCATCGGGCAGTCGTTGGCTTCCAATTCCCCTTCGATGAAGGCTTGGACGTGGGGCAGCTGCTCCAATGTGGCAGGGACAGTGATCGATTTCATCATGGCGATTCCTCCTTCTGAACAGGCGGCCATAGGCCGCAGCCATGAGTGGGATGGGGAGCAACACAGGGCGGGGAGGTCCCTGGGAAAAGACCCAGCAGCGCCCCGGAATAGTGACAGTGTGCCCGGCAGAGGCTGGCGCTATCCGCCGCTGCCTCAGGCCAGCTGTTCGGCACAGAGGGATTGGCTTTTGAGACAGGCCATGTATTTTTCCTCCAGCCAAGCGGGGTGATAAGAGAGCTTGGCCGCCCGCAGGCCGGGCTGTCCCAGGTCGTCTTCACAGTTGAGCCAGCGGTAGGCGGAACCGTACATGCGGGCAAACTCGTGGGCCACCGTGAAAAAAGCGCCGCGGATGTCGTGCCGCGCCTTTTGAATGTGGCCGCAAAGCACCGAAGGGTTCAGCGGGCTGCCGATGCTGAAGCCCAGCAGCTGCCCTTCGGCCCGCAGCACGCCGCCCATCAGCCCCAGGGCATCGTAATGGGTCAGTGCAGCTTCCAGAGCCAAGGACTCTGCCTGGATGCCCGATTTGTCTTCACCGCTGTAATGGCTGCACCACTCTGCCATGAAAGAGCGCACATCCTCGTAGTCCGCCGGGGTCATGGGGGTGAAGGCGGCAGAGGGCATCTGGCGGGCAAAGTGCCGCAGTTCATACCGCCGCTTTTGATAGGTGCTGCCCGGCAGATCCAGGAACGTCTGCATGTCCAGGATATAATCGTAGTTGGGGCGGCTGGCGGCAAAGGTGACGCAGCCGGGGAACACCTCTTCGATTTGGTCCCGCATGGCAGGGGGGACCGAATAGAAGGAAAGCTGCCGGCTGCCGGCGTATTCCCGCATGGCACGCAGCGCCGCCGCCAGATCACCCCGCCCCGCAGGGAGCAGGGCAAAGACGGCTTCGTCATCTTCGTGGCACACCAGGACGAAATCTTCAAACCGGGCGATCCGGGAACCGTACGTCTGCTGCCAGATGAAAATGTTGGTGAAACAAAATTCGCAGGAAAAATAGCCGCTTTCCGCCAACAAAGGTCCGGCCCATACAATGTCTTCCGGCAAAATGGGGCGAAATGTCAACATGTAGGATCCTCCGCCTGTTTCTGTTCTTCCTGGCCGTGGTTCTCCATAGGATGGTCGAAGGTCAGGCCCAGCATGGTGATATCGTCAAATTGGGGTGCAGACCCCACAAAGCCTTGGATGGCCTGGGCTGCGGCGGCCAACAGCGTCTCGTTGGCGGCCAGCCGGTTCTGATTCAGCACAGCCTGCAAACGCTGCTCGCCAAAGAGCTCTTCGTGGGCATCGGTGGCTTCGGTCACGCCGTCGGTGTAGAAGAACAGCCGGTCGCCGGGAGCCAGGTCCAAACGGCCCGTCTGGTAGCGGATGCCCTCCATGCCGGCCAGCACGAAACCGGGGCGCACTTTCAAATATTCAAACTGGCCGCCGGCCCGGCACAGCAGAGGCGGGTTGTGGCCTGCGTTTACATAGGAGAATTCACCGGTGCGCAGATCCAATACGCCCATAAAAGCGGTGATAAACAGACCTTCGCTGTTGGCTTCGCACAGCTGGTCGTTCACTTCGGTGAACACCTGCCCCAAGGCCGCCCCCGTCTGGGCGTGGTCTTTGATCAAAGTCTTGCCGATGACCATGAACAGGGCGGCCGGCACGCCTTTGCCCGATACGTCGGCCACCACCACAGCCAGACGGTGGTCGTCGATCATGAAGAAATCGTAGAAGTCGCCGCCCACTTCCTTGGCCGGCACCATGGAAGCATAGATGTCGAATTCATTCCGGTTGGGGAAGGGCGGGAAGATGCAGGGCAGCATGGAAGCCTGGATCTGGGTGGCGATGCTCAATTCTGCGCCGATGCGCTCCTTTTCTGCGGTGACGGTGGCCAGATCGCTGCAGTATTCCACCAGATCCTGTTCCAGCTTGTTGATGGAAGAAGCCAACATTTCCAGCTCGTCATGGGTATGTACATCTAAAATGGCGCACTTTGTGGCGTCGGCCGTGGTCAAAGCGGGGGAAGAAAGGAATTCGGCGGTGGCTTTTGTCATGCTCTGGATGGGCGCGACCACCTGGCGGCGGATGATCCACAGGAAGAACAGCACGAACACCGCTGTGATGGCCAGCATCAGGGCGCCCAAGAAAAACAGGAATTGGCGCTGCTCCTGGACGATCTGGGTGATGTCGATGTCCGCACAGGCATAGCCAGCCATATTCCCCTGGGAGTCCAAGATGGGCTCCTGCACCGTCAGGGTCCAGCCATATTCCGCCTCATGGGTGACGACTGGTTCAATGGGCTCGCCGGCCAGATAGGTGTCGATGTTAGCGGCAAACTCCTCATCCAGCTCCACCGTGGTGCCCAAGGGGACGTAACCGCCCTCTTCATACCCCTCTACCTCGCTTTGGTCGGAATCGAAGAGGAACATGGCCGAGGCAGGTTCGGGCCGCACCACATAGAGGTATTCCACATCGTTATTGGCCACCAGATCATAGATGAACTGCTGGGTGGCCTCATAGGTGGCGTCAGTCTGCTTGGTCTCATAGTAGCGGACCAGATCGTCGCCGTCGATCTGGCTGACCAAGGTGCGCACCAGGTTTTGGGCGCTGGAGGTGTACAGGTCGGCCATGTTGGTCTCATAGGTGCGGTAGCTGGCAAAAAGGGCGGCAGAGCTGAGCACCAGTGCCATACAGATGACGATGAGCGCCATTTTAGCCCCCAGCCGGCGGCGGGGACCTTGCATGCGTTTCATAGAACGATTCCTCCTAAATTCGTAAGACCATGGTGTTGAAACCGGCATACTGCCGGTATGAGAACTCTTTGGCCTTGGCTTTCACCATGCGCAGGCCAAGGGCATCCAGGCCCTGGCCTTGATCCAAGTTGATGTTGTCGGTATCCAGGGAAAAGGGGTTGAAGGCCCCGGCGCTGTCGCGGATGTGCAGCCGCAGCTCGCCGGCTTCCAAGGGGACCAACGTCAGCTGGATATAGCCCGTTTCCCCCCGGAACCCTTGCTGGATGATGACGCTGCACACTTCTTCAATGGTGTTGGTCACAAAGAAGCATTTGGAGGGCTCCACTTCCAAGGCCTCCAAGTAGCTCTCCGCCGCCAACAGCGTATCGCCCAGCTGCTGGATGTCGTTGGCCAGGCAGGCGCTGAAAACGTGGTCGTCTGCGGGCAGCATGGTCCAGTTGTGCCGCCTGTGGTTGCGCAGCAGCAGCCACAAAAAGGCCAAGCCCTCCGAGAGCAGATAGACCCACCAGAAAGCGCGGATGCCCAAGGGCGCCAAGACCAAGCTGAGCAGGGCGAACCCCAGAAAAGAACGGAGCGTGACCAAAATAAAACTGATGCGTTCTTGGTTGACAGCCTGGTAGTAATAGGTGAACACCATGTTGACGCTGCACAATACCACGCTGCAAGCAAACAAACGGATGGCCCAGACGCCTTGGTACCATTCTTCTGCGCCCCGCAGGCCAAAGAGAGAACAGGCTTGCTGGGGGAAGAGGAGGAGCACCGCCGCAATGCAGGCGCTGATGGCCAGGGAGATGGCAAAGGCTTGGCGCAAGGTGTGCAAAATGTTCCGGTAGTTGTGTTCCCCCAGAAAAGTGCTCACCATGGGCAGCATCGTCATGCTCATGGAATCGTAGATGCTGGCCACCAGATCCTGCAAGTTGTACAGGATGGTGAAGATGCTCACGGCCAAAGCGCCGTCCAGCCACATCAGCAGGCGGTTGCACAGCAGCACCACGGCAAATTGATAGAGGTATTGCACCGAGGTGGAAAAGCCCACTTTGGCCGCCCGCCACACCCGTTGGATGCGGAAAGGGCTGAGGCCAAAGCGCAGCATGCCCTTTTTGCCGATGATGTGGCCGCAAGAGAGCAGGACCATCACGCCGGCGCCGATGGCAGTGGAATAGACTGAGCCCTCTGCGCCGCAGCCCAGCCGCACCACAAAAATGTAATTGAAAAAGATGTCCAGCAGATTGCTGGTCACCAGCGAAACGGCGGCCAGCTTGGGGGCGTTGTCGCTGTTGATGAAATAATAGAGGGGCCCTTGGCAATACATCAGGGGCGACAGCAGCAGCTGTGCCCTGACATAGCGGCGGCAGACCTCATAAAAAGGGGTGCCCGCAGGCCCTGCGCCCAGCAGCTGCAGCAGCTGGGGCAAAAACAAAAGGCCCAGGGAACACAGCACGATATACAGCCCCAGGGCAAAGCGGAGGATATCCATAAAGATGCGGTTGCCCTCTTGGGCATCTCCTTCGCCCAGACATGTGGCGTAGTGGATCGAGCCGCCTGTGGCCAATGTCATGGATATGGTGTTGAGCAGCATGTAAATAGGGAGGCCGATGCTGATGGCCGCCAGGCCATCGGTGCCCAAAGTATTGCCCACGAACAGGCAATCGGCCAGCGCGCCCAGAGCCAAGCCGGTGTTGGATAAAAAGCTGGGAATGAAAAACTTGCGGAAGGCTCGGTTTACAAAATAGCGCTCCACTTGCTGTGTTTCCTGTATTTTTTCCATAGGGCTACTCGATGGTCAGAATATCGGAAAATCCGGTCAGATTGAATACTTCCATAATGGTATCGTTGACATGGCGGACTACCATCTGCCCCTGTTTGTTCATCTGCTTCTGGGCGGCCAGGATGACCCGCAGTCCGGCGGAAGAAAGATAGGCCAGCTGTTCCATATCCAGCACCAAATGGGTGATCCCATTCAGAGAGTCTTTGAGCTCCTGCTCCAGCGCAGGGGCGGTGGTGGTATCCAACCGGCCTTCCAGCTGGAGCGTCAGGGATTGGTTTTCTTGTGTCTTTACAATGTTCATGTCTACATCTCTCCTTTTTCAAACTGGGGTTTCATCGCAGGCCCAGGTTCTCTTCGCAGTAGTGCAGAAAAGACTGCTGCACCTGGGTGTAGTTTTTTTTGCTCACTGGCACAGAACTGCCGTCGGTAAGGCGGAAGCAGTAGCGGCGCAGCCCCACCGCGTGGGATAAGTTCACCAGATAGCTCTTGTGGCAGCGCAAAAATTGGAGGGCGGGCAGGCGTTGGGCCAGGGTGGAAAGGTGGCCGCTGCTGGATACCACCCCGCCGCCCACGGTGTGGATGTGCAGCGCCGAGTCAAAGACCTCTGCATACAAAATGGAATCCACTGACACTACCTGCAGCATATCGCCGCTGCGAATGGCCAGAGAAACCGGTTTTTGGCGCCGGTTCAGCGCCAAAAGCAGGGCGACCTCCAGCTCCTCCGGGCGGATGGGCTTGACCAGGTAATCCAGCGGATGGACTTTGTAACCGTCCAAGGCGAAATCCGGGCTGCAGCTGACTAAAACGATGGACAGGTCCGGCAAGGTGCGGCGCAAAGCGGCCGCCACATCCAGGCCGTTTTCTTCACCCAGCAGCACATCCAAAAACAAAAGGTCGGGAGATAGGGCCCGGCTGGCCACTGCCTCCAGCAAGTCCCCGCCGCATGCAGAGGTATGCAGGCGGTAGGGAACCTGGTGCTTTTGCAGGATGGGCTGCAGCAGGCCGGCGAATTCCTGGAGCCAAATCGGGTCGTCATCACAGCATGCGATCGTGAACATATGAAAACAGCCTCCTTTGCATCGTCGGTCTGAAAACTCTGTGCCGCAGTGGGCCGAATGCTCCGCTTGACGGCCCATTTGCCCCTGCTAATAGTTTATCTTGCAAGAAAAATATCGTCAACGCAGACGGATTCCCAGTTGCGTGAATATTTTCCCACTTGCACAAAAAATATCCCAGTTGCGGCATTTTTGTTTCCTTATTTGTGGGTTTGGTGGTATCATAAAAACCAATAAAAAAGACAAAAAACGACCGGATCCACCGGTCTAAAAGGAGGATCTTCGTGGCAGATGAATTGAGCATCCGCATTGGTATTTGCACGGCCGACCAAGCACTGGGGCAAGCTCTCTGCCGCGTACTGGAAGGGTGGGCACAAGTGGTGTGCGCCAATTTGGATCTGGCCTTGTGGACAAGCGCAGCCCAAGCGGAACCCGCTGACTGCGCCCTATTATTATTGGATCTGGATGAAGGGGATGCGACCTTCCGGCTGGCGGCCCGCGCCAGGGAGCGGGGGCAAGGGCTGGTGCTGCTTTCCCAAGATGAGGGACAAGCCATCGGGGCCTATCGCTGCCACCCAGATGCCTTTTTGTGCAAACCGCTGAAGGCAGACAAGCTCCGCCAGGCGCTGAAACGGACGGCACATTTGTGGCAGCAGGGCCTCCGCCGGCTGGATCTGCCTTATTACCGCAGCCGCATCCAACTGCCCCTGTGCCAGATCTACTATGCCGAGGCCCAGGGCCGGCATACCATACTGCATGGCGCCAGCGGCCCGGTGGAGATCAACCAGCCCTTGGGCAAAGTGGCGGAACAACTGCCCGAGCCCCCCTTTGTGCGGTGCCAAAAGAGCTTTATCGTACACCTGGGGGCCGTGCGGCACATCAGCGGCGGACTGCTGCAGATGAACGACGGGCAGAGCATCTCCATCAGCCGGCCGTTGCTATCCCAGGTGCGGGAACAATACGATTCATTCTGGCATAAGGAAAGCGAGGCGGCTGCATGCATCTGAATGTGATGATCTGTGACGACCTGCCCGAAGAGCGGAACACCCTGGCCAGGCTGGTGCGCCATTATGCGGCCAGCCGGCAGATCCAGCTGCAGCTGGATACGGCCGACAGCGGCCTGCACCTGATGAGCCAGCTGCGGGGGCCGGGGCAATGGGATGTGGTGTTTTTGGATATTTATATGGAGGGCATGAACGGCATTGAGACCGGCCACCGGCTGCGCCAGGTGGACAGCCAATGCGCCTTGATCTTTGCCACCAACAGCCAAGAGCACGGGGTGGAGAGCTACGAGCTGCGGGCCGCCGACTATTTGGTCAAGCCCTTTGCCCAGCAAGAGGTGGACAACGCCCTGGATTGGTGCATGGAGGAACAGCGGGAAAACTGGCGCACCCTGACCCTGCTTTCCGAATGGGAACCGGTGGAAGTGCGGCTGCGGCAGATCGATTACATCGAGATCAAAGGGCACACTGCCCACATCCATATGAACAGCGGCCGGGTGATCCAAGTCCGCAAAGGGCTGGATGCCCTGGAAGCGGAGATCGACAGCGGCGATTTTTTGCGCTGCCACCGGAGTTTTCTGGTGAACATGGCCAGCATCCAGCGGGTGGATCGCACGGATTTTGTGCTGGCTGGGGACGTTCGCGTGCCCATCGGCTCACAAAATGGAGCCCGGGCCCGGCAATGCTTCACACAGTGGGTCATGGATCACACCTGGCGGTAGGAGGAAGGGGCGGATGCCCCTTTTCTTTTGCAGATAGATGCATTAACCGCCGTAGAGTTTTCTCTTTTGTTGAAAAGTCCATTGGGAGGGGTCGGCGGCTGAAGGGGAAGAATTGCTGATGAGATTGTTCCGTGTGTAAAAATCAGTAAGCATCTGAGAGAGTTGTAGCTCATGGGGATTTAGGTTTGAATTTTCTTCATTGCCCGAAGCGGTCATGGCGTGTGACTGCATACGTGCCATAACATTAGACAATGTACCAACACGTTTATAGTGGTCTGGATCTAAAGGTAGGTCAGATCGCCCATTAAGTATATCTGGGCCAAAAGAACGAAGTAATATATCATTCATAGCATGGTTTGCATAACCGACCTCACCGCCAGTAACACCTCCCTTGTTTTTTTCACTGTAAGTGCCCATTGGCTGATATATTGTTTGAGCAGATTGGCGTAGACTATCCATTGCATCCTTATCTTGTTCCATAATGGAGAGATACCTGCCAAATTGGGCAATCGCTGCATCTTGGTAAGCATTTAAAGATTCAGGGTCATTTAGCAGCTCACCATTTGACTTTGTAGGCAAAGAACTGGTCGAACTTGTCGCTTGCACAAGAAAAGGTAATATTTGGCGGTTTATACCCTGGGTTCCTTTTTTGAGTTCCTCGTTATAAGCCGCACCGGCACCACCACGCATAATGGTAAAGCGGTTGCCATCTGTCTCTGAAAGATGACTTTTACTTGCGACATCCGCTTTCGCTATAGGGGCAAAAGATTGCATCACGCTAGCTGCATGGTTGCTGTCGTATTCTCCTGGTTTTGCCATGGAATCGCCAATGGTGTGATGTTCAACATCATAGGGGGCTGAAATTTCTGGTTTTTTCTTTTTGCCCTTCGCCTGCATGGGGCCGGCGGCCGGGGCGCAGGAGACGTCGGAAAGCGGGGTGACGCCGGAATAGATGCTCTC
>JABLTT010096553.1_pt1 | contig 13885 bp, 10 predicted proteins | sample 7160061 | NCBI WGS metagenome assembly JABLTT01 (sample SAMN14651232, study PRJNA627086) | human gut metagenome | isolation source: feces | host: Homo sapiens
GAAGCTGATGAAACTCCAAGAGGCGTAATCGTACAGGATACCGCATGGGACGGCTATGAAGAGATCCCCGCATGGATTATGCAGGGCTACGGCACCATGGCAATGGAGGCCGGCGAGCAGTTAAAGGCTCAGGGCTGCGAGCGTCCTACCCACATCTTTGTACAGGCCGGCGTTGGTTCTCTGGCTGGCGCTGTTGTCGGTTACTTTGCAAACCTCTATGCAGATAACCCTCCAACCTTCGTAGTAGTGGAAGCTGAAGCTGCTGCCTGTCTCTACAAGGGCGCTGCTGCCGGAGACGGCGATATCCGCATCGTTGACGGCGATATGCAGACCATCATGGCAGGTCTTGCCTGCGGCGAGCCAAATACCATTTCCTGGGATATCTTAAAGAACCATGTAAAGGTATTTATCGCTGCTCCCGACTGGGTAGCCGCAAACGGTATGCGTATGCTGGCCGCTCCGATCAAGGGCGACGCTTCCATCACTTCCGGCGAGTCCGGCGCAGCTCCATTCGGCGCTCTGGCAGCTATGACTACACTGGATGAATACGAGCAGTTAAAGAAGGATATCGGACTGGATGAGAACTCCAGGGTTCTTCTCTTCTCCACAGAGGGCGATACCGATCCCGACCGCTACAAGAACATTGTATGGAAGGGTCTGGATAAGTAAACTGCTGTTACAACTCACTTTAAAACTAATTATGGAGGATGATATAAAATGAATCTGGATTACGCAAAAATCAAAGAAGCTGCACAGAATTATCAGAAAGATATGACCAAGTTCTTACGCGAGATCGTAAAGAACCCGGGTGAGAGCTGTGATGAGCAGGCTCACATCGAGCGCATCGCAGAAGAGATGAGAAACCTTGGCTTTGACAAGGTAGAGATCGATCCCATGGGCAATGTACTTGGCTTTATGGGTACAGGCGAAACTCTCATCGGTTTTGATGCCCACATTGATACTGTAGGTATCGGCAACCGTGACAACTGGACCTTCGATCCATATGAGGGCTATGAGACAGAGACCGAGATCGGCGGCCGCGGTGTTTCCGATCAGTGCGGCGGTATCGTATCCGCAGTATACGGCGCCAAGATCATGAAGGATCTGGGACTTCTCTCTGACAAGTACACCGTTCTTGTAACAGGTACCGTTCAGGAAGAGGACTGCGACGGCCTTTGCTGGCAGTACATCATCAACGAGGACAAATACCGTCCTGCATTCGTTGTTTCCACCGAGCCTACAGACGGCGGTATCTACCGCGGACAGAGAGGACGTATGGAGATCCGTGTAGATGTTAAGGGCGTTTCCTGCCATGGTTCTGCTCCTGAGCGCGGTGACAACGCAATCTACAAGATGGCTGACATCCTTCAGGATGTACGGGCATTAAATGAAAATGACGCAGCAGACGACAAGGAAGTTAAGGGCCTTGTAAAGATGCTGGATCAGAAATACAATCCTGAGTGGGAAGAGGCTAACTTCCTTGGCCGCGGAACCGTAACTGTTTCCGAGATCTTCTTTACCTCCCCAAGCCGCTGTGCAGTTGCTGATTCCTGTGCAGTATCCTTAGACCGCCGCATGACCGCAGGCGAGACCTGGGAGAGCTGCCTGGATGAGATCCGTGCCCTTCCGGCTGTTAAGAAATACGGCGATGACGTAACCGTTTCCATGTATGAGTATTCCCGTCCTTCCTACAAGGGCCTGGTTTACCCCATCGAGTGCTACTTCCCAACCTGGGTAATTCCGAAGGATCACGAAGTAACAAAGGCATTAGAGGAAGCTTACACCAACCTGTTCGGCGAGAGCCGCATCGGCGCTGAGGAGACTCTCAAGATGAGAACCGCACGTCCTCTGACTGACAAGTGGACCTTCTCTACCAACGGCGTATCCATCATGGGCCGCAACGGAATCCCATGCATCGGCTTTGGTCCCGGCGCTGAGGCTCAGGCACACGCACCAAACGAGAAGACCTGGAAGCAGGATCTTGTAACCTGTGCTGCCGTATACGCTGCTCTTCCAACTGTTTACTGCAAGTAATTTAATTTTTCATACCCCATTCTATCTAAAAAGGAGAACAAAACACATGAAAACATTACAGGATTACATTGATAAGCTGAATTCCTTAAACTTCAAGGAAATGTATGAGGGCGATTTCTTCCTGACCTGGGAGAAGACAGACGACGAATTAGAGGCTGTATGGACTCTGGCTGACGCTCTGCGTTTCATGAGAGAAAACAACATTTCCACAAAGGTATTCGAGAGCGGTCTGGGAATCTCCTTATTCCGTGACAACTCCACCCGTACACGTTTCTCCTTCGCTTCTGCCTGCAACCTGTTAGGTCTTGAGGTTCAGGATCTGGACGAGGGCAAGAGCCAGGTAGCTCACGGCGAGACTGTCCGCGAGACTGCAAACATGATCTCCTTCATGGCTGACGTAATCGGTATCCGCGACGATATGTACATCGGCAAGGGAAATGCTTATATGCACGAGGTTGTTGACGCTGTTACCCAGGGCTACAAGGACGGTATCCTGGAGCAGAAGCCAACTCTGGTTAACTTACAGTGCGATATCGACCATCCTACCCAGTGTATGGCTGATATGCTGCACATCATCCATGAGTTCGGCGGAGTAGAGAACTTAAAGGGCAAGAAGCTGGCTATGACATGGGCTTACTCTCCTTCCTACGGCAAGCCATTATCCGTTCCTCAGGGTGTGATCGGCCTGATGACACGTATGGGTATGGAAGTTGTTCTGGCTCATCCGGAAGGCTACGAGGTTATGCCTGAGGTAGAGGAGGTTGCAAGAAAGAACGCTGAGAAGTCCGGCGGTTCCTTCCGCGTATCCCACGACATGGCTGACGCATTGAAGGATGCTGATATCGTTTATCCAAAGAGCTGGGCTCCATTTGCGGCTATGGAAAAGAGAACTAACCTGTACGCTGAGGGCGATTCCGATGGCATCAAGGCTCTGGAGAAGGAGCTGCTGGCTCAGAACGCAGAGCACAAAGACTGGTGCTGTACCGAAGAGCTGATGAAGACCACAAAGGACGGAAAGGCTCTGTACCTGCACTGTCTGCCAGCTGATATCAACGATGTAAGCTGCAAGGACGGCGAGGTTGAGGCATCTGTATTCGACCGCTACCGCGATCCTCTGTACAAGGAGGCAAGCTACAAGCCATACGTAATCGCCGCTATGATTATGCTGGCTAAGTTCGCCGATCCTGCTGATATCTTAAAGAAGCTGGAAGACAGAGGAACTCCAAGAGTATTCAAGTAATTTTCTGAACTAATATTGCCAGGCTGCCGGACCGGAGCGCGCCTTTACATTGCTTGTGTCAGACGCAATTTCAGGCGTATGCCGGAACCGGCAGCTCTTTTTTACCCAATTTTTCGTTTATCTATCAGCAAAAACCGCCATTTTCGGTGATAAGAGGGGAATTTTAACTATGGAAAATAAGAAGAAAAAACGCATTGTCATCGCTCTGGGAGGAAATGCACTGGGAAATACCCTTCCGGAGCAGATGAAGGCCGTAAAGATTACTGCAAAAGCGATCGTAGACCTCATTGAGGAAGGCTGTGAGGTAATCGTTGCCCACGGAAACGGCCCTCAGGTGGGCATGATCAACAACGCCATGGCTGCCTTAAGCCGTGAAGACGCAAATCAGCCCAACACACCTCTCTCTGTCTGCGTAGCCATGAGCCAGGCTTACATCGGCTATGACCTGCAGAACGCCTTAAGAGAAGAACTTTACAACCGCGATATCTATGATATTCCGGTGGCTACCATGATTACTCAGGTTCGTGTCGATGCAGACGATCCTGCTTTTGATACGCCCTCCAAGCCAATCGGCCACTTTATGACTGAGGAACAGGCTAAGGTTGCAGAAGAAAAGTACGGTTACATCATGAAGGAGGATGCAGGACGAGGCTACCGCCGTGTAGTAGCTTCTCCAAAACCGGCTGAGATCGTTGAAATCGGAGCCATCCGCTCTCTGGTAGACTCCGGCCAGCTTGTAATCGCCTGCGGCGGCGGCGGTATCCCCGTAACCCGTCAGGGCAATCACTTAAAGGGCGCCAGCGCTGTTATTGACAAAGACTTTGCAAGTGAACTGTTAGCAGAAAATCTGGATGCAGATTTCCTCATCATCCTCACTGCTGTAGAAAAAGTTGCGATCAATTTCGGAAAGCCGGAAGAAAAATGGCTGGATGAGCTTGATACGGAAGAAGCAAGAAAGTATATGAAAGAGGGTCATTTTGCTCCCGGTTCCATGCTTCCCAAGGTTCAGGCTGCTGTTAAATTCGCTGAATCAAAACCAGGACGCACTGCTCTCATTACCCTGCTTGAAAAAGCAAAAGACGGTATCCAGGGCAAAACTGGTACCCACATTCACTTAGGGCAGAATAACTAAATAATTTTGCATACAGATACCTGTGCATCCGTCTGCTCGGATGGACGGGTATTTGTGGGGGGTCAAAAGTCTGCTATGGCAGCCTCCTGTATACTAAAAAGTAAAGGAGAACAAAATTATGAATACAACAAAAAAACATGCGTCTCTTTTTGAACTGGACGGAATCCCAAAGATGAGCCAGGCCATTCCTCTGGCCCTGCAGCACGTTGTTGCTATGATCGTGGGCTGTGTAACGCCTGCCATCATCATTTCCGGCGCAGCCGGTATTGACACTGCCGACCGCGTGCTTTTAATCCAGGCTTCCCTTGTGGTATCCGCTCTGGCAACGCTTTTGCAGCTCTTCCCCATCGGAAGCAAAAACGGCTTTCATCTCGGCTCTGCCCTTCCCGTTATCCTGGGAGTAAGCTTTGCCTATGTACCCAGTATGCAGGCGATTGCTGAAACAGGCGGTATTCCCGCCATTCTGGGCGCTCAGATCGTAGGCGGTATCTGCGCGATCCTGGTAGGTCTGTCCATCAAAAAAATCCGCAAATTCTTCCCGCCTCTGATCGCAGGAACAGTTGTATTTACCATCGGCCTCTCACTCTATCCTACTGCCATCAATTACATGGCCGGCGGAACGGGCCAGCCCGGCTACGGCTCCTGGCAGAACTGGACGGTTGCCATCTTCACTCTGATCGTTGTAACCGTTCTCAACCATTTTGCAAAGGGATTTTTAAAACTGGCTTCTATTTTAATCGGAATGATCGCAGGTTACATCTTTTCCAGCTTTTTCGGAATGGTAAGCTTTTCCAACGTGGCACAAGCCGGTGTATTCCAGCTTCCTGAAGTCATGCACTTTGGCATCGAATTTGAGCCCTCTGCCTGCGTAGCCTTAGGTCTGCTCTTTGTCATCAATTCCGTACAGGCCATTGGAGACTTCTCTGCTACTACGGCAGGCGGTTTAGACCGTGAACCAACCACAGGCGAGCTTCACGGAGCCATCCTCGGATACGGTGTCTCCAATATCCTCGGTGCATTTTTAGGCTGCCTTCCCACCGCTACCTACAGCCAGAATGTGGGTATCGTAGCTACCACAAAGGTCGTAAACCGCGTGACTCTGGGACTTTCTGCACTAATCATCCTGACCGCAGGACTTTTCCCCAAGTTTTCCGCCCTTTTAACTACGATTCCCTATGCAGTTTTAGGCGGCGCTACCGTATCTGTGTTCGCATCCATCGCCATGACCGGCATGAAGCTTGTTATGACCGAAAATATGAACTACCGCAATACCTCCATCGTAGGTCTTGCAGCCGCTCTGGGAATGGGTGTTTCACAGGCCTCTGCCTCTTTAGCTTCCTTCCCTGACTGGGTAACTACAATTTTCGGTAAATCGCCGGTTGTTATCGCTACTCTGGTTGCTGTTTTCTTAAACGTAACGCTTCCAAAAGACAAGGCGGCAGAGAAATAAATTGAATCTGTATACAGCCCGTCGGCTGAGCAAAAAAAGGCTCCGTCCATCCGCTTTGAATGGCCGGAGCCTTTTTTTGCTCAGTAATCCTCTTGTCTCTTTCGTTATCCTTACTCCAGCCCATAGGTCACTGTAACCTGGGCCTCTACGCTGACCTCTCCGGGCATTACCGCCATGTCTGAAGCTGCAGCCGTTTCTTCCACTGCCATTTTGGCTCCAGGGGCATTGTAGGAGGAATATCGGGCCTGCGGATTGTAGCCGTATTCCTGAATATCTACCACAGAAGAAAGCTTCTTTCCAGATGCCTCCGCCATCGCTTCTGCCTTTGATCTTGCCATAGCGACAGCGCCCTTTAACGCTTCCTGATAGCTCTCATCATATTGGCTTGAAAAATAGGTGACAGACTCGATCTGATTCACACCTGCTGTCACAGACTGGCTGAGGATCTCTCCTGCCTGGTCAATGGGAATATCCGACACGGTAATCTCTGTATTCATCTCATAGCCTGTGATTGTCCGGTCTCCTGAGTTCCAATCATAAATGGGGCTCAAGCCATAGGCAGATGTCTGAATAGAAGTTTCCTCCACTCCCAGTCCTTTTAAGGTTTCAATAGTCTGATCCAGCTGTTTTGCATTGTCCTCCTGGCACTGGGAAGCAGTCTGGGCCTGGCTGTAGACTCCATAGCGGATCTCGGTCATATCCGGAACCACTTTTACCTCTTCCTTCCCTGTGACCGTGATTCCCTCTGAGGCATTTACATCCTGAACCTTAATCGTGTCCGGAAACTGAGCCGGGGCTGCGCAGCCGCCTGCCATTCCTGCAGCAAACAGTACAGCTGCCGCCATTCCTGCCCGGTTCCGGATTTGTTTTCCGTTCAAACCTCTCTTCTTTTGCTCTGAAGTGTATCTATCTCGTTTCATCTAAATCCTCCTCCCGTCATTGGCACGCTTCTTCTTTCTGTCTTTATTCTACCAAATCCAGGGAAAGATGGTATTTCTTTTCTCTTAAATTCTCTTACGATTTTTCCCGGAACCTCTGTCAACATCCCTTTTTCCCAGTTCCCAGAATGCCACTGCACTGGCACAGCTGATATTCAGCGAATCCACTCCATGACTCATGGGGATCATCACCGTATGATCACAGTCTGCAATGGTATCAGGCGCCAGTCCGTCTCCCTCCGTTCCAAGGATTACAGCCAGCTTTTCCTCTGCTCTGAGGGACGGATCATCCAGAGAAACAGAATCCTGCTTTAAGGCCATAGCCGCAGTTTTAAATCCCAGTTCCTTTAAAAGCTCCATTCCACCTTCTGGCCAGGGCTCTTTTTTCTCATCAAATTTCGTCCAGGGAACCTGAAACACCGTTCCCATGCTGACTCTGGCCGCACGGCGGTACAGGGGGTCGCTGCAGCCTGAAGTCAAAAGCACCGCATCCATATTTAACGCTGCAGCAGAACGGAATACAGCGCCTACGTTGGTAGGATTTACCACATTTTCAAGAACCGCAATCCTTCTAGCACCGGCACAGGTCTCACGGACAGACGGAAGGGATTTCCGTTTCATGGCACATAAAAGGCCTCTTGTAAGCTTAAAGCCCGTAAGTCCCGTAAGTACATCCGGTTCTGCCGTATAAACCGGAATATCCCCGCACCGCTTAATGACCTCATCGGCCTCTCCTTCCATTTTCCCTTTTTCTGCCAAAATAGATATGGGCTCATAGCCTCCGTCCAGAGCGCGCTGAACTACCTTTGGACTTTCTGCGATAAAAATCCCCGGATTTGGCTCAAACAGACGCAGAAGCTGAACCTCTGACGTCCTGGCATACACATCCAGCGCGGGATCTGTTATATCTGTTATCATTCTAATATCTGCCATGTTAAATTCTCCTGTGTTCTGAGGTAAAATAGCGTTTCCCTGTCCAGGATATTTTCTGCTCCCGGTCCGATCATACGCACCGTTTTATTATGGAAAATAGAACCTTTTTTGTCAACTGCCATTTCTGTTTTATGGAACCCGAATCCAGATACTCCCTTTTCCGCCAGTCATAAGCACCTTAATTCCCAGATGCTCCATCCTCTTTACAACTCCCGGATCCGGATGGCCGTAGGAATTTCCTTTTCCGTAGGAAATAACCGCCAGCCGGACGTTCGGAACAGCTTCCAAAAAGTCCAGACAGGATGAGCCGGAAGAACCGTGATGAGCCGTCTTTAATATATTGATATGGGCCAGATGCTCCCTGATCCACTCTCCCTCTCTGCGGTCTGCCTGGATCAGCAGCTGCTCCTCTTCCCTTTTTCCCATATCCCCCGTAAACAGCATATGAAAATCCCCTCTGTCTGCGCATATCACAAGCGAGTGGGCGTTACGGTCTGTTTGATCGCTGCCCTCTCCGCTGTAAACACAGGTAAGCTTAATCTCACCTACACGGAGCACGTCTCCCGTTTCCATATACCGGGTTTTCCCTCCTGCTTCTTTCTGAAGCCTTTCCAGGCGTTCATAGATTTCCTGTCCTTTCCCTCCGGCAGGAAGAAGGAGAAGCTCCGAACAAACTGTTTTCTGCTCCAAAAGATACATAAGACCGCTTATATGGTCATTATCCCCATGGCTCACCACAGAAACATCCAATCTTTTGATTCCCATACTGTTTAAACAGGGTTCCAGCGTCATCTCTCCCAGTTTCTTTTCACTGCTGCTTCCTCCGTCTATAAGCACGCTGTGGGTTCCTGCCTGCAAAAGAAATCCATCTCCCTGTCCCACATCCATACACAGAACGCGGATTCCCCTTACAGGCATAGGGATAAAGATTACAAGGCTGAAATAAAAGGCACAAAAAAACAGCACAAGCTTCACTGACCTGCAAGTCTTCCCCTTCTTCCCGTTCCAGACCCGCAGTCCCGCAAACAGAATGATCATAACGAGCACATACACTGCTATCCTTCCCCTTCCGGGCCTTCCAAGTACCAGACTGTATCCAGGAAACTTCCGGGACTGGCTGCACAGCCAATCATAATACTTCAGTATATAATGGCCTGCCCCTCCGGCCCCTCTTCCTAAAGCTGTGCTGAACCCTCCAAGCCCCATCACCAGAAGACCCGAAACCATCAGCATCGGCACAAAGGGGAGAATCAGTACATTTAACGCCATACCATAAAGGGGATACTGAAAATAGTTCCACAGCATCACAGGCGTAAGGATCATCTGAACGCACAGGCTTACAGCGGCGCCCTTCTGCCAGTCTTTTTCCAGTCCCAGAATCTTACAAAGCCCCATTCCCGGCCCGGCAATGGCCCATACGGCAAGAAAGGAAAGCTGAAATCCGCTCTGAAATACCAGATAGGGCTGCTGCCACAAAAGCAGCACTGCCGCCATCCCCAGGGCGGAGAGGGTATCATAGGTTCTTCCCTCTTTTTTTGCCAACCACAGGCAGAGGATCATGATCACAGCCCGCATGGCAGAGCCGGAGCCTCCGGTGAGAAGGCCATAGTTCAGGACCAAAACTGCCCCGGCAGCCCCGGCTCCTGTAAAGCCAAATCCAAGCTTCCTTAAAATCAGATAAATCCCGCCTCCGATCACGGACAGATGCTGTCCGCTTACAGCCAGAAGATGAGCGATCCCGCTGTCTCGATACAGCTCCCTCTGCTCCTTTTCCATTTCGCTGGAATCGCCTAACAGCATGGCCATAAACACAGCCGCGTCTTTCGGAGTGCAGCACTTCTTCAAGACCTGAGCGCAGTGCTCCTTTACCCGTTCAAGCATGGCCGGACAGGGGTATGCCGTACCCTCAGAAGCAAAGCAGTTTTCCCCATATACCTTTACGGCAATTCCTTTTGACCGGTAATAGCTGCGAAAATCAAACTCTCCCGGGTTGAGGATTCCTTTTACAGTCTCAGGCTGCCCCAAAATCTCCACCGCCTTACCTACTGCCAGCCCACTTCTCCAATCCGGCACATTTTCCAGGTTTATATACAACAGTATACAGCGAAACGTTTCCTTCCTCTCTCCTCTTTGGATCTCTGCCTCTCCCAGCTCCAGTGTCAGCCGTTCTTCCTTCCGGCTTCGTTTTTCCACAGTGCCTCTGATCCGGCACTGTTTTCCCTCAAACGGCTTTACAAGCCCTTCCTCATGATCCAACCGGTTCTTTACCATACCTCCTCTGCTGCTTCCCGCCGCCATAGCCAAACTAATTAAAAAAACAGGCAGGAGTGATTTTTTTATACCACTCCTGCCTGTCCGTCTTTCCTTTGCCGGCCCCCATTTTAAAACTGCACTAAAAAGTGCCGGTATCAAAAGGATCACCGTCAGCCACACATTCACAGCCTCCTGCATCTGCAGGGCCAGCACCTCTCCAAGTACGAAACCTGCTGCAATACCTACAATCGGCCGTTTCATATTCATTTTACCTCATTATTCTTCTTGGATATACTCATGGTTTAACTCAAAGGTCTGGTTTAAGGATACCACATCCCGAAACATCACATCCTGGGAACCGTTTACCATGATCTGAACCCTTGTAATGCTTGTCATCTCAGCCAGAGAAGAGACAATGGCATAAATGGGAAGATATTCATTTACCGGATGCTCCATTTTCAAAAAAGAGGAATCAAAGTTGATGTAGCATACATTATCCGTAACAGAAATGCTTAAAATCTTGCAGTCAGATGGGAGCACCGCCAGATGGCCTTCTTCCGCAGGACCTGCTAAAAGCTGTTCCACGATCAGCTGCTCCATGGAGGTATTTATATTGTGGACAACCTCTCGCGTCTCAGAGATCAGCTTTGTTCCCGTTTTATCTGCAAAATACAGCTTCAGCTCTGTTTTTTCATAGGAATTTACATTACTGGTATTTAAAATAAAATCAGAGGCAGACACAGCGCCTACCGGATTTCCCTGACCATCCATCAGCGGCTGATCTCCACAGTAAATACTGATATAATCCACGCCCGGTATCTGGGTAAGCGTCCTCGCCAGAGCCGCGCGGCATAAAATTTCCTGCTCCGGCTTCATATTTACATAACTCACATCAAAATACAGCGACAGCACCCTTGCGTCCAGACGGCTTTCTCTGAATACTGCCTTGTCTCCCAAAGCAGTCTGGCAGTCCAGATCCTTAGGGACGTAACGCAGCTGCTCCATCAGCTCCCCAGACAGGGCAAGCGGATCTGTTTCCTCCGTTTCATACACCCTGGGAATCAGATTTACCCCGGAACCGTTCAGATAGTAAACCAGATATCGTCCTTCCTTCGGAGCCGCCACAGGCTCCTTCTCCAGATGACAGCCGGAAAGGAATAAAATCCCTGTCAGACAGAGCAGTCTCAGAAGGATCTTTACTGAGAACCTTCCCTTTTTTCCTGTGGTACTCATGGTTTATCCTCCTGTCTGGACACATAATTTAGGGGAATGCGCACGCTGAAGGTTGTCCCTTCTCCCGGCGTACTCTCCGCATCAATGATCCCATGATGCATCTGGATCACATTCAGCGTAATGGCAAGCCCAAGACCTGTGCCTCCCACCTCTCTGGATCTGGCCTTGTCCACGCGGAAAAAGCGTTCAAAAATATGATCCATACAGTCCTGTGGAATCCCGATTCCGGAATCTGCTACACGGATATAAAAATATTTATGATCTGCATCCAGAGTGACCCGCACCCAGCCGGAATCCACGTTATACTTGATGGCATTTTCTACCAGATTCGATACAGCCAGGGAAAATTTCACCCGATCCACATCTCCTGTTACTTCTCTGATACTCTCTAAAATCAGCTCTACATTGCTTCGCTTGGCAATAGGACGCAGGCGCTTTAAGATCAGCTCCAGCTCTTCATTTATATTCGTCTGTGTAATATTCATCTGGCTCTGGGCAGATTTATCCATCTTCACAAGCGTTAACAGATCAGTGATAATCTGATTTTCCCGGTCTACCTCATCCGAAATATCTGCCATAAACTCCCGGTACAGCTCTGCAGGTACTTCTTCCATGCTCATAAGCGAATCTGCAAGCACCCGGATAGAGGTGATCGGGGTCTTCAGCTCATGGGATACATTGGAAACAAACTCCTGTCTGGACTGATCCACTGCCTTAAGCTTTCTGAGTGACTTCTGTACTGCCTGTGAAAGCTGGATCGTTTCCTTATAGGCATCCTCCATGATATCGGTGTCCAAATCTCCGTAGGAAACACGCTCAAAGGAAGCCAGAAGCCGCTTAAAGGGCCGTATAAGGAAAAACACGGCTGCCATGGAACAGACTACCACCACCAGGATCATGCACAGCAAAAACAGCTGAGTGCTTCCCTGAACCCGGTCGGTCAGTGCGGAAATATTTTCCGTGGAAGCCGTAACTACCATCACTCCCGTAACCTTCTTTTTATCGGAAGCGCTGTGGATGGGGATGGTCTGAGTCAGATAACCCATTTCCTGATTCATACGGCTGTTTGTCTCCCCATTAAAGCAGCGGATAACCTCTTCTGAAACATAATACTTCCCTGCCGCCAGGTTAAAAGTATCCTTTATAATCTTAAAGCTGCTGTTTACAATTACGATCCGCCCGTTATAAATATCTGCGATCGTCTGCATACGGGTATCCAGCTCCATGGTATTTCCCTTATCCGAGGTCATATAGCCGGAACGCATGAGGCGGCTGCTTAAGATCAGACACTGATTCTGTATCTCAATGCCCCTTGCTTCCAGCTGGGTCTGGTTAAAGGCCCTGCGGCTGATCATTGCCTGCAAAAGCATGGGAACCAAAGCAGTAAGGATCATCAGAAGCACCATAGGGATCATGACGCTTTTTCCCCTTAGCTTAAACCGTTCAAGCCATTTCTTCTTTTTCAATCTACTCCAGCTCCTTTAAATGGCCGCTGCAGGCCACGGCAAGACAGCCTGGTCCGATGTGGCAGGCAATGCTTAATGACAATGGCGCCATGCAGATATTGGCATTCGGATAGATTTCTGCCACTGTCTCCTTAAATTCCTGAGCCATCTCATCGCTGCAGGTATAAGCAATCTCCAGCCAGGTATGACATGCCTCAGGGTCGTGAAAACGTGTTTCCAGATCCTTTTTAAGAGCGGTCATCATAATGGTCTTTCCCTGCTTTAAGGTTCTGGCCTTGGAAAATGCATCCAGCTTTTCCCCCTGAATGGTGAGAACCGGCTTAATCTGGAGGAGAGTTCCCAGCATGGCAGCTGCCGGAGTGATGCGTCCTCCCTTTTTGAGATATTTTAAAGTGGTCACTGTAACATAGATGGAACTGTCAAACTTTGTTTCTTCCAAAATATCGCGGATCTGTGCTGCCGCATATCCCTTTTTTATCAGATCTCTGGCATCCAGCACAGACTGCATCTGGGTCACGGAAATGCGCTGGTTATTGACTACATATACCTTTCCCTCATAATCCTCTGCTAAAAGCATGGCGGTCTGACAGGAACCGCTTAAACCGCTGGACATGGGGATATACACCACTGCGTCGTACTCCTCTAAGAGTTTATCCCAGAAATCAGTCACCTCACCGGGGGACGGCTGAGAGGTGGTAATATCCGCTCCCTCCTCCATCCGTCTGAAAAATTCCTCATGGGTAAGATCCACACCCTCATAGTACATCTGCCCGTCAATCATAAAGGGCATGGGAAGCACATGGACTCCCAGCTGCTTTGCCTGCTCCTGGGTAATGCCGCTGTTGCTGTCCGTAGCTGCTGCTATTCTCATAACATATCCTCCTTTCAGTTAAGCCCCTGATTCAAGCGGTTGGCTGTCATATAAAGCTGGTAATACATTCCCTTCTTTTCAAGAAGTTCCTTATGATTTCCTTCCTCCACGATCTCATTGCCGGAAAGCACCAGGATCCGGTCTGCTCCCTGAATGGTCGTCAGGCGGTGGGCGATGGTTAAAGTAGTGCGGCCCTCAGCCAGCTTTTCCAGAGACTGTGATACCAGATACTCGCTCTCATTGTCCAGAGCTGAGGTGGCCTCATCCAGAATGAGGATCGCCGGATTTTTAAGAAATACCCTGGCAATACTGATGCGCTGTTTCTGTCCACCGGA
>JABLTT010074308.1_pt1 | contig 13791 bp, 7 predicted proteins | sample 7160061 | NCBI WGS metagenome assembly JABLTT01 (sample SAMN14651232, study PRJNA627086) | human gut metagenome | isolation source: feces | host: Homo sapiens
AAAAGGCGGGGAAACAGAATCAAAAGGTTACTATGGTAGACGTTTGGTAGACAATACGGGAGCGGGAAAAGTGAAAACGCCTTGGAACCCAAAGGGTTCCAAGGCGTTTCTGGTAGACTTTTGGTAGAACAAAACTCATTCCACAACGACGATGCGGACCTTGCCGCCCTCCTCGGGAGAGCGGTCATAGTAGACGGTGATATCGTCGGAGAAGGCCAGTGCCAGATTCAGCGCAGCCTTGTGGTCGCCATCCTCGCCGGGCTTAAACCAATCTCCAGTAGTCTTATTGTAGCACTCAACCTTGTCGGAAATGGGGATCACCATGGAGTTGGTGGTCAGAAGCATGGCGTCGGTATCGAATTGGGCGCGGCGGATGCCCGTGGCCTCGTTCAGCGGCATAAACGCGGCCATGCGATTCTTGCCGTCCAACTGGTCCAGAGAGCCGGCGACGCCGCCCATGCGGTTGGTCTTGGCGCCGTCCACAGAGCCGACCACATAAGAGACTCCATCTGTATGGCTGCCGTTGGTGACGCGGATCTCACCGTTCTGATAGCTGCCCTCACTTCCGTCGTCCTTGCTCTCCTCGTAGCCTGCGGCACGGTAATAAATCATGCCGTAGTCGTAGCAGTCGCCGGTAACATCGTTAAGCACCAGCTTATCCACGCGGCCGGCCCAGTCATAGCCCACATAGGTAATCTTGTTGGCCGGGATGCTGGTGATGGTAATGTCGCTGCGGTCAATCTCCACCAGCCTGCCGTTGCTTACCTGCTCAAAGAAGCGGGCGCCGGCGGAGAGCTCCTTAGTGCCCATGCGGTTGGTGGTCAGGTTCAGCGCGGTGGAGGCACCCTTTCCATTTACCTTGCTCAGGGTCAGATAGTCACGCTTATAGGAGGATACCGTCACCAGGCAGCCGTTGAGCTTGGCGGCGGCGGCTTCGCTGTAAGTGGTCTTGCCCTCCAGGGTGAGGATGCCGTCCAGCAACTTGATGGTCGCCGTGGTACCCTTCACCTCGGCCACGCCGACGGCGTTGGACTTGGCCACATCGGGAGAGACAGCCCCCGCCACCTGGCCGGTGGTGGTGAGCAGCAGGGTAACCTTGTCGCCCACCTTGAATGCAGCAAGATCCGCCTGTGCGCTGGGCAGTACGGTGAGCTCAGCGCCCATTACGGTGACGGTGGAGGGAGCGGCGGCGTTGGGGTAAGCGTTCTCATACAGGCCGCTGAGCTTCAGATCGGAGACAAACAGGGTATCGGAGGACTTGTCGTAGGTCCCCACGTCATACTGGCGCAGGTCGCTGAGCTCGGCGGGGATGCCGTTCTTGTAGATCTGGGCCGGGGTCTTGCCGCCGGACAGGGAGGCGAAGGGGTTGTTGGAGCCGGTGGGTTTGTTCTTGGCCACCAGTACGTTGTCGTCGCTGACGCTGGCGGTCTTGGAGGGCATATAGATGTATTCCAGCTTACCGGAGCTGTTGAAGCACAGACGCAGGCTGGCGCCGGAGCGCAGGCTGGTCCAGATCTTCTCGTAGGTGCTGGCAGCCTGCTCGTCGCTGGTATAGACCGGGGTCTCCAGCGTGACGGAGATGGTTTCGTCGCCCAACACAGGAATGGCGTTGGCCTCCGGGCTGCCCATGACGGTGACGGAGCGGAAGGTGCTGCCCTCCTCGGGGAGGACGGCCAGCAGTTTCTTGTTCTTATCCAGAACGAGCTGGCCGCGGGTACCGTTGAGCTCGCCGGGGAAGGAGACGCGGTCGGTCTTATAGGTGCCGGAGGTGGTGAGCACCGAGCCGGTGGTGCCGTCGTCGGCAGTGGCGTCGGTGGAGAGAACCACCACGTTGTCCTCCAGGGAACCGCCCAGGGTGGTCAGGTACACCTGGTCGCTGTCCTTAGGCTCAGTAAAGAGCAGGTTATAGAACAGAATCGCCGCCTGCCCGCGGGTGAGGGTGGCCGCGCCGCCCAGGCTCAGGCCGTCGGCCAGCCCCGAGGACTGGGCCACGGCCACATAGCCGTCATACCAGTTGGAGCCGGTGGCCACATCGGCGCTGCCATAGCCCAGCACCCGCATGAGGATGGTGACGGCCTCGCCGTAGGTGATGGCCTGGTTGGGGCGGAAGGTACCGTCGCCCACGCCCATAATCAGGCGTGTACCGCCAGTGGTGCCGCCATTCTCACCAGCAGTGCCGCCGATGGTGATGGAGGAGGCCAGGTTCACGTAGCCCCTGGCCCAGTAGGTGGGGCCCACATCGGTGAAGATGGTGCGGTTGCGCTGGGCGGGCTCCTCAGCGCCGCGGCCCATGATCTCCACGGTCATTTTGCAGAACTCGGCCCGGCTCAGGGTGCCGCCGGGGTTGAAGGCGCCGCCGCCGGTGCCGTCCACCACGCCCAGCAGGCGGAGCATCTCCGCGGCGTCGGCGACAGTGGAATCGCTGATGTCGGAGAAGCCGCCCGAGCCGGACGCCGAAGCGGGAGGAAATACCAGTAGCCCGGCCAGCAGCGCGGCGGACAGAAGGCAGGAAATCAGTCGTTTTAATCTCATATTCTCTCTCCTTTAATCGGCCCGCAGGGCATCCACCGGCTGGAGGCCGGAGGCCTTGATGGCAGGGTACAGGCCGAAGATGACGCCCAGGGCCACGGAAATGAAGAAGGAGCCGACGGCAACGCTCGGGCTGGGCCATAGAATCATTTTAAAGGACAATTTGCCCACGATCAAGGTGCCGATGTAGCCCGCGGCGATACCGAACAGGCCGCCGATGCCGCAGATCATGCAGGCTTCGATCAGGAACTGGGCGATGATGCTCTTGCGCTCGGCACCGATGGCCTTGCGGATACCGATCTCCCGGGTGCGCTCGGTGACGGTGACCAGCATGATGTTCATAATGCCGATGCCGCCGACGGCCAGGGAGATGGCGGCAATGCCGCCCAGGAAGCGCTGCTGCATCTTGTCCTGCTCCTCGCCCTGCTCCTGCCAGGTATTGGGGGTGGAGACATTGCCCTCATTCGGGCCCAGCAGGCTGTCCAGGTAGCCCTGGAGCAGGGAGACGGCCTTGGTGGTCGTGGCGGAGTCCTTGGCCTTTGCCACAAAGCTATTGATTTTGGTATTGCCGCTGATGATGCGGTTCACGGTATAGGGAATGAGCACATAGCGGTCCATACCGGACATGTTGTTGGGGTCCTTCTCCTCAAAGACGCCGACGACGGTGAAGGGGATGCCGTTGATGGTGATCTCCTTACCCACGGGGTCAATGTAGTTGAAGAGGGTGTCGGCGATTTTGGAGCCGAGGACACAGACCTGGCTGTAGTTTTCCACGTCCAGGAAGGAGATGTCCCGGCCCCGGGCGATGGTGAAGTTGTTGCAGAGGGAGTAGTCCTGGTTGCCCATGACGAGCTGGGGGGATTCGTCCCAGTTGCTGTTGTGGCTGTCCATGGACTTGGCGCCGTACTTCAGAATGGTCTGGTCGTAGTAGTCCACGGTGGGGGTGAGGCCCAGAATGTAGTCGTCCAGATCCTCCATGCAGTAGTCCCGGATGGTCTTGGTCAGATCCCGCCCGGAGGGGCTGTAGGCATTGATGTTGACCACGTTGTTGCCCAGGCTCTCGTAGTACTCCCGCATCTGGCGGTTCTGGCCCTCGGCGTAGGAGACCAGGATGATGACGGCGGCCAGGCCGATGATGACGCCCAGCATGGTGAGGGCGGAGCGGGCCTTTTTCGCGGCGATAGATTTGACCGCGATCTTGAAGGCTTGGGTCAGGTTCAAAGGAAGGCCCCCTCTCTGTCGCCGTCGTAGATGATATGCCCGTCGGAGATGCGCACGACGCGCTCGGCGGTGGCGGCGATGCCGTTGTCGTGGGTGATGAGGATGATGGTGGAGCCGTCGTCGTGCAGGCCGTGGAGGATCTCCAGCACGTGCTTGCCGGTGCGGGAGTCCAGGGCGCCGGTGGGCTCGTCGGCCATGATAATGGGGGGCTGGGTGGCGATGGCGCGGGCGATGGCCACGCGCTGCTGCTGGCCGCCGGACATCTCGGTGGGCTTGTGCCCGGCGCGCTCGGCCAGACCCACCCGCTCCAGGGCGGCCTCCACCCGGTCGGCCCGCTTGGAGGCGGGCACGCCCTGGTAGATGAGGGGCAGCTCCACATTCTCCCAGGCGTTGAGGGCGGGGATGAGGTTGAAGCCTTGGAAGATGAAGCCGATCTGCTTGTTGCGGATGTGGGCGAGCTGCCGGTCGGACAGCTCGGTGACATCCACGCCGTCCAGGTGGTAGTCCCCATAGGTGGGGATGTCCAGGCAGCCCAGGATATTCATGAGGGTGGACTTGCCGGAGCCGGACTGGCCGATGATGGCCAGGAATTCTCCCCGGTCCACGGAGAGGGAGACGCCGTCCAGTGCGCGAACCTCGCTCTCCTCCCCCTCGTGGTAGATTTTAAAGAGGTTTTTTACATCAATGAGCATACCGGGGCCCTCTTTAATAGTACATTTCGTCGGGGTTCTGGTAGCCGATAAAGACCTCCTGGCCTTCCGCCAGGCCGCGGGTGATTTCCACCTTGGAATTATCGGACAGGCCGACCTCGACGGGCACGGCCCAGAAGCCCTCGGGGCAGTCCCAGGTGGGGTCGGGCTCCAGAATGGCGTTGGCGGGGGCCTCCTTGGACTTGACCCACACGATGACGCCGGTGCTGTCGTCGCTGGCGCCGCCGGAGGAGCCGCCCATGGAGCCGCCGTCCACGATGACGCCGCCGCCGGGCATCGGCACCGCGACCATACCCAAGGGATCAGCAAAAGCGCCGCCGGAGTAGGACTGGGGCAGAGCTTCCACGCCGCCGTCCACCATGCCGTCGTCCATCATGCCGCCGTCCATCATGCCGTCGTCCATCATGCCGTCGTCCATCATACCGTCATCCATTCCGGCGGAGGGATCGGCATCCAGGGTTTCTGGGAGCTGGACGTTGGCGAAGCTGACATACTTGACGGCCTGGACGGGGACGGTGAGGCAGTCCTCCGACTCACTGGCCACGAAGGAGTATTCGGCGTAAGTACCGGGGATCATGCTGCCGTCGTAGTTGTCCACGGTGACAACGGCGGGAATGGAGGCCACGCCGTTCTCGCCGGAGGCGGTCATGGATACGCTCTCCACGATGCCCACGTAGGGCGTGCCGTACTGGTTGATGTCCACCATCATACCGGCCTTGATGTAGCGGGCGTTGCGCTCGTCCACCTGAATTTCGATGATCATCTGGGAGGTGTCGGCGATGGTGATGCCCTGGCCGCTGGATACCTCCTGGCCCTCGGTCAGGCTGCACTGGAGAACCGTGCCGTCAATGGGGGCGACGGCGTTGTACTTCTCCAGCTCCTTGGTGGCCTCCTCCAGCTTCTCCTGGGCGGCCTTGAGGGCGTTCTCCTTGGAGGCGATCTCCTCGTCGGTGTCCTTGGCGCCCAACTGCACCAGGAGCTGCCCGGCCTTCACGTCGCCGTAGTCGAGCAGGCTGACGCGCTCCACCGGGCCGGTGGCCTTGGCGATGATCTTGGTGGACTCGTAATACTCCAGCTTTCCGTTCTGGTAGGGGTAGATGGGGGTGCCGTCGGCGGCGGTGAGGCCGGCGGAGGCGTCCATCCCCTCGGCGAGGGTGCCGGGGTTGTCCAGCACCAGCACCACCTCGAAGTGGGTGGCGCCCTCGGGGGAGACAAAGCGCACCTTGTTGATCTGCTCCACCTTGCCGGTGACGGGCGCCATGATGGCGGGGATGGAGATCTGCGCGGTCTGACCCACCTTGATGTCGCCCTCATAGGCGTAGCTGTAGTACAGGGAGAGGCGCAGCTTGGTGTCGTTGACCAGGGTGGCGATGGTGTCGCCCTCGTTGACGGTGTCGCCCACCTTGAGGTCGGCCACCTCCCGCAGGTTGCCCGCGTGGGGGGCGGTAATGCTCAGCTCCGCGATCTTGTCATAGACGGCCTGGAGCTCCTTGTTGCAGTTGTCCACCGACTTCTGGGCCTCGGTCACCGCGTCGCGTGCGGTGGTGTCGTCCATACGGTAGAGCTGCTGGCCCGCGGTCACCTGGTCGCCCTCCTGGACGAAGAGCTCCAGAATGGTGCCCGAGCCGGGCGTGACGGTGGCGGAGTCCTTGGCTTTGGTGGTGCCGCTGCCCTCCACCATGGACTGGATGGAGCCCCGGGTGACGAAGTCGGTCATGACCTCGCCCTTGGAGCCGTCCTCCCGGAATACAAAGTACCACACCAGCACGACGAGCGCGATGGCGATGGCGGCGACAATGAGAATTCCCGCGATCGTCTTGCCCCGGCCCTTGCGTTTCTTCTTCGGCCCAGTGGGGGCGGCCGGGGGCGCGGCCGGCGGGGTCATCACTGGGGTCTGCTGTTCGGTCATGTCTGTTCCTCCCTAAAGATTGGCGATTGGATTGCATTTACCATTGTACCACAAGCCGCGGGGCTTGGCATTACAAAGCAGTGACAAGTTCTTAAGGAAACCTTAAATTTGCCGCGGCTATCTATTAGACGAAAAAAACGCCCAAAAGTTTCCGCAGTTTCCAAAACTGTTTTTGCCGCCCCTACATCCGGGATTTCGTTTCCGGCGGGCTGTCTTGCGTCGCTTGGACGTAGGGGCGGGGCTTGTCCCCGCCCGCTCTCTGCACCCGGCCGGAGCGGCGGGCCGATGTGGGCATCGGCCCCTACGGGAAAACAAGGTGCGGGACACCGGCACACAGCGAACGGCCCCGGCCTGTAGGGGCGGGTGCCCACACCCGCCCGCGATCTGCCCGGCGGCCCCTGCAAAGAAAGGCGCATTACGTAGGGGCGGGGCTTGTCCCCGCCCGCGGGCGGCCATAAAGGCCGCCCCTACGGATGCCGGGTGTTGTGGGCGGGCGAGCCGGGGCAAAAACAGCCCCCGGGGGGACGCGGATGTCCTCCCGGGGGCTGCGATACCTTTAATATAAAGAGGGAAACGGCCGGTTCTGGTCGGTTTGGCAGGGAACGGGCGTTGTTTTACAGCTTTGTTACAAATGCGCCGGAGGTGTTGACCTTTTGCGAAAGATGCTTTATCATGCGTACAGAGGCAAGGGGAGTTATACTTGACTGAAACGCGCAGTCGTGAGTAGGATGCCCCGAAAGCTCAAAATTTAGAAGGAGGAATTCCAAACATGAGAAACCTCAAGCGGACTCTCAGCCTGGCTCTGGCCTCCGTCATGCTCGTGGGCATGATGAGTGTCGGCGCCAGCGCGGTGAACGCGAGCGATTTCACCGATGCGGATGAGATCGTAAACAAGGACGCCGTTTCTACCATGACTGCCCTGGGCATCATCAATGGTAAGGAAGACGGCAGCTACTTTGACCCCACCGGCAACGTGACCCGTGCCGAGATGGCCAAGATGCTCTGCGTCGCCATCAACGGCGGTGTGGATCCCGTGCTGGGCGTCAAGGACACCCCCACCTTTACCGACATCAAGGGTACCTGGGCAGAGTCCTACATTGAGTACTGCGCCGCCAACGGCATCATCGCTGGCCGCGGCAACAACAAGTTTGATCCTACCGGCACCGTGAGCGCCACCGAGGCCGCCAAGATGCTGCTGGGCGTGCTGGGCTACAACGCCGAGAAGTCCGGCCTGGTGGGCAACGACTGGGCCATCAACACCAACGTGCTGGCCAACCAGAACGGTCTTTACAAGAACCTGGCCAATCTGAACGCCAACACCCTGCTGACCCGTGACAATGCCGCCCAGATGATCTACAATGCTCTGGACGCCAACATGGTTGAGCTGAACGCCGCTGGCAACTACACCACCAGCCAGTACAGCTACACCGGCACCGAGTCCGTCGTGACCGGCACCGAGCGCGTGTGGGTTGTCAAGATCAAGGACAGCTCTGTTAACGATGCCGTCAAGGCTCTGGACGGCTCCGTCTACAACAGCCGTCAGGATGCTATCGACACTCTGAAGGACGCGAACGGTGGCACCGCTCTTGATACTGGCAAGTACACTCTGGAGCAGAAGACCCAGAATGTTTACGGCGAGAACACCGTGACCAAGTACGCCGACGAGACCATGGGCCACAAGTACCTGTCCCTGATCACCGACGGCGACGCTGTGCTGACCGACGTGGAGAAGGACAGCAAGGGCACTTACACCCTGTACATGAATGGCATCACCACCAAGGGCCAGTACACCAAGGTCGAGGGTGACTACAGCAACCTGATCGGCCAGAAGGTCGAGGTTCTGTATAAGGACAGCGAGAATGTGTACGGCGTCTATGCCTCCACCGACAGCTCCCTGATCGTGGAGAGCACTGCCGGTAAGGTTGAGGCTGTCAAGAACGGCGAGGTCAAGATTGACGGCACCACCTACAAGGTGGACAGCAATGTGACCACCACCGCTCTCTACACCGGTAAGCTGATTGACGGCCTGAATGTGGGCGGCAACAAGGCCGCCGCTGTGAAGGCTTACGACAACGACGACAACGGCAAGATCGACACCGTCGTTTACGTCCCCTTCACCGCCGCCAAGGTGACCTACGTGGGCGAGAAGTCCTTCAACACCGATGTTAACACCAATGTTAAGTTTGAGGACGTGAACGCTTACGACGACATGGCCAAGAACGACTATGTCATCAAGAGCGACGCCGCCAACACCGTGGATGACACCGATACTTATGTCCTGGCTGAGACGGTCGAGGGCAAGATCGAGGCCACCAAGAGCGACTCCGTCCGCATTGACGGCACCTGGTACAACTATGTTACCACCACTCCCGACACCGATCTGGCTCTGGACAGCACCGTGAAGGCTGCTGTGCTCAACGGCTACATCGTGAAGTCTGAGGTTGTCACTGCCAGCCACGAGCTGCAGGACTACGCCGTAATTGTGAAGACCGACGAGGATGTCAACGGCTATGTTGCCAAGCTGCTCTTTGCCGACGGCACCACCAAGGTGGTTACCACCGATAAGGACTACGGTAGCGCTGGCGAGAACTACGGTAACGCTCTGGTGACTTACGAGGTCAAAAAGGGCGAGTACGTCCTGACCAAGGCCAAGACCAACTCCGGCGACGCCGACAAGGCTGGCTTTGACCTGATTGTGACTGGCAAGTATGTCAACAGCTCTGGCAAGGGCAAGATCGGCGGCGAGAGCATCGCGGACGACGCCGTGATCTTTGTGAAGGATAGCGCGGGCAAGTTCTCTACTATGGCCGGTTCCGACTTTGCCAAGTACAGCACTACCTCTGTGGTGGACCAGAATATCACTGCTTACGCTAACAAGGACAACTCCACCGGTTACAACAGCATTGTCCTGGCTTACGTAGAGCTGAACGCGAAGGTTAACTCCATCACCAGCAACTACGGCTATGTGACCAGCGCCGTGTCCACCACCAAGAACAATGACGGCGAGACCGTGTCTTCCTTCACCTTCTGGGATGGCGCCACCGAGCACAAGGACATCATGACCGACGAGAAGGTTTCCCTGTCCAAGGGCGACATCTTCACCTACGAGGAGAACAAGGACGGCAGCTACACTGTCACCGAGGTCGACAACCTGCTGCGTACCGCCATCATTGCCTACAACGAGAAGAACGGCGATATCCGCTTCACCGACGCTTCTCTGAGCGACAAGGGCAGCAATGTCAACGCTGAGATCACCAAAGATACCGTTATCATCGGCATCAACAGCGATGACAAGGCCGGCGTTGAGGGCGTGGTGCCCACCATCGCCATCGAGACTGATAAGTCCGGTGTTTACCAGGCCAACGCCTACTATGTGATGGGCGCCGGCGACGAGGTGAAGCTGCTGGTGGTTGACACCTACGGCAACATCCCCGCGGTTGACAGCGTAACTACTGTTACCGACGAGAGCAATCTCGGTACTGCTCTGAAGCAGTACACGGATGTGACCTTTGAGGGTAATGCTACTATTTCCAGCAAGCTGGAGATCCCCGCTGGTGCCACCCTGAACGTCAAGGGTGATCTGACCGCAAATGCTGCTATCGTTGGCAACGGCACCCTGAATGTGACTGGCAATATCAGCGACACCAGCAAGGTCAGCACTCAGCTTGAGTCCACCAAGACCGGCGAAACTGTTTCCGTGTCCGGCGGTGTGGTTCTCGGCGACGTGACCGGCAATGTCGGCTCCGGTAGCGCTCTGTACTCCGGCGATCAGGTTAAGGGCAAGGTTATCGTTCAGATTACCGTTCCTGCGGATGCGGTGACTGACGGCACCTCTAAGATTAAGTTTGACGGTTCCGAGCCCTCTACCCCCACGCTGACCAATCGTAGCGACATTTATCTGGCTATCGATATGAGCCAGTCTGGCCAGAAGGTTATCACCATTGACAAGGACGGCGATTGGAGCTCTACTACTAACGATGTGTATACCCTCACCGTGAAGTGGTAATCTAACTGCAATCGGCTTATTACGAAGAGAGCCGCCCCCGATTGGGGGCGGCTCTTTTTGTTAGTGGAAGGCTATATAGTAGTAGCTCATTCCGGATCGGTTTGCGTCCGCGTAGAATCTGCCCTCTATCAGGTCGCCGCGGGCCACCCGTATTCCGCTGCTGGTGATCTCCACCAGGTTTCCGTCCCGCATGGTGACCGGCGCTCCTTGCAGCGCCAGGCCGCCATAGGTATACATGTCGGACTGCATTGCGCCGTCCTGCCTTACCACAAAGACTGCCCGGGGCGATACCCCCAGCGAAATATCCCGGCTTCGGGCGTCATCCCCTGTATAGCTTCCACTTAGAATCTCAGGCTTTAAGGCCAGTGCTTTATCCAGCACACGGAAATCCTCGTTGAAATCCGTGCGCAGGAAATTGTCCTCCGGCTCCCACTGGTGCAGGTGATAGTGTTCGGTATAAGCTGCCATTTTCATTCCTCCCGCAGGGGGGCCGGGCAGCGCCTTTGCTGTACTGGAAAACGCGGCCCCTGCGGGAAAGGAACCCCGCGTCCGGCTGTCTACCGGACGCGGGGATGGCCTTGCCTGCGGAGGGGGTAATATAGATGGCAAACTATACAGCGCACTATCACCTGCACCAGTGGGAACCGGAGGACAGCTTTTTACGGAGAGACTTCAACGAGGATTTTCAGAAAATTGACGCGGGCCTCGCTGGACGGGGAGATTGCAGCCTTCTGTTCGGCTCTTATGTGGGTACGGGAACTTGCGGCCCGTCCGAGCCTACCGTACTTACACTGGGGATTCCAGCCAAGGCGCTTTGGGTAAGCTGCGGTTCACGCCACGCTGTCTTTCTGAGGGGGAACACGCAGGCGGTTAATTTCAGCACCAGCGATGGAGAGCTGCTTGAGGTGGAGTGGACTCAAGACGGCCTGAGCTGGAAGCTGGGGGGAGGACTTTACAATCACGACTACCAGCAGCTCAATGAGGCTGGAACCATCTATTATTACGCGGCGCTATATCAAGAAAGCAAGAAGGCCCCGGGAAATACCCGGGGCCTCCTTGCTTCTTGGGGTTTGGTGATCAGAACTCAGCGGATAGTGAAGGTACCGCCAATCAGCTCATCGCCGGTGGTCGTATTGACAATCGTCCAAGTATAAGTGCCATCGACAAGCGCCTTATCGCTCATCTCATAGCCCTTGGAGGAATTATTGATGCCTTCACCAATGACCTGCACATAGAAGTAATGGAAACCAGTGGTCACACCTTTGGCATCTTCCTTGTACATCAGATTACCCTTGCTGTTCTTGATGGACAGAGCAACATCCTGAGCATCCTTGTCAGTAATGCGGAAGGTGAAGAACATGTTGTCGGTGATTTCACCGCCGATGTCATCCTTCTTATCCTCAGGCATCTTGGTCAGAACATAGGCACCATTGGCTTCGCTGCTCAGATCAGAGGCGTTAACAACGGTAGCAGTATTTACACCGCTGCCGGAAATCTCAGCCTTGTCGCTGCCGGAGGAGGTGGTGGAGCCGTAGAAGATGGTGTCGATCTCGCCGTTCTTCACGATGGCGGTAACCGTCATGCCCTTCTCCACATCACTCAGAGAGCCAGTCTCGATCTTCTTGCCCTTGGTGACGGCATAGACCTCTACATCGTCGGAAACAGCGTAGCTCTTGCCGCCCAGGTCGATGATGCCATCCTCGGCCTCAGCCTTGACCTCCACGCCGGGAAGCTGATAGGTATCATCGGTAGTGACCTTGCTGTACTCCTCACAGGCGGAGGCGTCCAGAATCTCGTTCTCAGCATCCGCATAGGCGATAACGTTCAGCAGAATATCGGTCTTCAGGACATTGCCGCTGGGATAGCTGTCCTTCAGCTCCTCATCCATCTTGACAGTGGTGATCTCGCCGTTGACAACAGCCTTGTACTCGTAGTAGGTGTTGTCGCTGTCCTTCACCTTGGTGCCGGCCTTGGAGCTGAGGACATACACGATGTCGTCAGAGCTCGCGGACACATCGGAGATGAAGACCATGGTAGCCACAGTGCTACCGCTCTTGCAGTAGTAAACAAAGTTGCCGCTGTTGTCCTTCAGGTCGGGAACATTGGCATAGCCGGTGTAGGACTTATAGGTGGCCTTGCTGCCGGTGCCGGTCTGCACCAGGAAGACGGTCTTGCTGTTGGCGTAGACAGTCTTAGTGTCCAGAGTCATGGCGGACTCGCCCTTGTTGATCTCGACCTTCTTGCCCTTGGTCAGGCCGGAATCGCTGACGCCCTTGATGGTGTAGATGTCCTTGGAGTTCTTGCTGTACTCCACGATGTAACCCTGCATGCCCTTCAGAGCGGTTTCCTTCGCCTTAAAGTTGTCGCCGCTCAGACAGTCCTCATCGACCTCGGCCTCGACCACGGTGCCGTCGGCCAGCAGAAGCTTGGCATAGTAGGAGCTCTCGTCGTCATAGCGGCCCTCATCGGCACCGGTGTTCACGACGTAGGCGTAGTCGCTGGAGGCCTTGGATACGTCGACCTTGATGACATAGCCATAGGAATCCAGGTACAGGTCCAGCACGCTGTCGACCTTGACATCACCCTTATTGGACATCTTCGCGCTGTACTTGTAGGTCTCGCCGTCAGCCACGAAGCTGGAATCGCCGGTGGTCTTGGTGACCTCGACGCCCTCAACCACCTCGGCCAGGGTCATGGTCTGGATCTCACCATCAGCCATGGTGTAGAGAACCACGTCGTCCTTCTCGAAGGACTCAGTCTCGAACTTCTTGCCGTCCACGGTGACATAGCGGTCATCGCCGTCCTTCGCGGCGGTAACCTTGGAGATCTCGCCCACGTAGGTGTTGATGACCACCAGGGTCACGTTGTCGTCGTTGTCCACAAAAGCCTCGACCAGAACGCCGTTGCCGCCGAGCTCGTCGTCGCTGTTGCCCTTTTCGATGGTGAAGGTGCCATTGGCCTTGCCGTCCTCGGTCACATCCACAGTAGTGGTCTTATCCAGGCCCAGGTCGGAGTACAGGGTCTTGGAGCTGACCTTCTCGGAGTAAGAGGCATCGGCGGTGGAAGCATAGGTGCCGATCTCCTTGGTGCCGTTCTTCCACTGGTCGGAGGGACGGCCGAAATCGTCGTGGTTATTGCTGTTCAGGGTCAGGTCAGAGAAGTACTTCTCGCAGAACTGCTGCACCTCGTCCTTGTCGCCCTTCACGGTGCGGTAATCATCGGTCGTGCTGTTGGCGACCTTCACGGGGGCGGAAGCACCCACGATAACCTGCATGCCGTCGGAGCCGATGACAGTGGTGCCCTTGTTGGTGTAGTACACAGTGTCGGCGGTCAGGGTCTGGAACGCCATCTGGGCGGCCTGCTCACGGGTCATGGCGTCGGCCAGCACGATGCCCTTGGGGGCGATGCCCGCGTTC
>JABLTT010009720.1_pt1 | contig 13766 bp, 5 predicted proteins | sample 7160061 | NCBI WGS metagenome assembly JABLTT01 (sample SAMN14651232, study PRJNA627086) | human gut metagenome | isolation source: feces | host: Homo sapiens
GGCATCCATCCAGAGGAAGGCTAGAAGGAGTAGGTGTACGGTATCCATGGTAGTTTGGCTAATACCGATACGCTCAAAGGGGTTGAGGTCGAAGTTACGGAATTCTAGGTAGGTGATTCCCTTGTCAAGGAAGGAGCGATTAACCTTTTGTCCACGGAAACGAACAGCCGAGTAAAATTCCTTCTCCGCAATCAAATCACCTTGTTCGATATAGTTTTCGATGGCAGAGACATAGTCTTCTAGGCTTGCAAAAGATACTTGGATTTCTTCCTTATTGACATAACCATGGTCGCTGTTTCGGAAGGAACGCACGGGTTCTGGCACTTCTTGGTCGAAGAAGCCTTGCTCAGCAACAGGTGCAGCACCAAAGAGATAGGTGGTCACCCAACGATAGCGCAAATAGTTCTGAGCCAGCTTAAGATAGAGGGCGTTTTTGAAAGCAATTATATCAATCTGGTCACTTTCTTGGAATAGGGCCTCAACCAAATCTTTCCCTAGTTCCATATTATAGTGGATACCTGAGATAGCTTGTAGTTTAGTTCCGTATTTTTCGGCCAGGTAGTTACGATAATAGCGTTCAAATTCATTTTCCAGTTGGGCAACTTGGATTTCTTGGGCCTTGATACGAGGAGGCATGGACAAGGGCCAGAGAAGTTCATCTTTACTGATGGAACGTCCAGCTACATCGGTAATGGCTCCAAGAAAACGTCGGGCCTCAGTGGTAGATTTAGCAACTGGTGTGATGAGCTCCATTTGAAACTCACAAAAATCTGTTTGAATATAAGGGTGGAAACTTCGAGCTCCTAGGCAGGAAGGGTGAGGTGTATGTGCTAATTTTCCTTGTCTATCGACACGAAGACTTTCGCGTTCAATTCCAAAGTTAGCTTGAAGGATAGGGCTAGTAGGCTCCAGCTTTTGAAGCAGTTGATTTATAGTCATAGAGTCACCTTTTCATCTAATGTTAGTGATAGTCTATTATAAATAGGAGAAGAAAACAACTTTCTGCTACGGTTAAGGGCAATTTCCGAATGTTTTAGATAAGAATCCTTAAAACCAGTTGCTTTTTAGCTCTATTATATGCAAAAATTGTAAAATATTCACTGATTTTTATGTAAAATGTTATTTCTCTTGCAATTTAAATCAAATTAGCCTATACTAATGACGTATATATAAGAATGAAAGAATCCCTAGGGTCTGCCCTCAGGGGCTTTTGTATGCTCTCAAAAGGGTATAACCGTTCTTTTATAGATAAAGGATGAGCGTTAAGAGTAGCTTTCAGACAGTATGCTCTGCTCAAAAATGATGCTTTCTCGTGATGGATTACAGGACTAGCTTATATCTATCAATGCCTGAAACACGCTCTGCTCAGGGCAGGTGATATTTTTAGCTGTGGTAGGGGCCATCCTTAACCTATTTGCACTTGTTCGAAGTTGCTCACGATTCGACAGCTCGCTCTGTCCAAAAGCGATGCTTTCGTCGTGATGGATTACAGGACTAGCTTATATCTATCAATGCCTGAAACACACTCTGCTCAGGGCAGGTGATATTTTTCGCCGTGGCAATAGTTATAGAAGTCAAGAGACTTCTATAACTCGGAAGTTTTGAGACTTTGGCTCAAAGCTTAGCTATGAGATTCCGAAGGAAGCTGCTAGCGTCCGAAGCCACTTAAGAAAAATATCAAAAAAGAAAACAAATTAAACGGAGGTAACTATGTTTCAAACCCTTATCCCCCAGATAAAGGAATACAAGAAACCCTCAATCCTAGCGTCCGTCTTTATGACACTAGAAGTCATGTTTGAGATTTCCATTCCCTTTGTCATGGCTAATCTTTTGGACAAAGGTGTCCAGCAATCCAACATGTCTAACATTTGGCTCTACGGTGGCCTCATGCTAGTCTGCGCCTTTCTATCACTATTCTGCGGCATGCAGTCGGCTCGCTATGCAGCTTTTGCCTCTGCTGGATTTGCCAAGAATCTACGTCAGGCCATTTTCAAAAAGGTTCAAACTTTCTCTTTTGAAAATATCGATAAGTTCTCAGCTGGTGGTTTGGTGACACGTATGATGACAGATGTTACCAACGTGCAGAACTCTTATCAGATGATTATCCGTGTCTGTGTGCGTGCACCACTTAACCTGATTTTTGCTATTGCAGCAAGTTTCTTGATTAATGCTGAAATGGCTTGGATTTTTGTTGGTGTAACGATCTTCCTTGGTGTGGTTTTGGCCATTATTACCAAAATCGTATATCCTCTTTTTACTCAAGTATTTGAGGCTTATGACAACCTTAACAACAGTATCAAGGAAAATATCACCAACATGCGTGTGGTGAAATCCTATGTTAAAGAGCAGGAAGAGACTGACAAATTTAAGAAGGCCTCACGTCGTATTTACAAGATGTTCATGCGTGCCATTCGTGTAGTTATCATGTCTAACCCAGCTATGATGTTGTCTATGTATGCATCCTTCCTTATGATTTCCTGGTTTGGTGCCCATCTCATCGTTGGTGGTAGCTTAACTACAGGAGAATTGACTTCGATGTTCAGTTACACCATGACCATCCTCATGTCACTCATGATGTTCATGATGATCTTTGTCATGTTGTCTATCTCTACAGCATCTGTTGAACGTATTGATGAAGTTCTTAGCACTGAAGCCACCATTGTTTCACCTGAAAATGGTTTAACAGAAGTTGCAGATGGTTCCATCAGCTTTGATCATGTGGATTTCTCATACACAGATGAAAATGGTGACAAGACCCATGTCCTCAAAGATATCACTTTGGATATTAAGTCTGGTGAAGTTATTGGTATCCTTGGTGGAACGGGTTCGGGTAAATCAAGCTTGGTTCAGCTGATTCCTCGCCTTTATGATGTGGAAGAAGGTCAGGTTAGGGTTGCCGGCCATGATGTTAAGGACTATGATTTGGATAGCTTACGTAAGCAAGTTGCCATGGTCCTTCAAACCAATGTCCTTTTCTCAGGAACCATTAAAGAAAATATGCGTTGGGGCAATAAGCAGGCAACAGATGAAGAAATCATTGAAGCTTGTAAGATTGCCCAAGCTGATGAATTTATCCAAGAGTTTAAGGATGGCTATGATACCAAGATTGAACGTGGTGGAGCCAATGTCTCAGGGGGACAACGTCAACGTCTTTGTATCGCACGTGCCCTTCTCATGAATCCGAAAATTTTGATTCTGGATGATTCAACATCAGCGGTTGATACGAAGACAGATAGTTTGATTCGTCAAGGTTTGGCATCAAGTCTTAAGGACACCACTAAGATTATCATTGGTCAACGTATTTCATCCATCCAAGATGCAGACCGCATCGTTGTTATGGATGATGGCCGTATCGATGCTATTGGTACGCATGATGAATTGGTGGCTAACAATGCGATCTACCGTGAGGTTTACAAGATGCAAACACAAGGGAAAGGAGTAGCAGATGCAGAATAAGAAAAAAGCTAATTGGGGCTCTCTAGCACGTCTTCTACGCTTTTTGTGGCAAGACTACAAACTTTCACTTAGTATTGCCTTTGTCCTCATTGTTGTTGCTTCTTTGGCAACGGTTAATTTGACGGCTTCGATTCAGTCCTTGGTGGACGTTTACGTTCAACCCATGCTCAAATCTGGTAGTCATGATTTTGGGCCACTGTTACGTTTCTTGACGTCAGTTGGGGTCTTTTGTCTTATCGGTGTGGTTGCCAACTATGTGGCCTCCCTCCTCATGGCGACGATTTCACAAGATTCCCTGCGTTCCCTTCGTAATCAGCTTTTTGCTCGTATGCAAAAGCTTCCGATTCGCTACTTTGACACTCACCAACACGGGGACATCATGTCTATCTATACCAATGACATCGATGCCCTTCGTCAGGCTGTTGAGCAGTCTATTCCGCAGTTGTTACAAACGGCCATTACCCTTATCGGGGTGACTGTAACCATGCTTACGGTTAGTCCCCTTCTCTTTATCGTGGTTCTAATCATGGTAGGCATCATGTTTATGGTCATCAAAAATGTATCAGCTAAATCAGGTCGTTACTTCGGTGAACAACAAAAGAACCTAGGGATTGAGAATGGTTTTATCGAAGAAATGATGTCAGGTCAAAAGGTCGTCAAGGCCTTCGTCCACGAAGAAGAAAGTATGGATGACTTTGACAAGATTAATGAACAACTCTTTGAATCGTCATATTTAGCCAATCGCTATGCCAATGTTCTCATGCCAATTCTTGGGAACTTAGGAAATGTTTCCTTTGTTTTGACTGCCTTGGTCGGTGGGATATTTGCTCTAAAAGGTGTCGGTAGCTTGACTATCGGTGGTCTCATGGCCTTCCTACAATTGAACCGTTCCTTCAACGGCCCAATTACTCAGGTTTCTCAACAACTTAACTTTGTCCTTATGGCCCTTGCTGGTGCTGACCGTATCTTTGACCTTTTGGATGAAGCAGAAGAAGTTGACCAAGGTAAGGTCACTTTGGTCAACTACGAATTGGTAGACGGTCAGATGGTTGTGACAGACAAGAAAACCAACCACTGGGCTTGGAAGCACCCACGTCCAAATGGTGACTACGAGTTGGCCGAGTTGGTCGGAAATGTGGTCTTCCAAGACGTTGATTTCTCTTACGATGGTAAGAAACAAATTCTTCATGGCGTTAACCTCTATGCAGACAAGGGGCAAAAGGTAGCCTTTGTCGGTGCGACAGGTGCTGGTAAGACGACGATTACCAATTTGATTAACCGTTTTTACGATATCCAATCTGGTGTGATTACTTATGATGGTATCGATGTGAAGCTGATTGAAAAAGATTCTCTTCGCCGATCACTTGGTATCGTGCTTCAGGATACCCATCTCTTCACAGGGACTATCGCTGAAAATATTGCCTACGGCCGTTCGGATGCGACCCGTGAAGAAATTCTTGAAGCTGCTCGTATTGCTAACGTGGATTCCTTTGTTCAACATCTGGACAATGGTTACGACACTGTTCTGACAGACGATGGTGCAGGCTTGTCTAATGGACAACGTCAGCTGATTGCCATTGCGCGTGCTGCCCTTGCTAATGCACCAGTTCTGATCCTTGATGAAGCGACATCCTCTATTGACTCTCGTACCGAAAAAATGGTGCAAGAGGGGATGGACAGACTCATGGAAGGACGCACGGTCTTTGTTATCGCCCACCGTCTTTCAACCATCGTTAACTCTGACGTTATCATGGTTATGGACCACGGACGTATCATTGAACGTGGTGACCATGACAGCCTTATGGAACAAGGTGGTACTTACTACCGACTCTATACTGGTGGTCTTGAAATTGATTAAGATTAAAAGAACTCAGGCTTTGCCTGAGTTCTTTTGTATCTGAAGAAAATGTTTCTTTTGAGACTTTTCTTGTAAAAACGATAGATTTGATATCTTAAATCTCAACTTCTTTTAAACCGTGTGAGTCCAGGCGATAAATCTTTTGGCAGACTTGTCTGAGGTAGTTGACATCATGTGAGACTGTCAGAATGGCACCTGGATAGTTCTCGAAGAGCTGTCGGACTTGGGGTTGTGAGGTGGGTGAAAAATTTCTGGTTGGTTCATCTAAGATAAGGAGCTGAGGGCTTTCTAAGACCAGGTGTAGCAGGAGTAGTTTTCCTTTCTGTCCTCCAGATAAATCAGAAATGGCATGGCTCATTTCATCATGACTAAAGTTGAGGTTGGCGAGATGGGAGCTTATAACCTCTCGTTCAGACTTGTCGCCTGTCTTACTTAAAAACGCTATCGGTGACAAATCATTTTGCAAGATAGTATTGTAATGTTGAGGCATGTAGCCAATAGTCAGGTCTGTCTTCTTGCTAAGTTCTTGGTAGAGAAAGTGTAAGAGAGTGGATTTACCACAGCCGTTATCTCCAACAATACCAATTTTTTCTTGCCCTTTCAAAGAAAGTTTGAGATGGTCAATGGTCAGGTGAGGAGCGATGTTTATCTGCTTTTTATCCAGATTTAAGAGATATTTTCCCTGAGGTAGAGGAGTGATATGAGAGAAGAATAGTTCAATACTGTCTTCTTTATCAGGCATTTGTGTCATATCTTGGGCAAGGCGGTCGTAGCGTTTTTCTTGCGAGAGGACTGCTTTCATCTTTTTGGCAACCAATCGTCCTTGCGTGCTATCATGCGTATTACGTAGGGTAGTTTGAACATTTTGTTTGATACGGAGATGCTTGGCCATGGCTTTGTCATAGGCTTTTTTCTCGGTCTTCGCTTGCTGCATTTGTTGCTGGAAGGCATCAGTGCGTTGCTGGCTATAGTTATCATAGTCGAGGTGCTCCACACTAGTCCTTGCCTGACGGCGACGTTTAAGGAGTTCCAGATGGATAATGGTATCTGCTGTCTGGCTTAGTAGGTCTTCGTCATGTGAGATATAGATTATGGTTTGATCAGAATGTTTGATAAAATTTTTTAGCCAAGTCATAGTAGTCAAGTCCATATCGTTTGAGGGCTCATCAAGAAAAATGATGTCGTGGGGACGGGCTAATTCTCGGATGAGTTGAATTTTGAGTTTCTCGCCACCTGACAGAGAGGAGATAAGCTGACTGCTAGCAAAACGATCACTATCAAAATGAAGTTCATCAGCCAGACGATAGAGGGTAGCATAGTCTAGGTCATAAGTATCCGCAAAGAAGTAGTCGTTAAGGGTTAGGGATTGTAAGTCATCCGAAATCTGCTGGGGAATATAGACCTGTGGGCTATCTGGTTTATTAATAGTTCCCTCGTAAGAAAGATGGTCAAAATGTGCTTTAGGATTGACAAGAAGGGTAAGGAGACTTGACTTTCCATTGCCTTCTTCCCCAATGATAGCGACTTTTTCACCAGTAGCTATCGTTAGATTTAAGTCATGAACGAGTTCACGCAAATCTTTGGTATGGGTAATAGTTAGATGTTGAATCTGTATCATAGGACCTCCTAGGTCTGAGTGCTTGTTGATAGTGTTTCATGGAAAATATGGTTCTTACTTCAAACAATATCAAAGGTCAAAAAACAGTCCTACCTTATAAGATAGAACCGTCTTGAATCTAGCTAAAAAGCCCTCTAGGAGATAGTGATGGTGTGGATGCAAAAAAACGCAGATACCACCAATAAATTTTCTATAGAAAAAGAGCGCAAAAAAGACATGAAAACAATCTATCAAATAAAGTAGGTTTATTGTGAATAGACTTAGTTGTTCATGTCTCCATTTACCTCCGAATGTTACTTGCCTTGATTGTACGCTGTCCGAGAGATTTTGTCAAATGAAAATAAAATATCCAGTCCTATTAGACCGCCAATCTACCTTATCAATAGTCTCCACCTATGCTATACTAAAAGCAATACTAAAAATGGAGATTATTTATGGAAAATAAGTTTGTAAAGAAACCAACACCTAAGGGGGATAAGTCCACAAGAATTGTTTTTATAGGTCTCTTAGTGGCATTGCTTTTTATAATCGCAGGGACGGCTATCTTCTTTGCTGTGAATAGTAGCAGTAAGGCTACCAAAGGTTCAGCTGCATCCAGTAAGTCGAGTACGACTGTCTATTCCGGCAGCAATGCAGAAGACCCCTTGTTCAAAATTACCCTGAAAACCTTCGGAGATAATAAAGAATTTTTACTCGTGACACCAAATCCTGGTCATGATAGAAACATGTTTAACATTGTGGGGGTAGCTGGTCAATACTTAGTCACTCAAGAGTACAAGGGGGATGAATCTGGTAAGAAAAATGCCAAGGGTGAGACACTTTATAAGTATGACTACTTTAATATCTATATGTATGACACGGAAAAACCAAATCAAAAACCTAAACAAATTGACCTCTTGAAATTGGCTAAAAAAGCTGGGGATGAAGATTATTTAAATCAGGTAAGTCTAAGGCTTTTCATGCTTAATGAACAAGCTTACTTACAAATGCCTTTTGGTGCGTCATCAGCTGATTTTGCTTCTAATAAAAAATACCTCAATCTCAAAACGCAAAAGATTGAGGAAATGAATATTTCAGCTAACTCGAATACTTTGTACTCGGAATTGGATTACGCCAATGTTGATATGCGTAAGACTTTAGAGCCTTTGGGTCTTGAAATGTGGCCGGGTGCAACTAATGGTAAGGATCTAGATCATCCAACAGAAACACCAATTGCGAGTCTGCCTGCTCTTTATTACATTTCTGAAAAAGACAGAAGCCTCAATATGGATAATAGCAACTTTGCCAAAGAGCATAAGGATGCTTATGAAGCGATTAAGACCAAACATGCTAGGATCTACACCATTCCAAGCAAGATTAACAATGAAACCTGGTTCAATACCTTACTCCATTGGATGGCATCTGAAGGCCAGGATGCCTACGAGTTACCGGTTAGGGCATTTAGACCGACTCAGGAAGAAGGGAAAGTCAAGTCCTACCAAGAATTGCAGACTTGGAATGACAACCATATCAGAAAAAAATAGGGGAACTTACCTCTGAAACCCATAAGATTATGAACCCAAGTTTATGATACTTGGTTTTTTTAGTTTTTTGAAATGCTAATGGGAGACTTTAGTCGTGAAAGAGGATTATTAAATTGTATATCAATGGTTTATCGAGGGTGTTACAGAATCGGATGGTTTGTAATAAGAAGGTGAAAATTAGAATCAAAGTGAGAATATCGGCCAATAAAATGAGTTAAACTCTCTCATAACTCTGACATCTTACTTGAATAATATGAGAAAGTTAGGAATGAAAAGAAAATAAAATAGAAATTTGAAAACGGTATAAAGCAAATAAAATCAAGGTTTTTACACTTGTAAGAATAAAAAATGAGCGAAAGTTGTTGGTTGAATTGTCAGACAACTTGATTTTTTTTAAAAAAGTTAACTTAATCACTTGACCATGAATTGTCAGAATGTTAGAATGTAATAGAATCATGAGTTCAAGTATAGGATTCTTGTATACTCGTGACCTATAACTAACTATTTCATACAGAGGGAGACTTGAAATGAAAGACATTTTTAACAGACGTCAACGATTTTCATTGCGTAAATATTCGTTTGGTGTCGCTTCAGTCTTGCTAGGAACGGCACTCTTTGCTGCTCATACTGCACAGGCTGATGAAGTAACAGCGCCTGACGCTTCTTCATCAAATCCTGGTTCATCAGTTGAGGGCGAGAGTTCTTCAGACCTGGTTGAGACGTCAACAGCATCAACAGCTCAAGCAGATCCTACTGCAGCTGTATCTTCAACTGAGGCAACTGCGTCAACATTTAACTTGACGCCAGAAGCTTCAACAACAGATAAGGCTGCCGCAGAGACAACTGACAAACAAGCTACAGAAACTGCAAAACCTGAAGCAGCTAAACCAGCTTCAGAGACTGCAAAACCAACTGAAAAAGCTACGTCAGAAACAGCTAAACCAGCTACAGCGGCATCTTCAAATGCAGCTAGCAACAACGTTGAAACAACAGCTTCAGCGACAGCCGCTGCAGCAACTCCAGCTGCAACAGCGGCTAATCGTACTGCAGCAACAGCAGCTCCAGTAGCTGAAGAAACAGCAGCAGCCGAAACTGCGGCAGCAGCAACAAGTGTTAAGCCAAATGTCACAGCACGTGCTTACTCAGTTAGAGCAGCAGCTGAAGATCGCAGTGCAACACTTGATCGCGCTGCTAGTGAAGTGACAAGTGCAGGTGCTTTGGAAACAAGCCGTCGTAGTCGTAGTCGTAACCGCCGTGCTGTTACAGACCACAATAACGAGCCGGTTGCTGTAGCAACTTTCCTAAAAGACGGTGAAGTTGCTACACCTGAGATGACGGATCCAAATGGTGCAAGTGTTGCATCTCAAACTGTACCAGCTGGATACCAAGCTAAAGAAGGCGACTTCTATACTTATGCTATTTGGGATCTTACTAAGTTCAATGAACGTTATGGTACAACATATTATGCGCGTGCCTATAAGAGATTTGATGACTCTACCGATACAACTGTTGAATTGATCAACAAAAATACTGGTGCTGTAGTTGAAACAAGAACGATTACCGCTTCTAGTGGGGTTCAAAAGTTCACGACTACTACAGCAGCGTCTAATAGCCAATTAACTTTCCAAGTAGATTATAAAGCTGGGACTGCCCCAACTGGTAAAAAAGCAGAACCATTTATTCAAAATGGTTATGCAGTTGGAAAGAGTATCACAGACTTAGTAGCTAGTGGACACCAACTTACACCAGCTGAGCAAGCACTTTATACTGCGGTTTATAACGCTCGTACTACAACAGATATTTTAAACGTTGTTGAACCAGCTTACAATGGTCGTACAATTACTGATTCAAACGCTAAAATACCAGTAACAATTAATAAAACAACTTACTATAAAGTAGTTGATAAAAACAATCCAACATTTAACGCCAATAAAACAGATAAAACTGTTCAAGATTATAAAGAAAATGGTAATGAAGTTGAGTTAGCTAGATACACTCTTAAAGCTGAAGAAGGACAACGTTTCACAGCATCTGGCGAACGTCAATTTGATGGCTACAAACTTTATCAAGCAGCTGATGCAAATGATCAATCAGGTACTGTAAGTCGTCCTTACACCGTTGGTACGAAATTCATGGATGCGGACCGTTACGGTATCAAACGTATCAAAGAAATTGTTGGAGAAGATGGTTCAGTCGTTATTCGTGTTTACTTGCTAGATCCAAGACAACAAAGTAAACGTTCTGATGGTTCATTAAGTACCGATGGCTATATGTTGCTAGCAGAAACTAAGCCGATTAAACCAGGTGAATGGAATTCACAGGATTTAGTTGTTAAGAAAACACCTCTTAGAACAATTTCATATACAGAAACTAATCCAAAAACTGGAGCAGTCACACAATATCCTAATGGTAAAGAAGTTCCATTTGACTTCCAAAAAGCTTCTGGATATGAACCATATCATACTGTATTCGTACCATTCTTAGGAGATGGAATTGGACACGGCTCAGCTAACTCACAATTGGAACGTGGGGTAGAAGGTATCGGTACCAACGTTGACTTGCTCAACACTTTGACACCGTACAAACAACCTGTTTATTACTATGTAAAACAAGAACCAGTTGAAGTCACTCCAGAAGTTGAAAAACAATTGGCAGGACGTACCCTTGTAGATGGTGAATTCAGCTTTAAGATTAAGGAAAACTCTTCTGCACCTGGTGTGGAAGAAACTGTCACAAATAAAAATGGTAAGGCAACCTTCTCTAAATTAACATTTAATAAAGTAGGTACTTATACTTATACTATTACCGAATTACCAGGTGCAGATAAGGATGTCGACTATGATGCTATGAAAGTAACCATGACTGTTACGGTTACTGAAAATGCAACAGGTGATTTGCAAGCTTCTGTTAAATACAGTGGTGCTGGCGGTTTTGCTTCAAGCGCAGATGACAAAGTCTTTAACAACTACGTTGTAGCTCCTGTTAAGACTAAGTTTGACTTTAGCAAGGCTCTCGCAGGTCGTGAGTTGAAAGCCGGTGAATTTAGCTTCGTATTGAAAGATTCAACTGGTAAAGTTCTTCAAACTAAAACAAATACTAAAGCAGGTGTTGTAGCCTTTGATGATTTGACCTTTGACAATACTCAAGTTGGTACTCACAAGTACACTGTAGAAGAAGTTATCCCAGAAAACAAAGAAGCTGGTATGACTTACGATACAATGAAAGCTGAAGTAACAATCACTGTTACTAAGGAAGGTCACGTTCTTAAAGCAACAAACACTCTTCCATCAGATACAGAGTTCAACAATACATTCACACCTGCTGCAACACAAGCACAATTCCGCTTCACAAAACGTTTGGAAGGTAAGACTCTTGAAGCAAATGCCTTCACCTTCGAATTGCTTGAAAACGGCAATGTGATCCAAACTAAGAAGAATGCGGCTGATGGTTCAATCCAATTTGATCCAATCTCATATGCAACTGTAGGTACACACACTTACACTGTACGTGAAGTAGCTGGAACAGATACCAACATTGATTACGATGATATGAATGCAGTTGTAACTGTAAATGTCACAAAAGACGCTCAAACAGGTCTTTTGAACGCTGCAGTTACAATGCCAGCTGATACTGAGTTCAATAACTTTGCTGTTGCACCAGTTAAGACTCGTTTTGACTTCACTAAAGCTCTTGCAGGTCGTGCTCTTAAAGATGGTGAATTTAGCTTCGTATTGAAAGATGCCAACGGAACTGTTCTTCAAACTAAGACTAACAATGCTAATGGTGTTATCGCCTTTGACGATTTGACATTCACAAACGCACAAGTTGGTACTCACAAGTACACTGTTGAAGAAGTTCAAGGTTCTGAAGCTGGCATTCAATATGACACAATGAAAGCTGAAGTAACAATTACTGTTACTAAAGATGGTCATGTTCTTAAAGCTGTTAATACACTTCCAGCCGACAAAGAATTCAACAATACATTCACTTCATCTCCAACACAAGCACAATTCCGCTTCACAAAACGTTTGGAAGGTAAGACTCTTGAAGCAAATGCCTTCACCTTCGAATTACTTGAAAACGGCAATGTGATCCAAACTAAGAAGAATGCGGCTGATGGTTCAATCCAATTTGATTCAATCTCATATGCAACTGAAGGTACACACACTTACACTGTACGTGAAGTAGCTGGAACAGATACCAACATTGATTATGATTCAATGAACGCAGTTGTAACTGTCAATGTCACAAAAGACGCTCAAACAGGTCTTTTGAACGCTGCAGTTACAATGCCTGAAGACACTGAGTTCAACAACTATGTAGTTGCTCCAGTTGTAACTAAGTTCGACTTTACTAAGAAATTGGCAGGTCGTGAACTTAAAGCAGGTGAATTCAGCTTCGTATTGAAAGATTCTACAGGTGCAGTAGTTGAAACAGTTAAAAATGATGCTGCTGGTAATGTTTCATTCTCTAACTTGTCATTCGACAACACTAAAGTAGGTACTCATACTTATACAGTAGAAGAAGTTATCCCAGCCAACAAAGAGTTTGGTATGACTTACGATAAGATGAAAGCTACTGTTACAGTTGAAGTTGCTAAGAACGGTCATTCATTGACTACGGTTACAAACGTATCTTCAACTGGTGGGGTTGATGCCAACGGTAATGCTACTGACGGTACTGCCGATAAAGAATTCAACAACAAAGTAACTCCTCCAACACCTCCTGAATTCCAACCAGAAAAATTTGTCGTTTCTAAAGAGAAATATGACATTACTGGTGACAAGTTGATGGATGACGACGATGATGTACCTGGTAACGAGTACACAGCAACAAATGCAAATCCATATGTTGATGGTGTTAAAAACAACGAACCAGAAAACTTGAATACTAAGACTGTTGAACGCGGTTCTAAATTGGTATACCAAGTATGGCTTGATACTACTAAATTCACAGAAGCTAACAACATCCAATACGTTGGTGTATCTGATAAATACGATGCAGAAAAATTGGACGTTAACGCTGCTGACATCAAAGCATACGATTCAGTAACTGGTGCAGACGTGACTGCTAAATTCGACATCAAAGTTGAAAATGGTACAATCACTGCAACTTCTAAAGATGAATTTATCAAAGATAAAGTAAACAACCCTGTTATCGATACTACTAAATTCGCATTTGGACGTTACTATAAATTTGATATCCCAGCAACTGTTAAAGAATCTGTTAAAGCTGGTGCTGATATTGAAAATACAGCCAACCAAACAGTTCACGTTTACAACCCAGTAAGCAAGACAGTTGAAAAACCTGA
>JABLTT010093796.1_pt1 | contig 13731 bp, 9 predicted proteins | sample 7160061 | NCBI WGS metagenome assembly JABLTT01 (sample SAMN14651232, study PRJNA627086) | human gut metagenome | isolation source: feces | host: Homo sapiens
TTATGGTTAAAACATGATATGTCTAAATAAGATAGATATAATTATAAATCTAAAATAGATATCTAGTCAATACTTAATTTATTAGATAGTTATTTTAGACTTCTAATTTAGACAGTAAGAATAGAACTATTTTATAAGATATATAGCAATAAAAATGAAATAATTGGAAGTTGAAACCATCAACGGATAGTAAATAGATTAAAGAAATGTTATTATCGGTATATAAGATATGAAAGGAGTAGTTTAAATGATGGAACAAAATATACAAAACCAAACAACTATAAATGTAAATGAAAAAGCTACAATGATATGGAATATAGCAGATATATTAAGAGGATTATACAAACCACATGAATATGGGAATGTGATATTACCAATGACAGTAATAAAAAGATTCCACGACTGTTTATTACCAACAAGAGATAAGGTTATGGAAACATATGAAAATGTAAAACACTTTGAAGTAAAAGATGGATTCTTAACAAATGCATCAGGATATCAATTCTATAATGTAAGTGAATATACATTTGAATCACTATTAGCAGATTCAGCTAATATAGAAGATAACTTTAGAAAATATTTAGCAGGTTTCTCTGATAATGTATTAGATATATTAGAAAACTTCAAATTTGAAGAGCAAATAAAAAACCTAGCTAATAACAATATGTTGTTCTATATAATTCAAGAGTTTAACACTCAAAAAGGATATATGGGACCAGATAAAGTAACATCTGTAGATATGGGATATATATTCGAAGATTTAATAAAGAGATTCTCAGAGAGTTATAACGAGGAAGCAGGGGCTCACTTCACAAGCAGAGATATAATATATCTTATGACAGACCTATTATTAGCAGAAGATAAAGATACTTTAACACAAGACGGTGTTATGAAAACTGTATATGATATGACAATGGGTACATCTCAGATGTTAGGTTGTATGGAAGAGAGATTAAAAGCTCTTGATTCTGATGCAGAAGTTACAAGTTTTGGACAAGAAATAAATCCATCCACGTATGCAATAGCTAAGGCTGATATGTTGATTAAAGGTGGTAATCCTGAAAATATGAAATTAGGAGATACTTTAGCAGATGATAAATTTAAGAATTATACATTTGACTATATCATAAGTAATCCGCCTTTTGGAATAAACTGGAAAAAATCTCAAGATGCTGTGAATAAAGAACATAAACAAGGGGATGAAGGAAGATTTGGTATAGGACTACCTAGTGTTAGCGATGGACAAATGTTATTTACTTTAAATGGTATAAAGAAACTAAAAGATACTGGAAAAATGGCTATAATACATAATGCAAGTCCTTTATTTGCAGGAGAGGCAGGACAAGGACCATCTGAGATAAGAAGATACATCATAGAGAATGACTGGTTAGATGCAATAGTACAACTTAGCACAGATGCATTTTATAATACTGCAATTCCAACTTATATTTGGATAATATCAAAAGATAAAGCATCTCATAGAGAAGGTAAAGTACAACTAATCGATGCTTCTAAATGTTTTGAAAAAAGAAGAAAATCAATAGGGAATAAGAAGAATGATATAACAGAAAAGTGTAGAGAGATGATTATAAAGGCTTATGGAGAATTTGATAATAAGAGTTATTCATTAGATAATGGAATAGCATGTGAATCCAAAATATTTGATAACATAGAATTTGGATATAATAAAATAGTTATAGAAACACCTGAAGTAGATGAAGATGGAAATATAGTTAGAAAAGGGAAGAAAATAGTAGTAGATACTAAAAAAAGAGATACAGAAAATGTACCACTAGACCAAGATATTGAATGCTACTTTGAAAAAGAGGTTAAGCCATATAATGAAATAGCATTTATAGATAAGAATAAAACTAAAGTAGGATATGAAATACCATTTATGAGATATTTTTATAGATATATTCAGCCTGAAAATTTAGTTAATATAGAAAATAGAATTTCTAACTTAGAAAATAATATCATGAGTTCTTTAAAAGTATTATTTACTAAGGATGGTGGATACAATGAGTAGAGAAATGAAAGATAGTGGAATTGAGTGGATAGGTGAAATACCTAAAAATTGGCAAGTTTTACATCATAAAAGAATAATGTCAAAAATAAAAGAGATATGTGATAAGTATCAAGGTGAAGACATACTATCATTAACTATGAGAGGTGTAATAAAAAGAGATTTAGAAAACCCTAAAGGAAAGATGCCAGCTACATTTGATGGATATCAGAGAATAAAACAAGGTAATTTACTACTATGTTTATTTGACATAGATGTTACACCAAGATGTGTAGGATTTATAGAACATAATGGACTAACAAGTCCAGCATATAGTCAGTTTGAGATGAAAGGAAGTAATAATGCTAGATACTATGATTATTTATTAAGGATGATAGATAATGATAAATGCTTTCTTCATTTAGCAAAAAATCTTAGAAGTTCATTAACTGAAAATGATTTTGGTATGATAAAAACGATAGTTCCTCCTATAGAGGAACAAGAAAAAATAGCTAAATACTTAGATGAAAAAATTTATAAAGTTAATACTGTCATATATGAAACAAAAAAAATAATAGAAGAATATAAAAAATATAAACAAACACTAATAATGGAAGTAGTGACAAGAGGATTAGATAAAAAGGTTGAATTAAAATATAGTGGCGTAGAATGGATTGGAGATATTCCTATAGGTTGGAAAGTTGATAAAATAGCCAATGTATATAAACAAAGAAATGATAAAGTCAGTGATAAAGAATATACTCCATTATCTGTAACAAAAAAAGGAATTGTATTGCAACTAGAAAATGTAGCTAAAACTGACAATGGGGATAACAGAAAACTTGTTAAGAGTGGAGATTTTGTAATAAATAGCCGTTCTGATAGAAGAGGGTCATGTGGAATATCTCCTTATGATGGTTCAGTTTCACTTATAAATACAGTACTTGAACCGATAGGAACTATGAATAATGAATACTATAATTATGTATTTAAAACAGAGAGATTTGCAGATGAATTCTATAAGTGGGGACATGGAATAGTAGATGATTTATGGTCTACTAAGTGGGATGATATGAAAAGTATATATATACCAGTTCCTAGCATAGAGGAACAACAAGAAATAGCAGGGTATCTTAAAGAACAAATATTTAGAATAGATAATATGATATCTAAAAAAGAATTACTAATAATTGAATTAGAAAATTATAAAAAATCATTAATATATGAATATGTAACAGGTAAGAAGGAGATATAGATATAATGGCGATTGAGTGTAATGAAAAAAGATTTGAAAAAGATATACACTCCTATATGCTAAATCATGGAGGGTATATTAAGGGGGATATGTCTACATACGATAAAGAAAAAGCTATCGATATGGACAAGCTTATAAAATTTATAAAAAATACACAACAAAAAGCTTGGATTAGATTTGAAAAGCAATGTAATTTCGATGCAGAAAAGAAATTTTATAAAGCGTTGAATGATGAAATTGAAGAACATGGACTTATATATATTCTAAGACATGGATTCACATATAGAGGAATAAAGTTTAAAATAGCATACTTTAAACCAGAATCAGGTACTAATAATGATTTATGGGACCTATATAATCAAAATATATTAACTAGTACAAGACAATTTTACTATTCTACAGAGAATACAAACTCTGTAGATATGGTACTGTCTCTTAATGGTATTCCAATAATATCATTAGAATTAAAAAACCAATTAACAGGTCAATGTGTTGAAAATGGTAAAACTCAATATATGTATAATAGAAATCCCAAGGAACTTTGTTTTCAATTTAATAAAAGGATATTAGTTCACTTTGCAGTAGACTTATATGAAGTATATATGACTACGAAGCTGGATGGTAAAAATACTTTCTTTTTACCATTTAATCAAGGTAGTAATGGTGCTGGTAATGATGGTGGGGCAGGTAATCCAGCCAATAAAGATGGATATGCTACATCTTATTTATGGGAAAAAGTCCTTACAAAAGATTCACTACTTGAAATACTTCAAAAATATATACATCTTCAAGTAGATGAAGAAAAAGAAATAAAAAACGGAAAAGAAGTAAAAAAGATTAAGAAGAAAATAATATTCCCTAGATATCATCAATTAGATGTCGTTTCTAAATTAGTTGAAGATGTTAGAAATAATGGTAGTGGTAAAAATTATCTAATACAACATAGTGCAGGTTCTGGAAAGTCAAATTCTATAGCTTGGACAAGTTATAGAATGGCTAATTTGCATGATGAAAATAATAAACCTATATTCTCATCTGTAATAGTTATAACAGACCGTAAGGTATTGGACGCTCAACTTCAAAAGACTATATCTGGCTTTGACCATACTCCAGGATTAGTTGAAACTATTGGAGAAAAGAAAACTTCTAAGGACTTAAGAGATGCTATAAATGATTGTAAAAAAATTATTATAACAACTCTTCAAAAGTTCCCTGTTATATATCAAGAAGTTGATGCTACTATAGGAAGAAACTTTGCTATTATAGTGGATGAAGCTCATACGAGTCAAACAGGAAATAGTGCATTAAAACTAAAAACAGCACTTGCAGATACAGAAGAAGCATTAAAGGAATATGCGGAAATAGAAGGTAAGGCTGAAGAAGAATTATTAGATGGTGAAGATTTACTAGTCAAAGAACTTTTAGTACATGGTAAACATAAAAATCTTAGTTTCTTTGCATTTACAGCAACACCTAAAGAAAAAACTTTAGAAATGTTTGGGTCAGAAGATGAAGAAGGTAAGTTCAGACCATTCCATGTATACTCTATGAGACAGGCTATAGAAGAAGGATTTATATTGGATGTATTAAAGAACTATATGACATATAAGACTTGTTATAGAATAGCTAAAAATACACCTGATAATCCATCTGTGCCAGCATCTAAAGCTACTAAAACAGTTAGAAGGTTTGAATCATTACATCCTCATAACTTACAACAAAAAACTGCTATAATTATAGAACATTTTAGAGAAATAACTAAAAATAAAATTGGTGGAAGAGCCAAATCTATGGTAGTAACAGCATCAAGACTTCATGCTGTTAGATATTATCATGAATTCAAGAGATATATTGAGAAAAAAGGTTATGATGATGTTGATATATTGGTAGCATTCTCTGGTGTTGTAAAGGATGGAGAAGTAGAATATACAGAATCTAAGTTAAATATAGATAAGAATGGCAATAGTATTTCAGATAAGCAATTACCTGAAAAGTTCAAACATGATTTTAATGTTCTTGTGGTTGCAGAAAAATACCAAACTGGATTTGATGAGCCACTTCTTCATACAATGTTTATAGATAAAAAATTATCTGGTATAAAAGCAGTTCAAACTCTATCAAGAGTTAATAGAACTTGCCCAGGTAAAAATGATACGTTTATACTTGATTTTGTAAACACAACAGAAGAAATACAAGCATCATTTGAGCCGTATTTTAAAGAAACTATATTAGATGAAGAAGTTAATGTTAACTTAATATATAAAGCTAAGGATATGCTTAGAGAGTTTAATTTATACAATGATGAAGATATAGAGAAATTTATCAAAATAAACTTTAAAAAAGGAAAGCAAAATAACACTGATTTAGGTAAGATGACAAGTTTATTAAAGCCAGTTGTAAATAGATATAATGAGCTTGATGAAGAGGATAAATTTAAGTTTAAAAGAACTATAAATAACTTTAATAAATGGTATTCTTATATAATTCAGATAACTAGAATGTTTGATAAAGAGCTTCATAAAGAATATAGCTTTACTAATTATCTATCTAAATTATTGCCTTCAAATGGTGGAATAGATATTGATTTAGAAGGAAAGTTAAGACTAGAATTTTACAAGTTGGAGCAAACATTTAAAGGCGATATTACTTTAAATCCTAAACAAGAGCCTGTAGTATTAGAGAATGTTAAATCTATAGATACTGATGGTAAAAAAGAAGAAGATGAGCTTTTAGAACAGATATTAAAAAGAATAAATGATAGATTTGAAGGTGTCTTTAACGATGGGGATAGAGTAATAGTTGAAAGCCTGTATAATAAATGTGTTAAAGATAATAAAAAACTACAAAAACAAGCACAGAATAATGACTCAGAGATGTTTGAGAATAATATATTCCCTAAAGAGTTTGAAAAGATTGCACAGGCTTGTTATATGGAGCAAATGAAATCTTTCTCTAAACTATTTGAAAATAAGAGTTTCTATAATTCTATAATGGAAAGTTTAGCAAAAGAAGCATACAAAGATTTAAGAAGTAAAAGATATTAAATATTAAGCAACTATATGTGTATAAGTACTATAGTTGCTTTTGTTTTTAGATATATATGAAAAAAGTAGAAAATAATGTAGAATAGTAGTTAGAAATTATATTGGGAGGAAGATTATGAAAACAAATAATATTTCATATGACTTAACGAAGAGTGTAGAGCGAATAGATTCTATATTAAACTCATCTAATTCAAGCTTTGAAGAAAGTAGTAGTATACCTAATAGAGATAAGCTTACATATAAAAATGGATATTATGTAAATGTAGGAGCAATTTTCGTAGATATAAGAGAATCATCTTCTTTAACTGATGAGCATAAGAGACCTAAGTTAGCTAAATTGTATAGAAGTTATATATCTGAAGTTGTTGCAATATTGAATAGTTATAGTGATTGTAAAGACATAAATATAGTTGGAGATTGTGTTTCTGGAATATTTGATGCTCAGTACAGATATCAATTAGCTAATATGTTTGATGCTTCTGCAAAAATAAATTCTTTAATAAAAATACTTAATTATAAGTTAAGGAAGAACGGAATTGTAGAAGTTAGTATAGGGATAGGTCTCGATTATGGTAGAGCCTTAATGATACAAGCAGGATTCTATGGAAGTGGGATAAATGAAGTTGTTTGGATGGGGGATGTTGTTAATTCATCATCAAATTTATGTAATAAAGCAAACAAAGGAATGAATCATGTAATACTAGTAAGTCAGTCTGTGTATGGAAATCTTAGTGAAGAAGATAAGAAATTATTAGAATACAATTATAATGAAAGTTGTTATCACGGAAATATAATAAATTTATCGATGGAAGAGTGGTATAAAAATAACTGCAAATAGTACATAGGTCAAGTGAAAGGAATTTAAATTGAAGAGACGAGTAAATAGAAAACATAACAAAATAGCATATAGCAAAGATGATGCATATAAAACATTAGATATTACGAATATGTGGATAGAAAATGTAGATAGTAAAATATCATATGCACTAGCTTTTATAGGGGTTGTATTAGGGTTTATAATGGCAGAAGAAAAACCGATAGATATAGGAGATACAGTGATTGATATTTTAGAAAAAATAATTAGTTTTTTTAGTAGTACAAATAGAGTACTCAATATAACTATTGAAAAAGATATAGTAGCTTTACTATTACTATGTGCATCAACGGTTACAGCTATTATATCTATAGTCTATCTACTGATAGCATTAAAAGGAAGTATCAGTTTAGATGAATACAATGAAGATGGATTAACTATAAAATCTAATATATTTTGGGGTAGTGTATCAAAAAAGAAATATAAAGATTTTAAGCATGAGGTGCTAAATATAAGCGAAGATGGCTTAATGAATGATATAACTTCTCAAATTTTTATTAACTCTAAAATATGTAATAAAAAATTTGAAAACTATAATAAAGGGATTAGATATATAATTTTTACAGTTATAATATTTTTTATATATAACTTTATTATATCAATACTGTTTTAAAATATAAGAATGCTATTGTGTAAGATTATACACAATAGCATTCTTATATTACTAATTAGGTGAAAATTCAATAACCTTAGATGTATTACTATTAAGTAATCTAAGTTGTTTTTTATAATCAGTTATCCTAGCTGATATTTCTTGATTTTGTTTTCTAAGTTGAGTGATTTCTTTCTTCTTTTGATTTAACTCATCCTTTAAATTTTCTTTTTCTTGATATAATATTTCTAAATTAACATCTCTGATTTGCATTTGTGTAACCATCTCTTGTAGCTCATACAACTTAGCATTTAGAGTATCAATTTTTTTATAAGGGTCAACTAAATCAGAGTTATCAAGAACAAAAGTTATATATTCCTTTAAGATAGGATTATTATAAAATGTTTGTCTAGCAATCTTAGACTCTTCTGATATAGATAATACAGATATTTTATTTTCTTTAAAGCTCTCAAGCATCTTAGATTGATTTTCTAGTTTTTCAGATATAACATCTTCAATCTTTATTAAATGTTTTAATGAAGTTGATTTAAGAGTATCTACATTAATACCCATTTCTTCTAATCTATTTTTTACAGTAGATTCTAATCTAGCTAGTTTAAGCTCGTCTATATTTTCTAATTTAGCCATTGAGATACCTCCTTATAAACTGTATCAAAGTTAGTTACAAAGTATTCTAAATTTGGATGTTTAACAGTTATAGTTTCTGCACCATGTTTAGCTATTTCTTTCTGTAGCTCCTTTAGTTCAGGAATTAAACTATCACGAACAACACATATAAGTTTAAATTTTTCTTTTTCGGATTGTCTTAAAAATCCTTTTTCTTTATTAAAATTCATAGTTTTAATTAAGTTTGTATACCTACTATAAGTTATATCAATCATGGTATAAAGGTGGAAGTGGTTAGGACAAATACCATAAGCACAATAAAATTCATCTGTCATTGCATCTTTGCTACAATCTCTTTTAGGACCAGATTTAATACATATACCACCTAACTTTTCTTTTATAGGTATCTTCTTAGATAAACTATCAACTATAGTATCTATATCTTTTTCTACATTAAATTTACCTTTATCTATAAATTGATTTATCTTTTTCATAAGAGCATCTTTATTTCCACCTATAAGACTTGCTTCATCTTTTAAAACTGTCTTTAAAACAGATTTAGAGTATTCTAGTTCCTTTTTAGAGTCATCCTCTTTTCTTATATAATAATCTTGCATATCAGAAGTTAAATGCGTCATATGCTTTTGTATTATGGCTAGGGGTACACCTTTCCTATATAGTTGAGTACACAAGTGAACTCTAAATTGATGAGCTCTTGGTACACTTATTACATCTGTTAAATTTAAACCTTCGTAACTAGATTTACTATAACTATAATTTTTAACCAAGCTTTGTATTGTAATTTGAGCTAAACTTTCTAGATTTTTATTGTTAATATTATTTAGCTTATTTCTATGTTTTAAACTAAATCTATATAATCTTTTCGATAAATGACTATCACACACAGGTACGCTTTTTTGCTTTGAAGGAACATATAAAACATCTGATTTTAGTTTAGTTCTATTATCATGACATAAATCAACTAGTAGATTATATGCTTTTACAGATAATTCATTTAAAAATACATTTTCAATAGTATAAGAATTATTGCCTTTTTCTTTTTTGAAGTCTGCATATCTTAAGTAATAGGCTTCTTTTTCTCCATTTAATATAGACTCTTTATATAATGAATTAATTTTCATATCTAATAAATCACTTTGTCTTATTCCTGTTTGAGAAAGTAATACAATAAGTGCAGTAAGTATTCTATCATCATTAGGTTCATTATCATCATCCATTATACTTATGCATAGTGATAGTAAATTATTGAAATACTTATCTGGTATATCTTCGTATTTATTATTTTCAGTATAGGACTTAAGGTATTGTAAATTATTATCTTCAAGAAGTTTAAAAATTCTATCATCAAAATTTAAATTGAAGCTTTGAGATAAAAAATATAAAAATTGTTTTAAGTAAGTTTTAGTATTTTTTACAGTAGTAGGAGCATAGTTTTCGTTTAGAATATCTACATAATTTTTTATATTATCAAAAGTTATAGAATCTATAGTGAAAATATTTGAATCATAAAGATATATTAAAAATGATTTAATATCACCAAATTTTCTATGAACACTTTGAATTTTGCTAGTATTTTTTAATACTTCTGATAAAATAAAGAATTTAGCATCATCTATAAACTCATAAGGTATAGTATCAAACTTAAATTGTAATTTTCTAGCGGGAATATTTAAATCTGTATAAATGGAGAAGTCCCAAAAATTATCTGAAAATCTTAGAGGACCTTTAGATAGATTTATAGTATCTATTTTTCTTAATTTATCAAGTAATGGATTTATTCCTTTTTCACTGCTTTTAGAAGAAATAAAGTCGCTATAAAATAAAGTATCGTTAGTATTTACATGTATTGTATTATTCATAGTGATTATAACACCTCCAATTCAGATTTTAGCTGATATAGTTTTTCTAAATAAGCTAAGTATAATCTTTTAAGTGTTCTTAGATGTTCTCTTTCATGTTCAATAGGTTCGGAAGATATTTTTTTATCGATTTTAGCTATTTTATCTTCATAGTATGGTATTCTGTCTAGTGTTACGATAAATCCATTGCACATAGGGCAATCTAAATTACTAAATAAATCACAACACTCCTTATTACAGTATCCACATTCATCATCAACTAAATTTTCTTTAGGTATTTCATCTTCTAAACTTTTTAAAATAGTACCTTTTATATCTACATCACCTATTATTATAGAGTGAGTGGCTTCTAGATAATCTCTTATTTGCTTACCGACATAGTGGTTATTTGTAGTATCTATATTTTTATGTTTTGTCAAGGTGTTTAATTCAATCATACTTATACCATTTTTTAATGCATATTCTTTAGCTTTAGTCATATAAGTATCTCTTAAATTACCTGAGTAATATTTCTTTAATCCAATCTCTTCACATGATGAGGTTAAGTAATGGTTAAATGAAGTTTCTGTAACAACTTTATATATAGTAGTTCTTTCATGCTTTAAGAATATAAAGTTTGATAAATAATCATTAGTACAATTATTTCTTACATCCTGTGTAAATTTTATAATGTTATCTAAATGTCTTTTTGTGTATGTTGAAATATGTTGTTCTATTACCTCACCTTTACTAACTTTTGTATTTGATTTAATTATATATTGACCTTCTTTCATAGCTTCATGAACACAGTCTATTTGTAAATTAACAATTTGAGATATTCGAAACTCTGTAGATAAAGCTAAGTGAAATATGGTGTAATATAATGTATAAAGGTAAGATTTACTTGCTTTTTCTCTTAAATGGCTTTCAAGTAGAATTAAATCATCATCAGGTATATCTTGACCACCTTTTGGAGATGGTTTATATCTATGAACTAAATGTACAAAACAAGCAGGTTCTACTTTAGCTAAGTTATTCTCACTTAGAAATCTTAAAAACTTACCTGTTGGATAGATATAGTGGTTTCTAGTTGTAGCTTTGTTATAAGTAGCCATTAAATGATTCATATAAGTAAATACTTCTTCAACACTTATATATAGGTCGTTAAAGTTACCTGTAAATGATTGAGAGTTATTATTTTTTCTTATGTTATATAAGAAATTTAAAAACACAATAATATTTTTAACTTCTCTAGCTTTAACATTTACAGCGACATCTTCTTCCCAAAACCATCTTTTTAAGAATTCTTTATATTCACTATATTTTAAAGTTGTAAAATCTAGTTTTATATATTTTTCAGCATGTATAGTTGTTGATTTATATTCAAATCCATTAGGCATAATCAACCATTTATCATATTTAGGTAAGGATTCAGTTGGATTATAAGCTACTAATCTGAATCCTTCACCGTATAGTTTTGTGAAATCAGGTCTACTAAGCATAACCTTATCTATTCCATCTAAATAAGTAATACCATCAGTATATTCTGGATTATCTAATAAAAAGATGTAAAAATCTTTAAATATAGATGTTCTAGTAGGTGGAAGTATTCTCATAAAAAAATCATATTGATATTCGAATATAGATATATTAAAATCATTCAATTCATTTATAGATTCAATATTAGGGATACTATCTTTGAATGAATAGAAAAATTTTTTATTTATAAAGCATTTGCTTGGGTTTGAGTTAAAGAAATCTTTAAGTAAATTTAATAAAAATGGATTATCAATACCTATAGCATCCATATCTAAATTTTCAAATTTATTTTCAATTTTTTTTAAATCATTCATATTATAGCCTCCTAAATTTGTAAGTCAGGTATTATATCATACAGAGATTCTGCAAAGTCATTTTTTAATTTACTTATATCATCATCTGTTGGTTTGTAGTATGTGAATACTGAGTGTATAGACCTATGTCGCATAAGTATTTTCAAATCAAAAGCTTTTATATTTTTGTATTGAACCATGAACATTGCAAATCCATGTCTGAATCTATGATTAAGGTTATTTTCTCTTTTATGTTTATCTGTCTTAATTTCTGATTTTGTAAAAATTTCACGCAAAGTTTGATTCCATAAGTTAGATGATAATGGTTTTGCTACACTATTTATGAATACATAGAAATTATCTTCATCATACTCATCAGAAATATCAACTCTATCTGCAATTGTAAATTTATTATAATTATTCAAGAACTTATCTTTAATATCGCAGTGATTTTCATTTATATATTCGCTTAATTTATCGTAAAGATTTATGTTTATTATAACTTTTTGATATCCATATCCTTGAGTTCTATATTCTTTAGAATTATACTGTTTTGGATTACTTATTTTCATACAAGTTTTAGCTAATTGATACGGTTTATCTGTAAATCTATTTCTAATATAAATCACACCTACATCTTCACCATCTATTTCTTCTAAAACTATATCATCAGATGTTAGACCTAAAACTTCACCTATCCGAAGTCCTGCTTCAAACATAAGTCTAACTATGCATTCTTCTCTTTCTGAATATTCATTCCTTATAACATTTATCATTTTACTAAAATCTTCAACAGAGATATACTTGGGTACTTTGATAATATCTTTATAAACTTTTTCATGTAGTTTATAACCTGATACTTTAATTTCTTGCTCAGAATCAAATGATGTAATATTATAACTTTTATTTGATTTCAAGAACAAAGGGGAATTCATAATTCCTAAAAACTCATAAAACTTACGGTATACACCTAAATAGCTATTTATAGTTTCGTTACTTCTTTGAGTATTTAAATTTAAAGTTATTGTATGCCCTTTAGGGGATACACCTTTTAGGAACATTTTTAAGTTTTTTATATCAGCAGAAGTTAGATTTTTTATATCAGCACTAAATATACCACAGAATGAATAGAGTAGCTTTAGTGCATGTAAAGATGAACTTCTAGAGTTGGGTGACTTAGATAACAGTTCAAAATTTAAAAATCTAAAAACATCTCTTATGGGCTTCATTTCTTCATCGTAAAGATAGTAGTATGTATTACCATCGGGATGATTTAAAGTTACGGTTCTTATTTTTATATCTTTAGAAAAAGAAACCTTATTATCTTCTATAAATTGAACCTCATAATGAATTGTATTATGAGATTTTATTTCATTAACATTTATCATAAGGACCTCCTAGAAATTTTATATAAATAGTATTAGTTAAATAAATAAAATTTATACAAAATAAAAACTAACCATATTTAAATGGTAATTAACCTATATAATTTATTCAATGAAAAGTGTTCTAAAAAATAATACAATTTTTGTAAAATAGGTGTCTAAATTAAAATTTGATGTATAATATAGATACAATGTTTAAATTACAATGATTACAAGTATTTAGACAAAAACTATTTTAACCATTCTTCTATACACCAA
>JABLTT010006711.1_pt1 | contig 13723 bp, 10 predicted proteins | sample 7160061 | NCBI WGS metagenome assembly JABLTT01 (sample SAMN14651232, study PRJNA627086) | human gut metagenome | isolation source: feces | host: Homo sapiens
GTTGCCGTAGCCCGCTACGGCGCCCTCATCCGGGCAAAATATACCACAAATTGTGACGCACATCTTGCAGAAAGCCTTTTTCAGACACGCTCTAGGATATGGAAAGCAACTACTATGTATATTTAATGAAGGGTAATTTCAAATGTTTAAAACAAAATTTCATAAATTAATGAAACGTTTCCTCACCGGAATGCTTTGTGCAGGGATTCTGACCTCCCAGCCTGCAGTCACTTACGCTGCCGAGACCTCTGCCACTCCTGAAGCCGGTCATTCAGAAACCTATTCACAGGCCTCAGATATCGATTCTGTCAAAGGATGGCCCACAGGTCCTAATATCGAGGGACAGTCCGCAGTGCTGATGGATGCAGTCACTGATACTATTCTTTATTCCAAGAATGCCAAGGATAAGCTATATCCCGCCAGTATCACTAAGATCATGACCGCTCTTCTGGCCTGTGAATATCTGAATATGGACGATACGATCACCATGTCGCAGGAAGCGGCTTATGGGATTGAGGCCGGAAGCTCCAGCATTTACGCAGAAACAGGAGAGGTTTTCACAGTAGAGCAGGCCCTGATGGCTCTGATGCTGGAATCCGCCAATGAGATGGCTCTTGCTCTGGCAGAAAAAACAAGCGGTTCTGTAAAGAAGTTTGTTGAACTGATGAATCAGCGGGCAGCTCAGCTTGGCTGTAAGAACACCCATTTTAATAATCCAAATGGTCTTCCGGATGAGACGCATTATACCACCGCAGGTGATATGATGAAGATTGCAAAGGCAGCCTGGTATAATCCCAGATTCCGTAAATTTGTGACCACACAGGTTTATGAGATTCCTCCGACTAATAAGCAGTCTGAAACCCGTTATCTTCTCAATCACCATAAGATGATGCCCGGACAGTCTTATGCATACGATGGGGTTCTGGGAGGAAAGACCGGATACACCGATGCAGCGGGAAGTACGCTTGTCACCTATGCCAAGAGAGGAAATTCCATTCTCATTGCAGTTGTGCTGAATTCTACAAACGGTGCTTTTCCTGACACAACTTCTCTGCTGGATTACGGCTTCGACAATTTTGAAAAAGTAGACTTGAATATAGATACCGATCCGGTACCGGCAGTATTTCTCCCATGCGAAAAGCACCTGTTAAAGGACTGGAATAATCTGTGTTCCTTCTATTATATGAGGCATGTGTACGTAACTGTCCCCACAGGAACCGATGTGAGCCAGCTTGTAAAGAAGCAGAAACTTCTGAACAATTCTGTCGGTCCAAAGCGAATTAAAAGTAAATATTATTTAGACGGCCATATGGTCGGATATGGAATGCAATATGAAAAGGAGATCCTTTCAGATTTCCTTCTCAACGCTTCTTTTTAGTTTTCGCCTGAGGCGGAGGACTTCTTTTCTTTCACGAAGTTCCTCTGCTTCTTCTGTATCTGTGAAACGCAATGTCTTCACAGCGAAATATTTCTCATCTTCTGTTTTTCGGATGCGGATCTTGCCTCTTATCAGTCCATGTTCTTCACAATTGGATATGCTGTAATAAACCTTTGGATTATTCATAAACCATCGGAGTTTGCGCTTTGCAGGCAGATGACAGACCGGACATCTGGTGCTGGTCACCTCGCGGTCTTTCATGATTCGCTCTCTTGTGGCAAATTCTCTGGATACATATTTGTCATGATCCGGATAGGAAATATGTATCTCGTCTTTTTTCTTCTTTGGATTCTGGTAAACATCCAGTGACGGATGATTGATGATGATTATGTTATTTATTTTCTCCAGGACTTTCGCTGTATACCAGGCATCTGCAAGCGCCCGGTGAAATCCCCTGGATTTCTCTATTTTCAGCTCATCGATTGCATGCTCCAATGCACACCTGTGTGTACCGTCATCATAACTGATACTGTATAGTTTCTGCACATCATAATAGGTCACAGGTCCGGGAAGCAGATCCAGCAGGCCATAGAACTTCATATTTCTCTGAAGTTCCATCACGTCCTGATTTCCCCAGGTAAAAAAGTACCAGTCTTCTCCACACCAGTCAATAAATTCCCTGACTGCCTGCTCAAAGGGCACTCCTTTCATAAGATCTTTATAATCTACATGAATTACCTCATGGATGCTGTCATGAATCCATTTATAGACCTGTGGTTTGATCAGTCGGTGAAAATGATCCGTTATTTCTTTTTTGCTGTTTACTTTTACAGCCCCAATCTCGATAATCTCAAATGGAAGCCTGTCGTTACGTGTTTTCTTTCCCGAAGGATTCTGATTCCATTCCAGGTCAAAGACAATATAGTTCATTCATCCGGTCCTTTTTGTTTATTACTTTTTCGCATTTATTTTCCACTGCTGATAAACATATTATTTCACAATCTTCAGTTCATACTGTCTGGTTCCCAGACCAATCTTCTCTGCCTGATCCAGTGTTGCCTGCCATTCAATGTTCGGGTTGGAATCTTTGAAATGGTCGTGGTGGCAATGCCAGTCAGGTTTTGCCAGGTGTTCTCCAAGCTGGCTGTTCTCGATTGGAGTTGCTTTCAGACAGGCATCTGCGCAGGCCTGGTCCAGAGCAACCGGGTCAAAGCTTGCAAACATTCCGATATCAGGAAGGATTGGTGCATCATTTTCGCCATGGCAGTCACAGTTCGGGCTGATATCCTGAACAAGTGCTACATGGAAATGCGGACGGCCATGACAGACTGCCTGTGCATATTCTGCCATCTTACGGTCAAGAAGTTCATTCGCACTGCTGTTTGGATTGTATACTGCATCAAAACCGCAGGCTCCGATACAACGGCCGCAGCCTTTACATTTATCATAATCAATGACTGCTTTTTTATTCGGATATGTAATCGCATCACTTCCGCACTCTTTCGCGCAGCGACGGCATCCGCGGCAGAGTTCTTCATTTACTGCAGGTTTTCCGCTGGCATGCTGTTTCATCTTACCAGCGCGGCTTCCGCATCCCATTCCGATATTCTTCAGTGCACCGCCGAAGCCGGTTGCTTCATGACCTTTGAAGTGGCTTAAGCTGATAAAAATATCTGCATCCATGATCGCATGTCCAATCAGTGCAGTCTGACAATATTCGCCGTTAACTACCGGTACTTCTACTTCGTCTGTACCGCGTAAGCCATCACCGATGATAATCTGGCATCCTGTTGAAATGCTGTTAAATCCATTGAGATTTGCGCACTCCAGATGCTCCAGTGCATTCTTACGGCTTCCCGGATAAAGAGTGTTGCAGTCTGTGAGGAACGGAAGTCCTCCCTGCTCTTTACAGAGATCAGCTACTGTTTTTGCGTAATTCGGGCGCAGGAAAGCCAGATTGCCAAGTTCTCCGAAATGCATTTTAATAGCTACGAATTTTCCATCCATATCAATGTCTTTGATTCCGGCTGTAACGCAGAGTTTCTTCAATTTATCAAGCTGGCTGGTGCCAACCGGACATCTGAAATCAGTAAAATAAACGGTTGATTTTTCCATCGTTTTTCCTCCTGTTTTTATTAATCAAAATTTGATTTTCTTTTTTATTTTATCACAAGATGCAGGTTCTTTTCGAGATATTTTTTTGCTTACATCTGTTCGTAAAATTTTGTCACCTTTTTGTATTCTGCAGGCAAAGTGATCTGCTCTACCACAACATCTCCATCTTCTGCATTGTGGTAACGGTAAATGTAAACGCCCTCCTGGATCTCATCTCCTTCGATCAGAGAAACTGCCAGATATCCCTGTCCTTCAAATTCAAAGGTATCCATGATCGCAAAATCCCGTTCTGTTCCGTCAGATACCGGGATGCTGATTACTTCATATTCTTCCATAGTATGTTTTCCTCTCATTCATAAGCAGTCTTATTCTTATTTTCGCTGTTTTTTATTGTAGCAAAGAGTGTTAATTATATCAATCCTATTTAACCGAATCAAGTAAGTCGTTACTGTTCACTCCGTTCACAGTAACAGTAATGCCCCTGCGGGTTACAAAAAGAAAGACTGCACCTCCAATGAGCACAGCCTTTCCGGTTTGGTATATTTTATTCAGTTCTGCTTACAATTGCTTATGCCATAATCGGTTTTAATGCTTCTGCAAGCTTTTCTTTCTCAGCTTCTGCCTCTTCCAGATTCTTGCCGAGAGTTGTGTAATAGATTTTGATCTTTGGTTCTGTTCCGGATGGGCGGACAACTACTGTCTCGCCGTTATCCAGCTTGTAGATCAGTACGTTTGCTGCAGGAAGTCCTGTTTCTTCCGGTTTCTGGTAATCTGTTACTTTTACTATAGTATGACCTGCGATCTCTGTGAGAGGTTTGTCACGAAGTCCCTGCATCAGAGCTGACATCTTATCCATTCCGCTTAATCCCGGGAATTCGAAGCTGTCTACTTTGTTCAGGTAACGTCCGTACTGTGCATAGATCTCTTCCATTCTCTGTTTCAGGGAACTTCCGATGCTTCTGTAATATGCAGCCATTTCACAGATCAGCATAGATCCGATAACAGCATCCTTGTCACGTACATATGGTCCTGCAAGGTATCCGTAGCTCTCTTCAAATCCGAAGATAAATCTGTCTACTTCATCTGCTGCTTCAAGCTGTGCGATCTGATCGCCGATCCACTTGAATCCTGTAAGTACGCTTCTGAGTTCTACTCCATAGTGCTCTGCCACTGCATCTGCAAGTGGTGTGGAAACAATGGATTTCACTGCTACCGGATTCTTTGGCATTGTGCCTTTTTCAATGCGGCCTGCACAGATATAGTCAAGAAGGAGTACACCTACCTCATTACCTGTTACCAGCTCATAGGAACCATCCGGGCATTTCATTGCAATACCAACACGGTCTGCATCCGGGTCAGTTGCAAGCATTAAGTCTGCACCTGTTTCTTTTGCGAGATTTAATCCAAGCTCCAGAGCTGCAAAGATTTCCGGGTTCGGATAGCTGCAGGTTGTGAAGTATCCGTTCGGATATTCCTGTTCCGGAACGATTGTGATATCTGTGATTCCGATATCTTTTAATACCTGAGTTACAGGTACAAGGCCTGATCCGTTTAACGGGCTGTAAACCAGTTTCAGTCCTGCTGTCTTGCAGAGACCCGGACGAACCTGACGGGATTCGATAGCTTCATAGAGAGCCTGCTTGCAGTCATCTCCTACAAAACGGATTTTTCCCTGTTCTACGCCTTCTGCGAAGGACATATATTTCGCACCTGTAAGTACGTCTGTTTTCTGGATCTCTTCATATACAATGGCAGCTGCATCGTCTGTCATCTGGCATCCGTCAGGACCATATGCTTTGTATCCGTTGTACTTAGCCGGGTTGTGGGATGCTGTTACCATAATACCTGCATTGCATTCATAGTAACGTGTTGCAAAGGAAAGTGCCGGTACAGGCATCAGCGCGTCATAAATTCTGACATTGATATCATTTGCCGCCAGTACGCCTGCTGCTGTTTTTGCAAATACATCACTCTTAAGACGGCTGTCATAGCTGATGGCTACTGTCTGATTACCGCCCTGTGTTTTTACCCAGTTCGCAAGTCCCTGTGTTGCCTGGCGAACTACATAAATATTCATACGGTTGGTTCCGGCTCCGAGAACTCCGCGAAGTCCGGCTGTTCCGAATTTCAGCGCTACTGCGAAACGATCTTTAATCTCTTCATCGTTTCCTTCGATTTTGGATAACTCCGGATTAAGATCCGCATCCTGCAGATCTGCTGCCAACCAGCGTTTGTATTCTTCCTGATACATTTTGACCACTCCTGCCTTGTTTTTATAGTTTTTTTTGTATATATTAGCTGAATATAACTATATAATACCATAACTCAGACAAATCAGCAACAAGACAGCGGGATTTCCGTTAAATTTTAAAAATTACTTTCTTTTCTGTTTGTCCGCTCTCTGCAGGCGTTTCCTATATTGGTCAGGCAGAGCACTGTGGTGATCAGGAAAAGTCCCGGGATCAGAATGATCCACCAGGAACCTGTCATTAATGCCTTATCTGACAGAGACAGCATACTTCCCCATGTGATAACCTCTATCGGAAGTCCAATCCCCATAAAACTCAAAGTCGCCTCAGAGATCATTGCAGTTCTTACGTTCATGACTACCATAAACATAATGGATGAGAAAAAGTTCGGCACCAGATGCTTCCACAAAATACGGAAAAATCCTGCTCCCATACATCTTGCTGCGATGATATACTCACTGTTTCGTATCTGTCTTACCTCTGTACGTACCACTTTCGCAATACTGGTCCAGCTGGTCACACCGATTACAAAGGACAGACTCAGGATATTGGCATTTCCCATAATAGCCTGCAGCAAAATGATCAGAAGCAGAGTTGGTATACTTAAAAATATCTCTGTAAATCTCATGATCAGTTCATCCAGCCACCCAGGTGCCACACCACTGAAGGCGCCGACTACCACTGCAATAAAAGTAGAAATAACAGTGGCTAATCCACCAATCAGGATCGAGATCCTTCCTCCATACCAGATCATGGAAAAAACATCACGTCCCATAGTATCTGTTCCAAAAAGGAACTCCCTGTCAGGGGCTTTATTATAGTTTAACAGATCCATATAAGTAGGATCCTTTGTCATGATTAGTTCCGCACACAGACAGCCCAGTACGATAAGAATCAGGATTGCTGCTGAAACAACGGGTTTTCCCTGATACCACTTTTTCTTTGATTTGGGAATTACGGTTTCTGTCTTTCTGTTTCCTGCCAGTTCAAATAAATGATTGGTCATCCTTCTACTACCTCCGATTTCTCGGTTATTACTTCATCCTTCATACGGGGATCTATCTGTTCATTAATAGTCTGACTGACGATATTACAGAAAATAACCAGGATTCCTGACATCATACAAAGCAGCATCAGCAGATTGTAATCATGATATCTGGCACTCTCATAGGACAGAGCTCCGATTCCGGGATAAGAGAATACACTTTCTACCACATAGGTTCCTCCAAGTACATGGGGGACTGCAATGGCCATAATACTCAGATAAGCAGGCATTACATTTCGGACACAATGTCTGAACATAAGCTTTTTCTTATCCAGACCTTTTGCCTTTGCCAAAAGTACATAATCTGCGCGAACCTCTTCAAGGATCTTATTTCGGATCATGTAAGCATAATACCATAAATGCTCCATGACCACGATGGTCAGAGGCATAATCAGATGCAGCACTCTGTCACCGATATCTCCTGCATTTCCTGTACTGTAAGCTCCACTGCTTGGCAGGATCTTAAGATTTACGGAAAAAACAAGGATCAGGACCAGAGCCATCCAGAACTCAGGAATACAGCTGGATATGGTTCCCAGCTTACACAGGAGCCGGTCTGCCAGCCGGTTTTCGTACCAGGCACACAGGATTCCCAGAAGCAAGGCTCCGGCAAACATAATGATAAATCCGATTCCTCCAAGTACAAGTGTATTGCCAATACGGCCGCCGATCACTTCTACCACATCCTGTTTATATTTAAATGAAATTCCAAATTCTCCATGAAAAGCATTTTTTACCCACTTCACATACTGCACAGAAATTGGTTCGTTCAGCCCCAGTTTCTCCATAGCCCATTCACGTTCTTCCGGACTCATCTTCTCTGTACGGTCACCATAATAGGAGATCAGAGGATCTCCAGGCGCCAGACGGGCTACATAAAATACAGCTACAGACAATATAAATACTGAGATCAGGAATATCAGGCATTTTTTACCATAGTAGACTAACTTTTTTTGTCTCATTATATACTGCACCCCTTTCCTTCAGCCGGAAGCATTGCAAAATGTCCGGGTGACACTTCTGTCCACACGCTGTTTTCCATTCCTTCGCCATCATAGTACTGCAGAACTCTTTTTCTCTCCCTGATCGGGTCAGGAACAGGAATTGCAGACAGCAATGTTTTTGTATAAGGATGCACCGGATTGGAATACAATTCTTCTGATGGCGCCAGTTCTACCAGTTTTCCATGATACATAACTCCCACACGGTCACAGAGATACTCAACCATAGCCAGGTCATGAGCTATAAACAGAAATGTAAATCCATGCTCCTCCTGCAGATGACGGAACAGATTGACGATCTGGGCCTGTATGGACACATCCAGGGAAGCTATCGGTTCATCAGCCACCAGAAATTCCGGTTCCATACACAGAGATCTGGCTATGGCCACTCGCTGCCTCTGTCCCCCTGATAATTCAGACGGATAACGATCCAGAAAACTGTTCTCAAGTCCTACATATTCCATCTGAAAAGCAGCTTCCTTTACAAAGCTTCCTCTCGGAGGTGTAATATGCTGGATTCTCATTGGTTCCGTAATAATATCTGACACCTTCATTTTCTGGTTCAGACTGGATGCGGAATCCTGGAATATCATCTGGCGGCGGGTCTGCAGCATTTTTTTATGCTTTTTGAATTCCTTTTTGTCGCAGATATTTACATCTTTATACCAGATTTCTCCCTGAGCCGGCTGATATATATTCATCAGACATCTGGCAACTGTGGACTTTCCTGAACCGGATTCCCCTACCAGACCAAAGATCTCACCTTTATGGATCTGAAATGAGACATCATCTACAGCCTTTACCTTGATCTTTTTTGTCAGATGAAACTGCTGAGTCAGATGCCTGACATCCAATAAAACTTCTTTACTCATGCGCTGTTCCTCCCATAGGTGATTTGATCTGCGGTGCTCTTGGATCCAGCAGCCAGGTTGCCGCATAATGAGTATCTGTTATCTTAAACATAGGCGGCATTTCTTCATAATCAATATTCAGGGCATATTCATTTCGACATGCAAAAGCATCACCTTTCGGCGGATCTATCAAAGTAGGAGGCATGCCGGGGATGGTGTACAGGCTTTCTTTTCCATTTGCAAATGCAGGCAGTGATCTCATCAGTCCCCATGTGTATGGATGTCTGGGATCATAATACACTTCCTCTGCTGTACCGATCTCTACGATCTTGCCTGCATACATGACTGCCACTCTGTCTGCCACACGTGCAACCACTCCCAGATCATGGGATACCAGTATGGTAGCTGTTCCAAGCTTCCTCTGTATTTCCCGCAGAAGATCCAGAATCTGTGCCTGTATGGTCACATCCAGTGCAGTAGTTGGTTCGTCTGCAAATAAAATATCCGGATCTGCTGCCAGAGCGATGGCCATGACACATCTCTGACGCATTCCCCCGGAAAATTGCCATGGATACTGATGATATCGTTCCTTTGGATGGGAGATACCTACCAGTTCCATAAGTTCCAGAACCTTCTTATTTACCTGTTCCTTCGTGTAGTTCTTATTGTGGATCACCACTGCTTCCCCAATCTGTTTTCCAATTTTAATAGTTGGATTCAGGGATGTCATAGGATCCTGAAAGATCATAGAAAAAACTCTTCCACGCAGTTTCTGCATCTCCTTTTCCCTGTAACAGGTGATATCCTGTCCGTTTACACAGATGCTTCCCTCTTTTATTTTTGCGCTTGGTGGCAAAAGCTTCATGATACTTTTGCAAAGCACACTCTTCCCGCATCCGGATTCTCCAACTATAGCCAGCACCTCTCCCTTTTTTAATGAAAAAGACACATCTCTTACTGCCTGGACTTCTCCGGCAGGACCGTCAATGCTGACTGAAAGATTTTTAACCTCTAATAAATGTTCCATTTTTAATCCTTTTTCCGCTCGTGTAAAAAGGGGGCACCTTTAGTGCCCCCGTCACAACCTTTATCTTTTTATTCAATAATCCAGTCTGCTACATTCCAGAAGATTCCAACTCCATGATGTCCCATAATTGTATCAGGATCGATTCCTTTAATATTGCTGTCAGCAACATAGTTGGCATCAATATAGCAGATCATTGCATAAGCCGGATCCTCTGCCAGAGCTTTCTGGAAATTAGCATAGGCTTCTGCACGAACTTCCGGATCAGCTGACTGTCTTGCTTCTGTCAGATACTTGTCAACGTCTGCATTAGAATAGCCTGAGTAGTTTGCTCCCTTATCTGTTCCGAATACTTTGTATGTATGGTCGTCAGCGTCAAATGGGCTTCCCCATCCGATCAGGAATGCCATCTGTCCTGCCCAGTCTGTCTGTGCAGGGATCTCTACTGATACATCCATGCCAATCTCTTTCAGTTCCTGTGCTGCGATCTGAGCCATATCAATACGTACCTGATCTCCTGCACTTACGCTGATTACAAATCCCACTTTTTCGCCGTCACGATAATAGAATCCGTCATCACCCATCTCGCATCCTGCAGCTTCCAGAATTTCTTTTGCTTTTTCAGGATTGTAATCATAATGCTCTACATCTTCATAATTGTAAACATTTCTCTGAAGAGGACCATATGCTGGCATTCCCTGTCCCAGGATAACTGCGTCGATGATCGCCTGACGGTCAAGTCCATAGCATACTGCCGGGATCAGATCACGGTTTTTCTGCCAGTATTCATTTCCAAAGTTGAACATGATTCCACGATAGTCAGAAGTCTTCATATCGTAGCATGTATATGCCTCATCATCAGCAAAAGCAGCTGCATCCTTTGGTGTTAATAATGCCAGATCAAGTTCTCCGGATTTTAACTGAAGTGCTTTCGCATTGTCATCCGGTACGATCTTGAATACAATTTTATCGATGGAAGGCTCACCCTTAAAATAGTCTTCGTTCTTAACCAGTGTGATTGCCTGTCCCTCATCCCAGGATTCAATCTTGTATGGACCTGTTCCTACCGGATTACGGAAGAAATCAGAGGTCTGCATATCTTCGCCCTCAAGCAGATGCTTAGGAAGAACTGCCATTGTCATATAGTCAAGGAATGCAACGTTTTTGTCCTCAAGCTTGAACGCAACCGTATGATCATCAATAACATTGATTTCCTCTACGTCCTCGTAGTTGGGTGCATTCTCAGAACCGTTTTCCGGATCCATGATTGCTTCGATAGTAAACTTAACATCCTCTGCTGTCACAGGTTCGCCATCCTGCCATTTCGCATCTTCTACCATATGGAATGTATAAGTATTGGTTTCATCATCAAAATCCCAGCTCTCTGCAAGTCCCGGAACTACCTGATTATCTCCGTCATGTGCAGTTAAACCGTTGAAGATCAGAATATTGATCTCTCCATGTTCATCCATAGCAGGATTGATCCTGGTATAATCTCCGCTTCCGTATACCAGTGTTGTTTCTTCCTCTGCCAGTACAGGCACTGTTGTTCCGGCACTGACCAGTGATACAGTCAGAAGCACTCCGGCCATTGTCAATAAACCCTTTTTCATTTCATGTTCCCTCGCTTTTTCTTTATTGGTAACTGGCTTTTATGATATCAGACAATTCTGACATCAGTAAGCCCTGCGGGGGGATATTGACATATTCCTTTTTGTGCCTTATATATGCCATATATGGCATACCTGCAGCAGTATCATTACTCTCCATCGCAGTGCGATCCTGCCCGGAGTGTTATTTATGTTATAGGAACATTACAGAGTAATTTCCTATAATATAAATAACACTCCGCCTTTAGTATTTCACTAAAAGCGAAGTGTCCTGATATTAATATAATTTTGCACCAGCCGGAATATGGTCATCTACCATCAGAAGATGAAGTTTTTCTTCGCCCTCTTCTTCATGGATTGCACTAAGTAACATTCCACAAGATTCAATTCCCATCATTGCTCTAGGTGGCAGATTTGTGATAGCTATAAGTGTCTTACCTACCAGTTCTTCTGGTTCGTAGAATGCGTGAATACCGCTTAAAATGGTACGTTCTACGCCTGTTCCATCATCCAGAGTAAACTGTAAAAGTTTCTTTGACTTCGGCACTGCGACACACTCTTTTACCTTTACTGCACGGAAATCGGACTTGCTGAAAGTCTCAAAATCTACCTCATCTTTGAACAATGGTTCGATTTCTACCTTTGAAAAATCAATCTTCTCAACTGGCTTTTCTGAAACTGTTTTAGCCTGCGCAACGTTGTTTGCTTCGTTCTTTGCTGCCCCCTGTGACTTCATTGTCGGGAACAGCAGTACGTCACGTATTGCCTGGCTGTCTGTAAGCAGCATAACCAGACGGTCGATTCCGTATCCGATACCACCTGTAGGCGGCATACCGATCTCCAGTGCATTCAGGAAGTCTTCATCTGTGTGGTTTGCTTCTTCATCTCCTGCGTCAGCAAGAGCATCCTGTGCTTTGAAACGCTCTCTCTGGTCAATCGGGTCATTGAGCTCGGAATATGCGTTACACATTTCCCATGTATTAATGAACAGCTCGAAACGCTCTACCTTATTCGGATCAGAAGGTTTCTTCTTTGTCAGCGGAGAAATCTCAATCGGATGATCCATGATAAAGGTTGGCTGGATCAGTTCTTTTTCACAGTATTCCTCGAAGAACAGGTTGATGATATCACCCTTCTTATGACGTTCTTCATATTCAATATGATGCTCATCTGCAAGCTTCTTAGCTGCTTCATCATCTGCAACTTCATCAAAGTCAATTCCTGCATATTTCTTGATCGCATCATTCATGGTCAGACGTTCAAAAGGTTTGCTGAGGTCGATCTCGATACCATTGTAGGAAATCTTCGCAGAACCACAAACCTTCTCTGCCAGATAACGGAACATAGACTCAGTCAGTTCCATCATGCCTTCATAATCTGTATATGCCTGATAAAGCTCCATCAGAGTAAACTCCGGATTATGACGGGTATCTACACCTTCATTACGGAATACACGTCCGATCTCATAAACTCTCTCAAGACCACCAACGATCAGTCTCTTCAGATAAAGTTCAAGAGAAATACGAAGCTTAACATCTTCGTTCAGTGCATTATAATGAGTTTCAAACGGTCTTGCTGCAGCACCGCCTGCATTTGCAACCAGCATCGGAGTTTCCACTTCCATGAAGTCACGGTCTGCAAGGAAGTTACGGATTTCTTTCAGAATCTGGGAACGTTTGATAAATACGTTCTTGCTGTCCTGATTCATGATAAGGTCTACATATCTCTGACGATAACGCATATCTGTATCTGTCAGTCCATGGAATTTCTCAGGAAGAATCTGTAAGCTCTTGGAAAGAAGAGTCATGCTTTCTGCATGGATAGAAATCTCACCTGTTCTTGTTCTGAATGCAAAACCTTCCAGTCCGAAGATATCACCGATATCAGATTTCTTAAAATCTGCATAAGAATCTGCTCCGATCGCATCTCTTGCTACATATACCTGAATATTTCCCTGTAAATCCTGGATATTGCAGAAAGAAGCCTTACCCATAACTCTCTTGAACATCATACGGCCTGCGATCGCTACGTGGATCGGGCTTGCGTCCATGATTTCTCTTCTCTCTTCATAATCTTTCTTAACAGCTTCCTTTGCCTGTTCTTCATCAAGACCTGTTACATCTACTTCTGCACGATCTTTGAGAAGTTCTGCCTCATGTGCTTCATAAAGACTCTTCACTTCCATTGAGTGATGAGTCTGGTTAAACTTTGTGATCTGAAATGGGTCTTTTCCATTAGCCTGAAGATCTGCCAGTTTATCGCGACGTACCTTCAGTAACTGGTTTAAATCCTGTTCCTGCTTCTGCTGTGCCACCTTGGTTCCTCCTTATATACTTGTATAATTATTATTTGTTCGTAACTGTTCAGTACCTTCACAGTTACGAGCCAAAATGCATTAAAAATCACCTGCGGTGATGGCATTTTGGCTTGTATGTCTCGGGATTTTGGTA
>JABLTT010081382.1_pt1 | contig 13723 bp, 13 predicted proteins | sample 7160061 | NCBI WGS metagenome assembly JABLTT01 (sample SAMN14651232, study PRJNA627086) | human gut metagenome | isolation source: feces | host: Homo sapiens
CAACAATTTCCCCATGCGTCCTCTCTCTTGGCGCTCTCCTAAGCAGGTCTTATTCGCTTCCCTTAATCTGTAACACATCATTGACAAACCTACAGTTTTCGGCCCGCTCTTCCCCGTTGTGCGCCCTTTTGGCCACTCCTCGTGGAAAGAGCTCTGTTTTCCCCTCCGTTTCTTGCCTGTTCTTGGTGATTTTTCGCGGGATTGCAGTTTGACAAGCTTCCTTTCCTACTTTATAATATATCTGACCGATCGCCGGCCCAGACCGGCGGACAATTTCATGCCGGCACAGGTTCCCCCTGCCCATGGGGGGATTCAATGTGAAGTCGGGTGCAATTCCCGCGCAATCCCGTTGCTGTGTAGGTGGAGCGCGCCCCTTGGGGGCCACTGGTTTTCAAAACTGGGAAGGCTGGGGCGTGCTGTGAAACCAAGCCAGAAAACAGCCTTTGCCGGCCGTATGTTTCATTTTTTGCGTGGAAACAGAGAATGAGCGTTTGCAAGGCCGCCCGGCGGCCTGCTCTGGCGCGCTTTCTGCCAGAGCTTTTTTGTTGTATGGATGTTAGTGAAGAGAATGGATGTGGACAAATCGTGAATCTTTCTATGGCTGGTATCGACCATTCCACGGCGGATCTGGATACCAGGCAGCACTTTGGCTTTTCCAAAAGCCGCCAGCAGCAGATCCTGCACGGCCTGCTGGCCCACCCCCAGGTGCTGGGCGCCGCCCTGCTGGCCACCTGCAACCGCACGGAGCTCTACCTCTCCTGCGAAGAAGGGGCCGAGCTGGATCCCTTTGACCTTTTGTGCCAAGCTGCCCAGATGGAAGGGGCCCCCTTCCGCTCCATGGTCCGGGTGCGGCGGGGCCGCGATTGTTTTTACCACCTGTGCCGCCTGTCTTGCGGCGCCCTCTCCCAGATCTGGGGAGAGGACCAGATCATCACCCAGGTGAAGAACGCCATCGCCTTGGCACGGCAGGAGCACTGCGCCGACAGCGTGCTGGAAGTCTGTTTCCGCTACGCCGTCACGGCGGCCAAACGGATCAAGACGGAGATCCGCTTCACCCGCTCCAACGCCTCGGTGGCCACCAAGACCCAGGAGGCCTTGGAGCGTTTTGTCCCCCGGCCCCAACGCGTGCTGGTCATCGGCAACGGCGAAGTGGGCCGCCTGGTGGCCTCTACTTTGGTGCAGGCCGGTTTTTCGGTGGGCATGACCCTGCGGCAGTATAAATACGGCCAAGTGCCGGTGCCCACCGGCGTAGATGCTTTTGAATACGGCCAGCGCTACCAGCGTCTGCCCTATTTCGATGCGGTGGTCAGCGCCACGGCCAGCCCCCACTTCACCTTGGAGGCCCCCGCTTTTTTAGCAGTGCCCCAGCGCCCCCGCCTGCTGATCGATCTGGCAGTGCCCCGGGACATCGACCCCCGCTGTGCCGCAGAAGGGGCGCAGCTGCTGGACATCGATACGCTGAGCGGCAGCGCCATCCAGGAAGACCATGCCCAAGTGATGGAACAGGCAGACGCCATCATCGAAAAATACCGGCAGGATTTCCTCAAATGGGAGCGGTACCGCCAGGCCGCTTCCGCCTCGTGAGCGCCCTTCGGCCCCGCGATCACTTTCCCCTCTTCTGCGATGTGCGGGGCAAGCGGGCCCTTGTGGTGGGCGGCGGCGCCATCGCCGCCCGGCGGTGCGCCACGCTGTGCCGTTTTTCCTTTTCCGTGGAGGTGGTGGCTCCCCAGGTCTGCCCCTCTTTGGAGGCTCTGGCCCAGCAGGGCCTGCTGACCATTGCCCGCCGCCCCTTTGCTCCGCCGGATGTGACCGGTGCTTTTTTGGTGGTGGCCGCCACCGACCGGCGGGAAGTCAACCGCCAGGTGGGCCAGCTGGCCCGCCGGCAGGGCGCTTTCGTCAGCGTGGCCGACTGCGCCCAGGAGTGTACGTTTTTCTTCCCTGCCCTGGTGGAGCAGGGGGATCTGACCATTGGCGTCACAGGCAACGGCAAAGATCACAAAGCAGTGGCCCGGTGCGCCCAAAAAATCAGGGAGATGCTGAAAGAATGAAATTGCGAGTTGGCAGCCGGGAAAGCCGGCTGGCGGTAGTCCAGACCCAGATCGTCATCGGCGCGCTGCGCCGGGCCCACCCGGACGCCCAGATCGAACTGGTGACCATGAAGACCACGGGAGACAAGATCTTGGACCGCACCTTGGACAAGGTGGGGGGCAAAGGGCTGTTCGTCAAAGAGCTGGACCAGGCCCTGCTGGAAGGCCGGGTGGATCTGACGGTGCACAGCTTCAAGGACATGCCCATGGAGCCGGACCCCAGGCTGCCCATTGTGGCCGTCTCCCCCCGGGAGGACCCCCGGGATGCCCTGGTGCTGCCCCAGGGGGCCCAAAGCCTGGATCTTTCCAAACCCATCGGCTGCGCCAGCCTCCGGCGCCGCCTGCAGCTGGAGGCGCTGTACCCCGGCTGCACCGTGCGGCCGGTGCGGGGCAACGTGCTCACCCGGCTGCAAAAGCTGGATGCAGGGGAATACGGCGCTTTGGTGCTGGCCTGCGCCGGGCTGAAACGCCTGGGGCTGGAGGGCCGCATCCATCGCCCTTACCCCACAGAGGAGATGCTGCCCGCCGCCTGCCAAGGGGTCCTCGCCGTACAGGCCCGGGCGGATTTCGACCGGTCGCTGCTGGCCGGTTTCCACGACCCCGGCGTCTATGCCTGCGCCCTGTGCGAGCGGGCCTTCGTCCGCACGCTGGATGGGGGCTGCTCTTCCCCGGTGGCCGCCTATGCGGTGTGCGAAGGGCAGCAGATCCTGGTGCGTGGACTCTATGTGGCGCCGGATGGCAGCTGGTCCATCCGGTCGGCCCAGGGGCCTGCCGCCCAAGGGGAGGAATTGGGCCTCCAGCTGGCCCTTGCCATGAAACAGGAAGGATGTGAAGCCCATGGGGCAGCGCGGTAAAGTGTATCTGGTGGGTGCGGGCCCCGGCGACCCGGGCCTGCTGACCTGGAAGGGCCGGGATGTGTTGGCCCGGGCCCAGGTGGTGGTCCATGACCGGTTGGTCAGCCAGGCCATTTTGGATCTCATCCCGCCGGAGGCCCGGCGCATCGACGTGGGCAAAAACGCCGGCCACCACCCGGTGCCCCAGGGGGAGATCAACCAGATCTTGGTGCGGGAAGCCCTGGCGGGCCACCGGGTGGTGCGGCTCAAAGGGGGCGACAGCTTCCTGTTTGGCCGGGGCGGGGAAGAACTGGAGCAGCTGGCCCGGCTGGACATCCCCTTTGAAGTGGTGCCCGGCATCACCAGCGCCTTGGCTGCCCCGGCTTATGCGGGCATCCCGGTCACCCACCGGGATTACTGCTCTTCGCTGCACATCATCACCGGCCACAAAAAGGCCGACGGCCAGCTGGAGCTGGATTACGGCGCTCTCGTGCGCCTTCAGGGCACCCTGGTGTTCCTCATGTCGGTGGGCAGCCTGGGGCAGATCGCCCAGGGCCTGCTGGCGGCGGGCATGAGCCCCGACATGCCCTGCGCCCTGGTGGAAAACGGGACCCTGCCCCAGCAGCGCTCCTTTTCCGCCACCCTGGACACCGTGGCCCAGGTGGCCCGGGACCAAGAGGTCCGCTCCCCCGCCGTGTTCCTGGTGGGCCGGGTGGCATCGCTGGCCCGCCAGTTCCATTGGTTCGACCGGCTGCCCCTGAAGGGCAAGCGCCTGCTGGTCACCCGCCCGCGGGAAGAGAGCTCTGCCCTGGCCCTGCGGCTGCAGGAATTGGGCGCCCAAGTGGACCGGCTGCCGGCCATCCGGCTGGAAGGGCTGGATTTCCAGCTGCCGCCTTTGGATTCTTTCGACGTGGTGGCCCTGACCAGCGCCACCGGGGTCCGGTACTTCTTAGAAGGCCTGCTGGCCCGCGGGTTGGACGCCCGGGCTTTGGGCGGCAAACGCCTGGCCGCCGTGGGGAACCAAACAGCGGCGGCCCTATCCCGCTTTGGCCTGCGGGCGGATTTCGTCCCCACGGAATACAACGGCGCCGCCATGGCCCGGCAAATGGTGGAGCAGGGCTTTCTGTGCCCCCAAGACCGGGTGCTGGTGGCCCGTGCCCAGTCCGCTTCCCCCGGCTTGACCGATGGGCTGCGCCAGCTGGGCGTGGCCTTTTGTGAGATCGCCACCTACCGCACGGCCTTGACCGAAGAGCGTCTGGCGGATCCCAGCCTCTATGACGCCGTGCTGTTCACCAGCGCCAGCACGGTGGAGGGCTTTGCCCGGGCCTGCCCCGGCGCCGACCTTTCCCAGGTGAAGGCCCTGTGCATCGGGCCCCAGACCGCCCAGCGGGCCCAGGCCCTTTCCATGCAGACCCAGGTGGCCCCCCAGGCCACCATCCAATCCATGATCGAAACTTTGATGGGAGGCAATGAACCATGTTGAACCGTAGCCGCCGCTTGCGCAGCAGCGCCCTTTTGCGGGGGATGGTGCGGGAGACCCGCATGAGCCCCGATGCTTTGATTTACCCCTTGTTCTTGCAGGAGGGCAGCGACATCTGCCAGCCGATCCCCTCCCTGCCCGGTCAGTTCCACTACAGCCCGGACCGGGTGGCCGCCGGTGTGGAACAGGCGCTGGAAGCAGGCGTCAACAAATTCCTGCTGTTCGGCCTGCCCTGCCATAAGGATGCCTGCGGCAGCGAAGCCTACAACGACCAGGGCATCGTGCAGCAGGGGCTGCGGGCCATCCGCCAGGCCTTTGGCCAGCAAGTCTATCTGGTCACCGATGTGTGCATGTGTGAGTACACCTCCCACGGCCACTGCGGCATTTTAGACGGCCAGACCGTGGACAACGACAAGACTTTGGAATACCTGGCCCGCATCGCCGTTTCCCACGCCCAGGCCGGCGCCGACATGGTGGCCCCTTCGGATATGATGGACGGCCGGGTGCTGGCCATCCGCCAGGCGCTGGATGCCAACGGGCTGCAAAACACGCCCATTTTGTCCTATGCAGTCAAATACGCCTCCTCTTTCTACGGCCCCTTCCGGGATGCGGCGGGCAGCGCCCCCAGCTTTGGCGACCGGAAGACCTATCAGATGGATTGCCACAACTGGAAAGAGGCGCTGAAAGAGGCGGCCACCGACGAGCAAGAAGGGGCGGACCTGCTGATGGTCAAGCCCGCCCTGGCCTATCTGGATGTGATCCGGGAGGTATCCCGCCACACCAATCTGCCCTTGGCGGCCTACAGCGTCAGCGGCGAATACGCCATGATCAAAGCGGCTGCGGCCCAGGGCTTGATCGATGAATACGGCGTGATGTGCGAGAGCGCGGTGTCCGTTTTCCGGGCGGGAGCCGACATTTTGATCACTTACTATGCCAAAGAATTGGCACAAGCCATGCGGAAGGGGGACATTGGTTGATGGGACGGTCAGAAGAACTGTTTGAACGGGCCAAGCGGGTCATGCCCGGCGGAGTCAACAGCCCGGTGCGTGCTTTCAACGCTGTGGGCGGCGCGCCCCGGTTCATCCAAAGCGCCAAAGGCGCCCGCATCACCGATGTGGATGGCGTCACTTACATCGATTATGTGGGCTCTTGGGGCCCCATGATCTTGGGCCACTGCGACCCGGTGGTCCAGCAGGCGGTGCAGCGCGCCATGGCCGACGGCCTGAGTTTTGGCGCCGCCACCCAGCGGGAAGTGGAGATGGCCGAGCTGATCTGCTCGGTGGTGGGCCCCATTGAAATGGTGCGCATGGTCAACAGCGGCACCGAGGCGGTCATGAGCGCCCTGCGTCTGGCCCGGGGCTTCACCGGGCGGGAAAAGCTCATCAAGTTTGCCGGCTGCTACCACGGCCACAGCGACAGCATGCTGGTCAAGGCGGGCTCCGGCGCGCTGACCAATGGCAACCCGGACAGCGCAGGTGTCACCCGGGGCGCAGCCCAAGACACTCTGCTGGCCCAATACAACGACCTGGATTCGGTGGAACAGCTGCTGGAGAGCAACCGGGGCCAGGTGGCGGCGGTCATCGTGGAACCGGTGGGAGCCAACATGGGCGTGGTGCCCCCGGCTCCCGGCTTTTTGCCCGGCCTGCGCCGCCTGTGCGATGCCCACGGTGCGCTGCTGATCTTCGATGAAGTGATCACCGGCTTCCGCCTGGCCCTGGGCGGCGCCATGGAGTATTTCGGGGTGGAGGCCGACCTGGTCACCTATGGCAAGATCATCGGCGCCGGCATGCCTGTGGGCGCTTATGGCGGCCGCCGGGAGATCATGGCCCACGTCTCCCCTTCGGGCAGCGTCTACCAGGCCGGCACCCTTTCGGGCAACCCGGTGGCCATGGCGGCCGGCATCGCCAACCTGACCCAGCTGCGGGATCACCCGGAGATCTACACCGCCATCAACCAAATGGCGGAAGCGCTGGCCCAGGGCCTGCGGCAAGCCCTGCCCGGCTGCACCGTCAACCAGGTGGGCAGCCTGGTGTGCCCCTTCTTCACCCCGGGCCCTGTGACGGATTTCGCCACGGCCCGGCAAAGTGACACCGGCCGCTATGCCGCCTATTTCAAGCACATGCTGTCCCAGGGCATCTACCTGGCCCCGGCCCAGTTTGAGGCCATGTTCGTCAGCGCGGCCCACACCATGGCGGATATCCAGCAGACCATCGAAGCTGCCAGCCGCCTGCCGCAGTCCTGACACCGCCGGAACATTTTACAGGCAACAAAAAAGGAGAGGGGATCCCTCTCCTTTTTTTCTGTTCATTGCCGGTAGAGCCGCTTGACCAGCACCGGGTTGATGGCCGAAAGCATGCTGTGTATGTTCTGTTCCACAAAAGCCGCCACTTCAAACAGCGAAAGCATGGCCGGACCATCGTGGCCCAGCAGGGTCACCTCGTCAAACAGCTGGCAGTCGATGCCCGTCACATCCACAAAGCTCTGGTCCATGCAGGTGCCCAAAAACCGGGTCTTTTGCCCATGTACCAACACCGGCCCCCCTTGGAGGGCCAGCGTGCGGTTGAGCCCCGCGCTGTATCCCACGTCGATGGTGGCTACTTTCGTGGGCTTTTCCGCCACAAAATGCCGCAGATAGCCCACGCTCTGCCCCGGGGCTACCTCTTTGATGTTGGTGATGAACGCCCGCCAAGTGGCCGGCTCTTCCACGCCCAGCGGGTTCTCCCGCCGGGCCAGGTTGCTGTACCCCAGGTACAGGCTGCCGCAGCGCACATGGGTGCCGTAGCTTTCCGGCAGCCAGACAGTGGCGCCGGTGTTGGCGGTGTGCACATATTGGGGCCGGATGCCCCGCCTGTATACCTGTTCCATGGCCTGCTGGAACAATGCCAGCTGCTGCCTGGCATAGGGGCTGCCCCACTGTGCCGCTGTGGCAAAATGGGTGAACACCCCCACGATCTCTAAATTGCCCGCCCCTTCGATGGCGTCCAGCAGCTCTTCCAGCGGAGGGCCCGGCTCCACCCCGATGCGTCCCAGGCCCGTCTCGATCTTCACATGGACTTTGCCCACTTTCCCCTGCTGCCGGCAAGCCTGGCTCAGCAATTCCACCGTCTGCCGGTTGAACACGGTCAGCTGCAGGTCGTAGCGGGGCCCATAGGGAATGGCGTGGGGCGGCAGGGCGCCCAGGATCATCAGGTCCGCATCCACCCCCGCCTGGCGGATCTGCATGGATTCCAGCACATGGGCGTTGGCGATCAGCTGGACGCCGCAGCGCTCTGCCAACAGCCGCGCCACCTCCACCGTGCCCAAGCCGTAGGCATTCCCCTTGACCACCGGTATGATCCCGTGTTTCGGCCCGATGTGGCGCCGCACCCGCTCCACATTGCGGGCAATGGCCCCCAGGTCCACTTCCAGATAGGAATTATAGTGCTCCAATTCTTCGGGTCTCGCGCGTCCCATGTGCGCCAGCTCCTTTCCAGGTATTGAGCGGCGCCATGCCGCAAGCTCCATGGGTGGCCGGGCCGCCCCTTCCCCTGCTACCAGGTGAAGGGGACTTCGCCCCAAATGGCCACACACTCCTCTTCCTCGCCATTGTTTTGCAAATGGTGCAGGACCGTGCTTTCAAAGTAGATGCTGTCGCCCGGGTAGAGCACATACTCGGCGGTCTCTGTGGTCACCCGCAGCGTGCCGGAGATGATGTAGCCGCACTCCGCCCCCTCGTGGGATGCCAGCACAGGCTCCTGCTCCTCTTCCCGGTGGAACACCACTTTGTACATCTCGATGCGGCGTTTGGGGTCGGGCGTCAGCAGATAATATTGGTTGCCCGAGCCCGACACCATCCGGTGCTCGCCGGCCCGCACCAAGGTCACCTTGTCCCGTTCCTCCTCCTCTTCAAAGAACACTGAGACTTTTTCCCCCAATGCGTTGCACAGTTTCCAAAACACATAAATGGAGGGCACGGTGGTATTGCGCTCGATCTGGCTGATCATCCCCGGGCTGACCCCGGCCTTTTCCGCCAGCATTGCAATGCTCATGCCCTTTTCTTTGCGGAACTTCTTGAATTTTGCGCCAAAATCAATGTTCATAGTATCCCCTTCGTTCTTTGCCCAAAGGGCTTTCCCCATGGGTGCCGGTCAAAATGTATATAGTCTCATATTAAACCAAGACAGTGGGAAAAGCAACCGGACCTTTGGGCCTGTCCTTCCGGCTGTCCGTCTTTCCTTTTGCTCCCTTTTGTGGTATACTGATAGGCCAGATCAAAAAAAGGAGTTGGGACCATGGAGGAGATTCTGCGCACCTCCCGCCTGTGGCTGCGGCCTCTGACCCCAGAGGATACCGACAGCCTGTGCCAGATCATGCAGGACCCGGAGGCCATGACCGCATACGAGCGCTGCTATTCCCGCCAAGAAGTGCAGCAATGGATCGCCCGCAACCAGAAACGGTACCAGACCGACGGGGCCGGCCTGTGGGCTGTGATCTTGACGGAATCCGGCATCCTCATCGGCCAATGCGGCCTGGTCTGGCAGCAGGAAGCCGGCATGGCCTTTTGGGAGGTGGGGTATCTGTTCAACCGCCAATATTGGCACCAAGGCTATGCCACCGAAGCGGCTATGGCCTGCCGGGACTATGCCTTTGCCCACCTGAAGGCCCCGGCGGTATACAGCATCATCAAACACAACAACCTGCCATCCCAGCGGGTGGCGGAGCGCTGCGGCATGACCCGCTGGCGCACCCTGCACTTTGGCGGCGCCAAGCTCCAGCTGCAAGACACCCTGCATTATTTATACCGGGTGGAAAACCCCGCCCAGCCCTAAAGGGCCGCCACACGCAAAGCCACTCTGCCTGTCGGCAGAGCGGCTTTGTTTTTTGCTTTTGTATCAGGCTGCTCCATATTCCTCGTAGCATACCCCGTTGACCCAATAGCCGGATTGCACCGGGTTCCCGGCCGCGTCATACAGTGTTCCTTCTCCGTTGAAGTTGTCGTTCCGGAATTGGCCCTGGTAGTAGCTGCCGTCGGCTTTGTAATAAGTCCCCCAGCCTTCAAAGGTGCCGTTGACCAGCGGCCCCTCATAGCGGCTGCCGTCCTGGAAGTAATAGACGCCCTGGCCGTGCATCATACCGTTTTGAAACTCACCTTCATAGCGGTCGCCATTGGAAAACTGCAAAACGCCGTCCCCCTGGATCTTTCCGCTGACGAAGCTGCCCGTGTATGTGCTGCCGCTGTCTGCCTGGTAATAGACGCCTTGTCCCCAGGGCAGGCCCTCCACAAATTGGCCGTCGTAGTAATTGCCATCGGGCCACACGGCTTTGCCGTCGCCATCCGGCTTGCCACCCACCATCTGGCCCGTGTAGCTCACCTGGGCCCCCATCATGGTGACGGTCTGATCCGTCACCGTGGTGCGCTCGGTGGCCAGCTGCTCCAACGTCAGGTTGAGATCCTGCTGCAAATAGGTCTTGGCGTCGTTGATGGGCACGGCGAAATTCAGGTTTTGCCCGGAAAGGGTGCCGGTGGTGATGCCTACGCACTCCCCTTTTTCATTGAGCAGCGCGCCGCCGCTGCTGCCCGACGAGATGGGCGCTGTGGTCTGTATGTAATTCTGCCCGTCCACCTGCCGGGAGACGGCGCTGATGATGCCGTTGGCAATGGTGTTTTCCAGCCCTTGAGGGCTGCCCAGCGTATAGACGGTCTCACCGCTGACCAGCGCGGAGGAATCCCCCAGTGGCAGGGTGGCCAGGCCCTGGGCGTCGATCTTCAGCACGGCCACATCCCGCGCTGCATCATAGGCCATGACTTTTTGCACATCATAGACCGCGCCGTCGGGGAACTTGACTTTGGCGGAATAGACGCCCTGTATCACATGGTAATTGGTCAGCAGCTTGCCGTTGGATTCCACCGCAAAGGCGCTGCCTGTGCCCAGCACTTGCCCTTGCTGGTCGTAGACTTCCACATAGCACACCGCAGGCGAACAGGTGTTGAAGATCTCTGTGGCAGAGAGGGCGCCGCCTGTCCCCGTCTGCTGGAGCGCGCGGCGCAGCCGGTCAAAGGTCACATAGGCCTGTTCCCGGGTGTAAAGGCCGGTGGGGGCAAAGGTGTTCGAACCGACGCCATTCATCACCCCTTGGCCGGTGACGAATTTCACTGCATTGATGGCATAGGGCATGATCCGGCTGGTGTCGCTGTAGGCCAGGTCCGTGCCGCCGGAGGAAAGCCCCAGCACTTTCGCCGTCTCATACAGCATTTTGGCCGCCTCTTGCCGGGTGATGTTGCCATTCGGCACAAAAGAGCCATCCTCATACCCGTTGACGATGCCCAGGGCGCTGCATTGCAGCACATAGAGGTCGCTGGTATCGGTAAAAGACTGGTCGGCCGTGCTCACCCCTTTGTCGCTGAGCACCTGGGCAATGGTCTGTTCCCGCGTCACTTCCACCAGCGCCACAGCCAGGCGGCAAAATTCCTGCCGGGTGATGGGCTGGTCATAGTCCCCCTGGAGATCCAGCGGCACCAAGCCGTTGCTGATGGCCTGCTGCACCTCGGCTTGGGCCCAGGAATGGGGCTGGGAGGCCGCTGCCTGGGCCCCCGCGGGCACCAGCAGCATACAGCACAACAGCACAGCCACCAGCCGTAGCGTTTTGGACTTTCTCATATGTTTCACCTCATCGTGTTTGCTGGTCTTCCGGCACGACAGCCCCGTTATGCCGGGCTTTTCGTCTCATCCTTCCCGGCCGCCGGGCATCTGTGCTCCCCCCTGCGGCCAGATGGCGCCAGGCCCCGGAGGGCTGGCCTTCCACCGTGGAAGAGGGGCGCAGCCCTGCTCCCGCAGCTGTCCTGCTACCCCCATTATACCATGGGCGCCAGGCCAGCACAAACAAATAAAGAGTGAACTTTTCGCAAAGGCCGGCAGGCTTGTGCCCCATTCGCCTGCAAAAGACAGGATGTGCGGCCTAGCGGTATATGCCTTCCAGTATCTCCACTGCCGCGGCCAGCGCGCCATGGTCGCAGTCCGGCAAGATCCGGTCTGCCGCCTGGCGGATCTCGGGCACCGCGTTTTCCGGTGCAAAGCTCATGTGGGCCGCAGCCAGCAATTCCTTGTCGTTGAAATTGTCGCCCATGGTGTACAGGTGTTCGGGGGCAATGCCGCAGTGAGCGCAGGCGATCCGGGCCCCCGTCCCCTTGTTGGCGCCGCCCCCCATCACCTCAAAAAAGTAAGGGGCGGAAAACTCCATGAAATACTGGCCGGTGTAGTGGCGGCGGCAATAGGCCTCCACTTCCTTCATCCGGGGCGGTTCCCCGGTCAGGTTGAATTTGACCCAGGGCTGGGGGATGTCCTCCAGGGCCCGCTCCTTGATCTCCAGGCGGATGAATGCAAAATGCTTGCGGGTCCGCTCGTTGATCTGGGCCACATATTCATCCTCTGCCAAGAACACCTCGACCCCCACATCGGGGAAGTGGGCCATGATGTCCCGGGCAAAAGCCATAGCGGCCTCGTGCTCCACCACCTGGACGCTCACCGGCGCATTCTGCTGGAAGTCGTAGACCACGGAACCGTTGAACAGCACTGCCGGCGCATTGAGCTGCAGCCTGGGCATAAAAAATTCCATGGCCCGCTTGACCCGGCCTGTGGCCACGGAAAACCGGCCGCCCTGCTCCATAAAGTAGCGGGCGGCCTGCACATTGGCCTCCCCCAGCTGGTGGTCGGTGCCCAGCAGCGTGCCGTCCATGTCCGACAAGATCATCACACCGTCAAATCGTCCCATTTTCGTCTCCTCCTATTCCTCTGGCCGCAGCCGGGCCAAAAAACCGGCAAAATCCGGCGGCAGCGGCGCTTCTACTGTCATCTGCCGGCCTGTGGCAGGGTGCACGAACGTCAGCCGCCGGGCATGCAGGCACTGGCGGCCCAGACCGGACCGGTCCGCCCGGCTGCCATAGACCGGGTCGCCGGCAATGGGGTGGCCGATGGAGGCCAGATGCACCCGGATCTGGTGAGTGCGTCCTGTCTCCAGCCGGCACTGCACATGGGTGTAGCCCTGGTAGCGGCCCAGCACCCGGTAATGGGTCACCGCCGGCCGGCCGCCAGGCACCACCGCCATTTTTTTGCGGTCTTTGGGGCTGCGGCCAATGGGCCCTTCTATGGTCCCCTGGTCTTGCCGCAGCCGCCCCAGGGCCACCGCCTCGTATTCCCGGTACAGCGTGTGGTCCGCCAGCTGGGCGGCCAGCGCCTGGTGGGCCCGGTCGTTCTTGGCCACGATCAGCAGGCCGCTGGTGTCTTTATCGATGCGGTGGACGATGCCGGGCCGCAATTCGCCCCCGATGCCGGATAGGGACGGGCCGCAATGGGCCAGCAGGGCGTTGACCAGCGTGCCATCCGGGTTGCCTGCCGCCGGGTGCACCACCATGCCCGCCGGCTTGTTGATGACGATCACATCTTCATCTTCCCACCGGATGTCCAGCGGGATCGGCTGGGCCACCGCCTGGGCCGGGGCCGGGTCCGGCAGGCAGACCTGGATCTGGTCCCCGGCCTTGATCTTGTCTTTTTTGTTCAGCGCTACGCCCCGGCGGGTCACAAGGCCTTGTTCCGCCAGGCGCTGGGCGGCGCTGCGGGAGATCTCCGGCAGGCAATCCGCCACAAAGGCGTCGCACCGCAGCCCTTCCTGCTCAGGCCCTGCGGTCAGTTGTCTGCTCTCCATCTGTTTTCCCTCCCGGCAAGCGGCCCTCTAAAAAGGCGAAGTAGATCACCAGCATCAGGCCCCCCAGCGTGATGAATACGTCGGCTACATTGAAAATGGCAAAATGGATGATCCGCAGGTCAAACAGATCCACCACATAACCCCGGAAGATCCGGTCGATCAGGTTGCCCAGGGCGCCGGCCACAATAAACAAGGCGGCCAGCCGGCCGAACCGGCCCCGTATGAGGCCCTGCTTGACCAAAATGGCCAGCAGCACCACCATCACCACCGTGGCCGCCACAAAAAACAGCCGGCGGCCCTCCAAAATGCTGAAAGCCGCCCCCCGGTTTTCCGCATAGGTCAGGTGGAACACGCCGGGGATCACCGGGATGGAGCCGCCTGGCCCCAGTGCTTGCACCGCCCACCACTTGACCAGTTGGTCTACCAGCACGATGGCGGCGGCCAGCAATAGATACAAAACCATAATTCAACTCCTGCCCGCCTGGCAGGCGGGTCTTTTCTCTATCGTTGTTTTTTCTTAAGATCCTTTGGCGGGCATCCCACCTCTGGGCCTGTTCAGACCGCCTGGATCTGCCGGCCGCCCCACAGCATGGGGTCATGGCGGCGCAGCGCCTGCCGCGCCTGCTCGGGCACCCATTGCAGCG
>JABLTT010083447.1_pt1 | contig 13722 bp, 16 predicted proteins | sample 7160061 | NCBI WGS metagenome assembly JABLTT01 (sample SAMN14651232, study PRJNA627086) | human gut metagenome | isolation source: feces | host: Homo sapiens
CGATGCAGATCGAAAGGGGGACCGGCATGCCGTCGGCCGACGCGGCCCTCTTGCGACGCGGCGACGGGCCGGGCATGCTGGGATCGGCCGGTCCATTTCCCGTATCGCCGGCGCCTGGCGCCGGTGTCCGTTGTCGGTCCGCGCGCCCATTGGGCGGGGCGCGTGGATCGAAGTCCGTGAGTGGTCCCGCCCTATTGGGGCGGGGCCGGGAGCGGACCTGGGGCGCCACCACGGTCGTGCATGTTGTATAGTTATTGCTATACGTGTTGTATATGGAGTGTTTGGAGGCTGTGGTGTACAACGGGATCACCGATTCGCGGTCGAAGCCGGATTTCCGTATGTATCGGGACATGCTGCACGTGTCGCAGCAGGTGATGGGCCATATGCTGGGATTCTCCAGGGCCGCGGTGGCCGATTGGGAGGATCCGGGATCGTGGGTGCCCGGCCGGGACGCGTGGGAGCGGCTGCTGCGCCGTTGGCGCCGTGCGGAGGAGAAGGTCACGGCGCTGGTGGAATTGTCCGCGGGCGTGGACCGGCCCGTGCTCCCCTATCGCATCTGTTCCAGGGACGGTGTGGGCGACACGATGATCTGGCATCTCGAGAACCTGGCGACCCGCCTGGCGTGGGACGAATTGCGCCGGAGGGGAATCGACGCGGGGGCGACCAGGCCGGGCGCCGATCCGGACGACCTCGCCATGGCGGACGCGGCGATGCTCAGGCTGCGGATGGATCTGCTATGCCTGCCGCAGTCGACCCTGGCCGAACTGGCCGGGGTCACGCGCGGTCGCCTGCAGACGTGGCGTAGCGGTACGGGCCCCAGGCCGGATCGGGTCGTGTGGGATGCGCTCGACCGGCTGCAGGAACGGGTCGACGCGCAGGCGGACCGGATCGTAAACGTGGCCGTGGAGAGCGCGCGGGTGGCGCGGAAGGCCGGGTTGCGTCCCGCGCTGATGCTGGTCCCGTACCGGCGTCTGGGCGACGACGTGGACACCCTGGCCGTCAACGCTGCCGCGCGCCAGGCCGTGATCCGCCTGCACGCGGCCGGTCTGGGGTGCGCGGTCGTCTGGGAGGACGACTCCCCGGAATCGTCTCAATGAGATTCCGGCATTGGAACGTATTTCGATAGTATGCCAACGCGTTACAATTGACATATATCGTGTTACAGATGGGAGGCAGTCATGACCATGGCATCGGTGACGGTCCGTGTGGACGAGGACACGAAGCGGAAGGCGTCCGCGATCGCGGAGGACCTGGGTCTTGACCTGTCGAGCGTGACCAGGGCCTTCTATCGGCAGATCGTGCGCGAACGGCGCATCCCCCTCGACCTGTCATGCTCTCCCTTGCCTGAGGAGACCGTGGATGCGTTGACCGAGGCCCGTCGCATCGTGGCGTCGGGCGCGGCCCGGTTCGACGATCTCGGGGATGCGGCAGCGGGCGCGGTTTCAAGTCCCGCCGACCCAGACAACTAGGGCGGAATTTCAACGATTCCGCCCTTTTGTTTTTCGGGTGCTTGGCCATCGGGTACACATCGGGTACATTGCTTTTTCTGGTTCCCGTCATTTCTCCGGGTAGACGGTGTTGTCTTCGATCCATCGGTCGAGGTCGGATTGGCGGTATCGGATGAGTCTGCCGACCGTGACGTAGGGCAGTTCGCGGCGTTCGGATCGCCATCGCGCGAGCGTGGAGACGGGGATGCCGAGCCGGGTCGCCGCCTGGTATGGCGAAGACTTGGATTAACGACCGATGGCTGACCGACGCGTCGTGAGCGCATTCCGCTGCCGGACTCGCGGCGTTGATGGCAGCATATGGAGGCGTTGATTCCCGCGAAGGCTGCCCACACGGCGAGACGACCCCGCCCCGCCCGCCCCGCATCACGGGATGCGTCGCCTTACGCGCACGACGACGGGGTTCCAGGCGCGAACGGAGGTTCCGGCTGACGCTCCGGTTCGCGCCCGATCGCGGACGCGGTGGGGTTCGCGTATCCGCCGTTCGGCCGGCGGCGCGCATGCTCCCCGTTTTCATGGGATAATGGGCTCACGAACGAGACGAGGAGGCCCATCGTGAAACGATTCCTGTACCTGCTGTGCGCCCTGGCGTTCTGCCTGGCTTTGACACCCGCCACCGCGCTGGCGGCGGACACCGCGCCCGCCAAACTTTATGTGGGAACCCAGAGTGTTCAAAAAGGTGATCAGACCACCTACTGGACCACGAACCCGTCAACAGGGGAACTGACGTACACGAACAGCGTAGACGACTGGAATGTCGAATACGATCCAATCACCGCCACCCTAACATTGCGGAATGCGACGATCGACGGAGGAGACTACAACACAACTTATCATGGCGCCGGAATCTATGCCCTGGGCCTTAGCGAGCAACCGGTTTCCCTGACCATAGAGCTGACTGGTACGAATACCATCACAGGCTTCTTTGGGATTTTTTTGGATGCACAACCAGGAGGCACGCTAGGCGCAAACGCCTCCCTAAACATCACCGGTGACGGCAGCCTCACGGCCACCGGCACAGCTTCCTACGGCCTATACGTCACAAGCGGAACCGGTGACGCCTCCCTGACCATCAACGGCGCGTCCGTCAAGGCAAACACCACTAGCACCTATTCTTACTACGCCGGCGTCTGCGTGCAGTCCGGTAGTGACGCCACCAACTCTCCGCAACTCTCCCTTGCCGTCAATGGCGGCAACCTGACCGCCAGTGCCAGCGAGGGCAATGATGGAATACAGTTCAATGTGGGATCGTCTCAAGCCACCAATGCCGCCGCCAGCCTGACCGTCACCGATAACGCCATCGTGCGGGCGGGAAACGGGATCAAAGCCAGTCGTGTCGATGAACCTACGCCATCGGGCACCGGCATCGTATTCGACGGCAGTACCGGCACCGTGTACGGCGACGTGACCCTGGACGAGAGCCTCACCGTCAACGAGGGCGAGACCCTGACCATCCCGCAAGGCTCCACGCTCGACACTAACGGCAAGCTGACCAACGGCGGCACCATCACCGTCCAGAACGGCGGCACCATCACCGACGCGGACACCATCGCCAACACCGGCACCATCAACGTGGAGAACGGCGGCACGATGAGCGGGACGCCTACCGGCGGCACGGTCGTTCACGCCCCCGGCATCACCACAGAAAGCCTGCCCAACGGCACGGTGGGCACGCCCTACACCGCGAACCTGGAGGCAACCGGCGACAGCATCGAATGGAGCGCCACCGGTTTGCCCGCAGGATTGCAGATTAACGCCGCCACCGGCGTGATCTCCGGCACCCCCACCACGGCGGGAAACTTCACCTTTACCGTCACCGCCAAGAACAGCGCCGGCGAAGCCAGCAAGGAATACACGCTGACCATCGCAGCGGTCCCCGTCGCCAACGTGACGCTGGACCATACCGTGCTGGCGCTGTTCCCCGGCGACACCACGGCACTGACCGCCAAGGTAGAGCCTGATACCGCCACCGACAAGACCGTGACCTGGGAAAGCAGCGACCCCAATGTGGCCACCGTGGATCAGAGCGGCAAGGTGACGGCCGTGGCCCCCGGCACCGCCACGATCACCGCCACCGCTGGCGGCAAGACCGCCACCTGCACCGTCACGGTCACGGACAGGACCTACACGGTTTCCGTGAACCCGACGAGCCTCGAATTCGACACGATATGCCCCGGAGACGCCCAGCCCGACGCCCAATCGGTGACGATCACCAACACCGGCAACCAGACCGTGGAAGTCAGCCTGCCCGCCGCCACCGGCTACACCATCACCGGAAGCGAGGGATTCACCGGCAACACCGCCAGCATCGCCCCCGAGGGGACGGCCACGTTCACGGTGCAGCCCAACGATCTGACGGCCGGCAACCACAGTGAGACCCTCACGATTTCGTGGAATAACGGAAACCTCCCCCTGCCCGTCGGCTTCACCGTGGGCCACGAGCTGACCGGGGTCGCGGCCAAGGCCCCGACCTGCACCGAGGACGGATACGAGGCGTACTGGAAGTGCGAACGTTGCAATGAACTCTTCAGCGACGCCGACGGCAAGACCCCGATCCCCGCGCCGACCGTGATCAAGGCCACCGGCCACCAGTGGGGCGAGCCCGCATGGAGCTGGGACGGCACGACGGCGACCGCCACGTTCACCTGCAAGAACGACAACAGCCACACGCAGACCGTGACGGCGGCCGTCACCTCGACGGTGAAGACGGACCCGACCTGCACCGAGAACGGCACTACCACCTACACGGCCACCGCCACGTTCAACGGCACGACCTACACGGCCACCAAGAATGTGGCGGACATCCCCGCCACCGGACACGATTGGGGCGAGGACGGGCATTGCACGATCTGCGACGCGGTCAAGCCCGGCTTCACGCCCGAGATCATCCAGGGCGACGAGGCCACGTGGACCAAGGGCGACGGACAACCGTTGTCGTTCACGTCGAACGCCGCGTACGCCGACTTCCAGGAGGCCCGCGTGGACGGACAGACCCTCGACTCCGCCCACTACACGGTGGAGCGGGGCAGCACCATCGTCACGCTGAAAGCCGCCTATCTGGAGAGCCTTGACCCCGGCGAGCACACGCTCGACATCGTCTCCTCGACCGGGACCGCGACCGCCACGTTCACCATCACCGCCAAGGAAACGCAGCAGCCCGCCAAACCCGCCGACACGGACCGGACGCCGGCCAAGCCCGCCGGCGACGGCGGCCAGCTAAGCCGGAGCGGCAGCGACATCATGCCGGCCGTAGCGACGCTCGCCATCCTCATGGCGTCCGGGCTCGCCCTCGGGACGCTCACGCTGCGGAGAAGCCGCCGGTAGGATCCGCGAACCCGGCGGACACGCGCGAGGCCCCGACTGTCATGACGGCAGCCGGGGCCTCGCCGTCCCGAACGTTTGGCTCCGCACACGGATCCAGTCCCGCCTGGATCGTCGGTCTTGACATAGTTATCCGTTCACGTCGAGCAGGCGGATCGGGATGGGGTCGGCGCTGCATGGCCTTGCCCCGAGCGCGCCGTATCGGCCATCCAAAACGTTCCGACTGGGCGGAGCGCCGACGGATCAGTCCTCCTGGGCCGCTTTCCCCGTGAGTTTGAGGATCAGCCGGCGTGCTCGTCCGGGATCGATCGACGTCGCGTCGTCGATCCCAGATGGATCGGAGCCCGGTTCGTCGTCCGCCGGTTCGGCCGCCGTCTCACCCGGCTCCAGTTCGCCCGCGTCGACGCCGTTCATGCCCAGGGATGTGGCGACGTCGTCGCGAGAGAGCAGTTCCATGGCGTTCTGCATGCCCGCGTCGCTGATGATGCCGTCGTAGTAGTCGGCGATCATGCCGCGAAAGGCCTTGATGTAGGGGATCTCATCATCGCTCACGGCCGGTTCCCTTCGCTTGTCTGAGTGCTTTGTAGACGGTGGTGCGGCCGACGCCCTTGATGCGGGCGATCTCGTCGGCGCTGAGACCTCGCTCCCGGTACATGGCCTGGACGTCGCAGATGGCTTTGGCGTCGAGTTTCGGCGGTCGGCCGCCGTTGCGGCCGCGTGCCCTGGCGGCTTGGAGTCCGGCCCGGGTGCGTTCGCGGATGAGGTCGCGTTCGAATTCGGCGATGCTGGCGAAGATGTGGAAGACGAGCTGTCCTCCGGGCGTGGAGGTGTCGATGCCTTCGGTGAGGCTGGTGAATTCGACCTTGAGCTCGTGGAAGCGGTTGACCAGGTCGACGAGGTCCTTGACGCTGCGGCCGAGGCGGTCGAGTTTCCATACGATGATCTCGTCGCCGGGGCGCAGTTGGTCGATCATGCGGGCGAGCTGGGGGCGGTTCGCGGTGGCGCCGGAGGCGTGGTCTTCGTAGATCCGTTCGCACCCGGCCTGTTCCAGGGCGTCGCGCTGCAGGGCGGGGTCCTGGTCGTTGGTGCTGACTCTGGCGTATCCGATCCTCATATGCCAATCGTACGCGAACCCGTGGCTCATAAGGGGTTTGCGCACGTTGATTCGCGCACGGGTTTGTGCACGCGGATCCGGGCGGTTCCGGATCCGTTTCCGTCGGCTGCCGGGTCGTGCGTTAAACGTCCGTTTTGCATACCCCGCGACAATGGGCACCCGATTCTATGAAAACGCCCCGAACCGAATACATGGAACCGCCCTGAGTCGACTTGACCCCGTGGCCCGGACAAGGATTCCAGCACTCAAGGAGACCCGTCGCCATGCGCAAGTAGTCAGGCCTCGCCGTTTCCGACCTCATTTGTACCGTTCGTTCCGACACTCCGATTCGACGTTTCGGATTCTTTCGTTGACTTCATTCCTTGACCGCTCTGCCCGCAATTAGTCACCTTTGTTTCCTCCGGACGGTTCCCTGGACAAGAGTACGCACATAAAACTATGGCAACGAGAAATGCAATCGAAGCGGCAATCACTATCCACATGGCGGCCAACGGATGGTACACACCGCACTTCTGAAAGACCCAAACTCCGGCCATCGCTGAGATTGAGACGCCCAAAAACCAGCGGGAATTTTCATAAAGATTCTTGTCCTTACGCGCCTTTTCGACAATACTCTCAATATCGCTTTCGTCCCATGCCGCGGAATCGGGGCCGCACTCACGCTGACGCCTTTTGTCGGTCGAAGCGTAATGGTCGAAAAGATCACTGATTCGCCTCCCCCTAGACACCGGTACGCACAGCAGCAGCACAGCCAAGCCGAGGAACAATCCGGCGAACAGGATGGGGAAGGCCCTGTTTTCGTCGCCGAGATCAAACATCGCAATCACAGCTGCAGGCAGAACCATCCCGATGAAGGTCATGCAGATCAGGCTTTGCACGATTGCCCCCGGAACGTCCACCGCCTTCGCATCGCCAAAAAGCCTCTTGTAGGCGACGTAATACGCCCGACGCTCATCACGTTCGTTCTTCAGCGCCTGAACGAATGCGGGCAATAGCTCTCCCCGCCCGGAGTCATCCTGCTCTCTCTCCGCGTCTTCGATGAGTTCGTTCAGCTCGCGAATGCCTGCTGACGGATCGGTCCATCGACGGTAGTACCTCATGATTGCCGAGCTGACCACGCCAACTCCCAGCACCCCCGTCAGCATGTTAACGTCAATGCCCATAGCGACTCCTTTCGCCGGAACTTAAGACAAGCTAAATGTCGGAATCCTTTACATGTCGTGCCGCTTTCAGATGGCGGCGGGTATTTTCCGTTCCGATTCTTTGGGGTCGTTCAGGTAGGCGGCCAGGGCTTTGCGCAGCAGGGCGCTGACGCTGATGCGCTCGGCTTTCGCCTGATTGTCGGCCATCGCGGCCATGTCGGGGGTGAGATACGCCTTGCGCAGTACCGTGGCCTTCTCCCTGGGCGTTTCGGCCAGGGGCCGTCCGGCGAAGATGTCGTCGAGGTCGGCCATGGTGAATTCCCGCGTCGGGCGCGTCACCTCGCCCACGATCTCCGGGGTCTCGGATGCGTATTCGTCCGACAACGCGGACCAGTTGATGTTGTCCATTATCCTTTTGTCCTTTTGTCCAGTTGTCCGGTTTCTTACTTTTCAGTTTTTGAAGTATGTCTGCCATTCCTGACGGCAGTCCATGGCGTGGAACACCTTCCGCGTGCGTTGCGACACGAGCAGTTCAATGCGTCGCTCCCTGAACTCGTCGACGTATCCGAGGATCGCCACCACCCGGTCTCCGGGTGTTCTCGACTCGACTTCGAACACGGCGACGGGATGGTGGAACACGTAATCGATCTGCGCCGGCGTGAGCCAGTGCTTAAGGGCGGATTGCTCGCATTCGATCATGATTATATGGTACCACATTTTAGTCCCATATGCACGCATCCGGTTGAACGAACACTTAATCATCCAACAGCCGCCGCGACCTCGGTCCGCGACGACCGCATCTCAATCCGACGAGTTGACGAAACGGCAATGATGTCATAAAATTATGACATCAGGGAAGGCGGGAAGCCATGCCCTACCTTGGAAAGGACCATATCATGCGCATCATCGACATCATCCGCCAGGCGATCGAATCGACCGATTCCGTCAGCTGCAGCACCCCCTTCTACGACGGCACCGCCCTCAAGTGGGCCAGGGAAGAGCAGGAGGTGTCATTCTCTCCCATTGCCGAACGTCAGGCGTGGAATCCGCTGGAAACCGCGTTCGACACACGCGCCTCGTCGGGCGAGCGTGTGCACGTGGTCTCGAACGGCGACAACGGGGCGGAGGTGACCGTCCTTGCCGAAGACGAGCCCGTTGGCTCACGGATGTTCAATATCGCCAACTATCGGACGGCCGATGATCTGGCGGCCGACGTTCTCGACTTCATCAGACGAACGATCTCAAGGAGGTAATCCATGAATGGCGTCGAACTGACGGCCCGGCGCAAACGGCTCGGGTTGAGCCAGGAGGAGCTGGGCCGCTGTCTCGCTCTGGTCAGCCCGATGCCCGACGGCGCTCCACGTCCCCCGGTCAAACAGGCCACGATCGCCCGATGGGAAGGGACAAGAGGCATCCCCTCTAGCGTGGAGCCGACGCTGCGCGACAGTCTGGACGGCATCGAGGAGATGGGCGATAGGATGTGCGACCGTATCCGCGGGATCGTGGAGCATTCCAGCGCCGTCAGGTCCGATCCGGTCGTCACGGTCAGGGCATACGCGTCCGACGCCGACCTGTGGGCCGACTGGCCGGACCTGGCCGGATGGCCGCACACGCTGTGGAACATCGCGTGCACGGTCGCCATCGACGAGCTTGAGGACGAATACGGGATCACAGGCATCATGGAGGAGTGATGAGAGCCCCTATGCTCCCGCGCTCTCGGTGGGCGGGCATGCGTCGAAACGGTGGGGTGACCGCCGACTGGGGGGATTACCGCGCGTTCGAACTCTGGTGCCGGGAGCATCATGTCGAGCCCGGTGACCGGCTGCGGCGCGTCGACACGTCGCGCCCCTGGGGGCCGGGCAACATCAAAGACATACAGCGTAAGGCCGCTCATGTTTCGGGATCCCCGTATTACGATCGTTGGACAAGCATGCACCATGACGCCGACGTCGATCCGGAGTGGGATGACTTCCGCGTGTTCGAGCTCTGGTGCCGGGAACGTCACGTCGAACCGGGCGACCGGCTGCGGCGCGTCGACACGTCCAGTCCGTGGGGCCCCGGCAACGTCGAGGTCGGGCGACGCGACGACCCCGCGCCCACTGAGTCCCCGTACTACAAGCGATGGAGCGCGATGCGCCGTCAGGGCGGAGTCCGGTCCGAATGGGGGCGGTTGCGCGAGTTCGAACGCTGGTGTCTGGAGCATCGCATCGATCCCGCGGATCGGTTGCATCGCGTTGACACGTCACGTCCGTGGGGGCCGGACAACGTCGAGATCGACCACGTGAAGGAGTCCGTCACCGCAGAATCCCCACACTACGCACGGTGGTCGAACATGCGGTACCGCGACGGCGTCAATCCGGAGTGGGAGGATTTCCGTGCGTTCGAGCGCTGGTGCCGGGGGCATCATGTCGAGCCCGGCGACCGGCTGCGGCGCGTCGACACGTCACGCCCGTGGGGCCCCGGCAACGTCAAGGGCATCCAGCGGGAGGCCATCGGTGCGAGGAGATCCCCGTATTATGTGCGATGGATCGGGATGCGCCGTCAGGGAGGCGTCCAACCGGAATGGGATCAGTTCCGCGCGTTCGAACTCTGGTGCAAAGAGCGTCACGTGAAACCCGGCGACCAGCTTCGGCGAACTGACATGAAACGCCCGTGGGGCCCCGGCAACGTCAAGGGCATCCAGCGGGAGACGTCCACCATGGAAAGCTCCCCGCACTACACCAGGTGGGCGAACATGCGTCGCCAGGGCGGAGTCCGGCCCAAATGGGAGGATTTCCGCACGTTCGAGCGCTGGTGTCGGAAGCATCATGTCGAGCCCGGCGACCGGCTGCGGCGCGTCGACACGTCACGCCCGTGGGGCCCCGGCAACGTCAAGGGCGTCCAGCGGAAGACCACCGGCGCGACGAAATCCCCGTATTATGCGCGATGGGCCTACATGCGATATCAGGGCGTCCAGTCCGAGTGGGACGACTTCGACGTGTTCGAGCGCTGGTGCCGGGAGCATGATTTTGAATCCGGCGACCAGCTGCGTCGCCTTGATGCGACCCTCCCCTGGGGACCCGACAATACCGCGATCATCCGGCGGGAGACGGTCGGCGCGACGAAATCCCCGTACTACCGACGGTGGATTAACATGCGTCGTCAGGGCGGCGTGCAGCCCGAGTGGGACGACTTTCCCGTGTTCGAGCGATGGTGCGTGGAGCATCACGTGAAACCCGGCGACCAGCTTCGGCGTACCGACACGAAACGCCTGTGGGGTCCTGACAACGTGCAAGTACCGACACGTTGAATCTGCTGGTCTACTACGAAATAGAGATGCCGCGCGTCCGGCGGGAGACGGTCGGCGCGGCAAGTTCCCCGCACTGCAACCGGTGGAAGAAGATGCGCCATAACGGCGGTATCCACCCGGAATGGGAGCAGTTCAGGGAATTCGAGCAATGACGCCTGGAGCAGGCGTCAAGCCTGACGATCGGGCGCGTCGCGTCAACGCATCGCATCCGCGGGCCTGACAACTTGCGGGCCGCGGTCGCTTGGGTGAGTGGTCGCGTCGAGGACCATGTCGGATGAGCGGGAGGCCGACGACGGCACGTCGTCCTCCCGTTTTCCTATCGGGCTTTGGCCGTGGCGATTTCGTCCCATCGGGTCGTGCATCGCGGTGAGAGTCGTTCGCGGCGCGTCCGCCAGGGTGCGCCGGTTTCCGCGTTGTCGTGTCCCGTTCCTCTGATGCCGGCGTATCCGATGCCGGCGTGCATGGCGCCGTATCTGCGGTTGATGCGGTCGAGCGTGTCGGCGAGCCCGTGGTCGAGCGCCGGGTTGAGTCCTTCGAATGTGTGGTAGGCGGCGCGGTCGGTCAGGTCGGTGAGCAGGACGCCGCCGCGTACCCATCGGACGCCGTTGCGGATGCGCGGTCGCAGCGCGTTGTTCATGGTGCGGATGATCGCGATCGGGTCGTCGGTGGGATCCTCGGGGCGGGCTTGGGCCCATATGCTTTGGTAACGGTCTCGGAAGGGGCTGGTGGAGGCGAACGCGGCGATCATGCGGGTCAGGGCGTGTTGGCGGCGCAGCCGGACGGAGGCCTGCTGCGCGTAGGTGCCGAGGGCGGCGAGCAGGTCGTCCGCGGCGGTGATGGGGTAGCCGAACATGCGGCTGCAGAGGATCTGGTCCCGGTGCCCGTCGATGGCGTCGGTCCCGTCCAATGTGATGCAGTCGACTTCCCGCAGTTCGAGGACGGTGCGGGCGAGGTTGACGCCGAATCTGTGACGGATTTGCTCGGGGTCCGCGTCGCGCAGCGCCAGCGCGTCGGTGACGTTCGTGGCGTTGAGTCTGGGCGCTGTGCGTCGGCCGACGCCCCATACGTCCCCGACCGGGGTGGATTGCAGTATCGTGTCCCGCTCCTTTGGGGTGAGTTCCGACCATAGGGCGATGCCTCCCGTGTCGGGGTGGTGTTTGGCCCAGTGGCTGAGGGTCTTGGCCAGGGTTCGGGTGGGCGCGGAGGTGACGGTCACGGGAATGCCGATGCTTCCGAGGATGTCACGCCTCATCGCCTCCAGCGCGGGTCGGGCGCGTCGTGGGTCGGTGGGTGCGTCGAGGAACGCCTCGTCGATGCTGTAGGCGACGCGGTTCATGAGGTGGCGGTCCATGACGTGCATCATGCGGCGGGACAGTGAGGCGTAGAGCTCGTAGTTCGAGCTGCGGGCGACGACGCCCGCGCGTTCGGCCTTTTCGCGGATCCTGAACCAGGGTTCGCCTTCGGGGATGCCGAGCCGTTTGGCTTCCCGGCTGCGGGCGACGACGCAGCCGTCGTTGTTGGACAGGACCACGATCGGCCGGCCAGTGAGTTCGGGGTGGAAGACGCGTTCGCAGGAGGCGTAGAAGCTGTCGGCGTCGGCGAGCACGTGCCGGTCGTTCATGCATGTCCCCGGGCGCGTTGGGGGTGGAAGCTGCCGGTGACCACGCCCCAGACGAGGTTCTCCCCCATGCGTGCGGGGCGGATGTCGGGGTACCGGGGGTTCTCCGCGTGCAGGTAGACGCCGTGACGGTCGCGGGCGAGGCGTTTGACGGTCAGTTCGCCGTCTAGGACCGCGACGACCACGTCGCCGTCCGCGGGCTCCAGGCTCCGGTCCACGATCAGCAGGTCGCCGTCGAAGATGCCGGCGCCGGTCATGCTGTCCCCGGCGACCCTCACGAAGAAGGTGGCGTCGGGATGGTCGACCAGATGCTCGTCCAGGCTCAGGTCGCCGGACGCGTAGTCCTGGGCGACGCTCGGGAATCCGGCGCGCACGCTTTCGAGCATGACGGGCAGGCGGCGGTATCGTTCCGGTCTCCGCCATGCGCGCACGTCCGTCGCCCGCAGTCCGCAGCCCCTTCCCGTCATGATCCGCCTCCGGTCAAAATATCGAACAACTGTTCGAATCATTGTGCGGCAACACCGGGACAGGAGATGCCTCGCCGGCCGGGCCGGCGTGCCCCGCAGACACCGTGTGGTATTATTTTAATACCGGTATTGGTATTACTAGTGTTCTTGGGAGGTTGCCATGGAGCGGACAGGGGAGGCATTGGAGGCGGTGGTCGCAGGCTTCGGCATGGACGGGTTGGAGACGGATCTGCGGCCGGACGGCAATCTGCTCGTTTGGCGGAAGGGCCACCCGAGCGTCGACTATGTCGCAATCGGATGGGACGGGGATGACGAGTCGTTCCTGAACGCGGCGGTATACGAGAGGAACGGAGAGGTCGGTGACGGGTACTGCTGGAACGTCGCCGATTATTGCGGGTCGGTGAAGTCCATGCTGGAGGAGGCGGTCCTGCCCTGGCTGGCCGGCATGCTCGACATCACGCCGGAGGACGGGGAGGCGCGCCCATGAGCTTCGATCTTTCCTTGCCGTTGTCTTCGGCGGAGTTCAAGGCGCTTCGCACGTCCATGGGCGTGACGGCCGCCTGGGTGGCCGGCCGGCTGGGCGTGGCCACGAACAGCGTGCTGCGTTGGGAGCGGGACCGCACCCCGGACAAACAGGCCGTGCGGTTCCTGCTGGAGCTGAAGATGCGGTTCGACGGCGAGGTCGAATGGTACGACGAGCGGGCCGGGGAACCGGATCCGTTCGGACGCCGCGAATCCCGTTTCATCCTGATACCCCGGCACAATTCGGATGATCCGGAGCGGATGCCGATCGGATGGCACCTCATGGTCGCGCAACGGGTCCGCGAGCGGCATCCGGACGTGCGCGTCATGTTCGACGACGGGGCCGAGGCGTGAGCGAAGCCGGAGAGGCGACGTCCGCGGCCGGGACCGGGGCGCACCGTCTGGACGATCCTGTCTACGCGCGATGGACGCGGATGCGCTGTGACAGCGGCGTCGATTCCGAATGGGAGGATTTCCGCGCGTTCGAACGCTGGTGTCTGGGTCACGGCATCGGTCCCGGCGATCGGCTGCGGCGCGTGGACGGGTCGCAGCCGTGGGGGCCGGGCAATGTGCGCGTCCCGGCACGTTGATTCCGGTTCTTTCCCGGTATGCGACTAGGGCCGGCACCTTGAAAGGTGTCGGCCCTATGTTCGGTTCTCCTCACATGCCGCCGTACGACGGCGGGTTTGTTTCGCCGGTCAGCGTTCGGCGAGGCGGCGGCGCGCGATCACGCTGCCGGCGCCG
>JABLTT010040588.1_pt1 | contig 13715 bp, 9 predicted proteins | sample 7160061 | NCBI WGS metagenome assembly JABLTT01 (sample SAMN14651232, study PRJNA627086) | human gut metagenome | isolation source: feces | host: Homo sapiens
CGAAGCGCAAGTCATTTTTGTGGTTATTTCAGGCAACCGTTGCCGTTTTTAAGCTACCTCTGGGTAGGGAGTAGAAAAACGCTGGAAGTTGACGATCCATGCCGTGACCTCCATGAAAGGGGAAACAAACTTCGGCATTGAAATGCGAAGTCCCGTATACACCAAGACCCAAGCTGGTATTAAAAGAAAAAACGTTAAATTAACCGCTGAAAGACTTTTTCTTAATTTATTGAATAAGTTAGACATTGTTTATTCCCAGATGATTACGAGGTTAAATAAAAAGAGGTTTTATTACTTAGGTTTTTTATTAAAAAGTTATTTTTATAAGTTTTCCCAGAAAAATTCTGTTTTCTATTCAATTGGATAAAAATTAAAAGTGCTCAAGGATTCAATCTAACAAAATCAATCCCATTTTATTTCAGCGATTCACGTAACGAATTAAACTTAAACGATTAAAAATACCCCTCTCTACTCTATCTAACCTAGAAATTCTTTATTACTAGAAAAAGTTTCCCAAGGCTGTCCCCGGTGTATCTCCGAGGAGGAGCAACTTTTAGGAAGAAAAAAATGGCAAGGTTTGAAACCAAGCCAAACGGTCAGAGATTCAAACTATGCCAAAAGCCCTTGAGAAAGATCTCAAAAACTACCCGAGGATTTAGGAAAACTTTTGTTTATCGACAGAAACTTACTTTCACAGACCATTACCCAGAGAGCGTTAAAACAGGGCTCAAAAAACGCAACTGACATGAACTCCTAACAGCCCCCGAGATTGGAGAAGGATTAAGGAGAGGCAATCCGGCCTCCCCTAATGTCAGTTAAATCAGTCCGCAAACTGCAAATCCAAGCGCAACGGGAAGGAGATCGCCAAAACGCCCGGTATAAAGAACGAATAGTTAAACACCCCTTTCCGATTCGTGTTGTACCTGTATCGTCCATCTGTACTGCGCCGAGCAGTGTCGGATAAGTCGGTAGAACGAACAGTGCGGACACGGCGGCAAAGCATGCAACCAGCATGTAGGAGTTATCCGGGCTGGCGGCAGTAATGCCGAGTGCTGCATCAACGGTCGGAGTAATCGGCTTAGCGGTAGCAGCCTGAGAGTACAGGAGCATAGCGGGTAAGAAAAACACGACGGCAAGCAGAGTCGGATATAGGCTGATTGTCTGGCAAGCAAAGTCTTTAATCTCTTTTGTGTGATCGGAAACAAAAGTATCTCCCAACCAGGCCACGCCGAGCACACAGATACAAGCAACCATACCGGACTTAAATATAGAAGTTCCGGCAGTGTTTCCTAGCTTAACTTTGCAAAGGATCGTGATGAGTGCTCCGACTGCGAGCATTAAGCTCATGATGGCTGCGTCACGAGGAACAATGACCGGTTTAATCAAACCGACAGCCGGAGAAATCGCAGAAGCATAGAAGACAACACAAAGAACACCAGTCAGGAAGATCCAAACAGAAAGTTTTGCTGAAGATGTAATCTTCATATCCTGAAGGCCGACAGGAGGTCTAACTAAACCTTCTTTCAAGCGTTCCTGATAGACCGGATCACTTGAGAGGTCCATCTTAGAAATGTGCGTCATGATGAATGAAGTAATCATGCAGCCTAAGAAGGTCGTTAAGATCCAAATTCCGAGCAGTTCAGGATAACTCCAGCCGAAAGGCTCTAAGACGCCTGTCATTTAAATGACGGCTGCAAATACCGGAGAAGCTGTAATCGCGATCTGAGAAGCAACCACTGCGATAGAAACGGAACCAAAGGACGGATGTTCTCGCCTTTTGCTACTTCCACAATCATCGGAATCATTGAGAAAGCAGTATGACCGGTACCTGCAAAAATGGTCAGAACATAAGTAACTACCGGAGCAAGATAGTTAATGTACTTAGGGTTCTTGTAGAGGATTTTTTCAGCTATATAGACAAGGTACTGAAGACCGCGGCTAACTGCACAGCAGAAATTGCTGCGATGACAGAAGCAATAATCAGGATAACGTCCCAGGGGATGCTGCCCCGTTTCATGCCGAGACAAAGGCCCAGGACTAACACGCCGGCGTAGCTGATACCGATTCCACCTAAGCGTACACGGATGAAGATCGCGCGCCCACAAGGACGATGATCTGAAGAATAACCATGATATCCATAAAATTTCTTTTATTAACTTTCGCTTGAAATAGACAGAGATATAACGAAGACTCAGAGCATTAAGAAAAAAGGGCCTCTGCCGCAGGAGCTCTTTAAGAGCCCCTGCTTTCTCAAGCAAAGCGTTGATTGTTAGAAAGCCAGTTTGAATGTCGCGCCGACACCGTTGGATTTAATCTTGCCGCCGTAAGCACCGTAGTAAGAAACGCCCAAGGCGGCTCTCTTACTGAGCTGGGCCTCAAGTCCGACACCGACTGCTGCGACCGCAGAAAGTTTTTCACTTCTGATCTTGGCGTTTAATGCGCCGGACTGAAGTTTTGCCTTACCGCGGGTATCGCCCATGTACTGAGTCCAGTTCACGTCTGCCACGGCTTTTAACTTAGCCGGGCCGACTTCAAACGGAACCTTAACGCGAGCGCCGAGGCTCGAAACCGCAAGATTCTGGCTTTCAAACTTAGTGCTGACTTTCACGCCTCCGATGTCATTGCTGAAATCATCGGTCGACAGATGCATCCAAGCCAAACCGGCATACGGTTCAATACTGACAGAACCAAAGTTCAAACCTGTATATGCCGCTTCACCAAAGATCTGAGCCACTTTAGCGTTGTAACTCGGGGAGGCTCTGAAAATCTGATCTTTAAAGAAGACTGAACTATTTGTGTCACGGTCCTGATGCGTGTAAGCAAAGCCATAGTCCAGACGAACCGGTTCAAACTTAGACTGTCCGTAGATACCGAAGTGGAGATCGTTCGAATCAATCTTTCCGTCGTGGCCGCCCTTGAACTTCGTCTTACCAGCACCGAAGAATACTCCCACTTTGTTGTTGGCATTGATGTCAGCTTCCAAACCGATCAGACCGGTGTAGAAGTCAGATTTCAATTTAGAGGCTCCGGAGCGGTCCATCTTAGACCAGTTGCTAAGACCGGATACCCAGAGTCGAGCACGGCCGCCGTCGACATCTGAGACACGAGCCGCTCCGTCAATTCCCATGGCCTGATCCTTAATAGCACGGGCCAGAGACTGTCCGTTGGCAACCGTCATGGCATTAGCAGTGACATGAATGTCATTGGCTAAGGAGCTCAGAGTTTTTCTGACTTCGTCTTTTGTGGCGTCAGCCAAGGCGCCAAGAAGAGCCGGATCAGCCGACAAGGCCTTGGCAACAGAAACTCCGTTGCTATTGGCTGCATAATCAGCAAGTGTCTTGTCACCCTTCGAGAGAACACCGGTAAGTGTATTGCCGTCCAATGTAACGGTATGGTTTACCAATGCATACTCGGGTGTTACCAGAGCATTTTCATTGAAGCCCTTAACGCTGTCGGCTGTTACGGTTCCAACCTGATCTTCACCCCTGTAGGCTTTCTCGAAAGCATTCCCGGTTAAAGAAATAACCGCAACGTGCGAACCGGGGTTAAATGTTAAGCTGCCGACTTGAACATTTTGATCAGCAACAATCGCATAGGTACCTCCGTTATTGACAACAACGTTGGCCTTCTGCATCGGAGCTCTAGCGACGCCGACAAGAGAATTAAGCAGTCCCTTCTGAGTGAAATTATCATCGAAGCTCGACAAGATACCGAAGACTCCACCGTTAACATTAACTGTTCCGGAGCCGAAGGATTCGGAGAAACCAAACAAACCGCCGTCTTCAACCGTGGTACCTCCGGTATACGAGTTATTACCGGTCATAACCAGCGTGCCGGAACCTCGCTTCACCAAAGATCCTTTATAGAGATCGTGGTCGATTCTGTTTTGGATCGCTTGGGCACGGCGTTTGTAATACTCAGCTCTCCAGTGCTCGGCATCCTCTTGGGAAATAATATGGTTGGTCAGATCTGTGTCACCATCGCCTACTACAAAACCATTACCCAGCTCATATTCTCCGACTGTATCCGTACCGTTCTTGGTTGCGACCATCCATGCGTTATCCTCTCTTTCTCGCTGTTTTAACGCCACCTCAGAAATATCATTCGTCCACACATCTAAGGGAGTTGAATTCAGGTTGTAGTCAAATTTACCCAAAAACTGGCCCGGCCCATACATTCCTTTTTCCAGATCCGGGACACCCCATCCCATTGCATCAGAAACTTCTCCCTCAAGCGGAGTCGTCCCATCTTTGTTGCTCCAACCAAGCATATCCGTACCGTCAGGATTCTTATGATTAGCGGTAGTAAACATGACATCGCGGACTTGAGGTGCACTCATACTTTGATAACGCGACATTAAGACACCCATCGCTCCTGCAACATGAGGCGCTGCCATGGAGGTTCCACTCGAATACCGATATCCTGCCGGCTCCCCTGTTGTCATGTCTACATTTGTTGAGTAAATATCTCTGCCCGGAGCTGCGACTGTCCACCACTTTCCTAATCCTGCCTCATTGAAAGTGTCATAGAGAGTATAGGTATCAGGATTTCCTGAGGCCCCCGGAACACGACGCAATCCAGCTACTGCTATCCACTGACCTTCAGCTTGAGGATTAAAGTACGGAAATAAAGGCCGATAAAACGGATTGTTCGAATCTCTATTTCCGGTGGTGAAAATCTGGACTACATTTGTACCCCTAACAGCATCCCAAGCAGCGTCTACAAAACTTTTATCCATGCCTCCATAAGTTTTGTTGTGGTAGAAGAATTCATATTCCGCTTGAGCAACGTTATTGGTCGGAATGTGGCCTGAAAAAGAGAGTCTCAAGTCGCCGTCTTGAGGCGCTTCCGTCGTGCCGGCATTTACCTGATTCATTACGTCTTTGGCTTCAGAGACTGTCGGTAACTGGTTTATCGTTCGCCACTTGTCTGCAGCTGCGTCGTATTGCTGTACCACTGCCACGCGAACATTTGTTCCCCAGGAATTGTTTATCACACCACCCCTCTCAGTTCCGTTGTCGGCGACTAATTTGTCTGCCATGGCTTTCCAGCCTTGGTAGAAATATTTGTAATCCTGAAACGGTCCGTAATTATTACTGTCCGTTGCGCCTGTATTGCCTACAAGAACATCAGATCCCCAAGAAACACCATGCATACCGATGCCATTTCTACTTGCTCCGACAGTGCCTGTCACATGAGTACCATGTCTGTCGTTGACGTCTTTTATCCAATCGCCTGTAACATTAAAGGCCTCTCCCTCACTAAAAGGCGCTCCATTAGAAGAAGTGGGCGTTTCTCCTGGGTAAATCATGGTTAACACAGTTTGCGGATAACGATTTCCATTCGATCCGTATGTTCCGGACACAACAGTTCCCGTGATACGTCCTCCAGACAAATCCGGATGGGAAAGAAGCGCCCCGGAATCCATGACTCCTACAGTTAATCCTTGACCATAAAAGCCAAGGGAATAAGCAGAGGAAGACTTCATAGCCTCAAGACCCCAATCTGCCTGATATTCAGGGGTTTCCCAGGAAGACTTATCGCCGACCACACCGGTTTCCACGTAGGCAGCAGAGGCGACACCTCCCATCACAAACAGGGCTGCGGCGACACAAAGACTAACGGAAGATTTTGTGCTTTTGCCGTGAGAAGTTTGAATCTCACTGGTTGTGACAAAAGACTGCCGAACATCGTTCCATATCGTCCTAAATGCTTTATTCATTATTTAATCTCCTTTGATTATCCATAAAAATGGAATTGAGAGAGATAAATAAAAAGCTCCTCATATCTTTATTTATCTAAGCAATCTCTCCCTTTTAGTCTTTAGGATTTAAAGAAATTAAACATCGGTAAAAATGCCAACAAAAAAACTGAATTTTGATTATGTTTTATCAATTTAATCAACACGTTTCACTATTTTTATAAATTATTGCTTTATTTTTATTTATTTGAATTTTAAGGATAATTTAATAATCACAACCCATAGTTGTTCAAATAGACAATATCATTAAAAAACAAATAGAACAATTTATTTAGAGCTTTAATTTTATTGATCGAAGTAATAGGATTGAGCTTAGTTTTATTGGACATTACCATTTAGGAGATCTGCAATGATTGACTCTAATTTACCTATTTTTATTTCTGTCGCAGATTTAGGAAGTTTTTCTAGAGCGGGATGTCAATTAAAAAAAAGCCCTCAAACCATTTTTAGACAAATTTCTTCCTTCGAAAATAAAATTGGGATAAAACTTTTTGACAGAAGCCCAGCCGGAATGAAACTTACCCAAGCCGGGCGTTCCTTCTACAAGGACGCAAGGTTTCTTCAGTCCTTCGCTAAAGAAGCTGTAAAGAGAGCGAAAAAAATCGAAAAGAACTCAGAAAATCTTATTCGAGTTGCCTTTTCGCCTTTAACTCCTGTCGCGTTTCTAAAACAAGTTTGGCCAGTAGTTATGAAACAATATCCGAACCTGCGTGTCGAGCTTGTTCCGTTTGAGAATGAAAAGGTCGTTGAGGCGGATATTATCAGCCACTTAGGAAACGAAGGTCTGGTCGATATCATGCTTACGACCTATGACGAGAATTTCTTAATTGAGAAGAAGTGCACCGCGCTCAAGTTAACAGACTTATCGCTTTCCATCGCAATGTCATTGAATCACCGATTGGCGAATAAAGACAAATTAACCATCGAAGATATTCGAGCCGGAAGAGAATCTCTCTTATTAATGAGCCGAGACCTTGTCAAAGGTTATAACAGCGTCAGGGAGATTTTTCTTAAGGACAACTTAGTGAGAAAGGAATATTTCGACTCGTTAAATATGGAAATATTGAATCGGTGCGCGAGTTCGGGTTCCTTGCTTTTAGCTACTAATGCCTGGACGTTCTCCCATCCGCTTCTCAAGTCCGTTCCTTTAGAAGTCAATGAAACTATTCCTTTCGGCGTTATTCATTCCAAGCATCCTACCGAACAAGTTAGAAAGATCTTGAAGATCATTGAGTTTGTGAACCTGGAACAACAGAATTTTAAACTTTGGTAAACCTTGACTGCGTGCCTATGTCTACAATCTTTTAAAGACTCACTTGCTAGAAGGGATGAGTTTTCTGAACGTTTTACCCGATTCAAACCCCTGTAAGCTTCGAGAGAAAAGTTTCGCTCTGGCTCGTAACTACAATTTCGTCTGAGTGCTTTTGACAAACAAATCACTCGTTATTCTTATAACATGTAAACTAGTAGGCTATTAACATTAAAACAGAGCTGATGGTAATCATTACAAACGAATGAGCTTCTCCAGCTGCACTTTGCTGCGTAAACCCAGACGCCTTTTGAAAGGATCTCATAACAGCTCAAAGGCCGTACTGTCTTTTTAAGGACTTCTTTATGAAAAAACTATTTATAGCTTCACTCCTCTGTTCCTTATCCTTGTCTGTCTGTGCCGCCGACTATTCCATCAAGCCAAAGGTCACAGAATTAACCCCACCTCCTACTCGAGTTCTTCTCGTTGGAAACTCCTTCATGTACTACAATTGTGGTGTCAATGGTTATATAAGCGGGTTAAGCAAGTCTTTGGGAATCAAGATAAGCACCACAATGGCAACCATTGGTGGGGCGGGTCTGGACTGGCACCTTGTAAAGACTTATTTACGCAAGGATGGACTAGCAAGCTACTCAACTCTCAATGATGGAAGTAATAAACTGAGTTTTAACAAATATCCTGATGGCAAGGTTTTTGAAGCAGTTGTTCTTCAAGACAATAGTCAAGGGCCAATTCATCCGGAATTATCAAAGTTTTTCAAGAAATACGCCGCAATTCATAGTAAGGACATCCGTGATACCGGAGCGACGCCTACTTTCTTGATGACTTGGGCATACGCGGATAAACCGGAAATGACCAAACAGTTAGCCGACGCTACTATTGCAGTTGCCAACGAAAACAACGCATTAGTAATTCCGGTTGGCCTCGCTTTTGCCAACGCACTAAAGCAAAGACCAGATTTAAAGTTGACGGTAGCGGATAATCGCCACCCAACATCGGCCGGTACATATCTTGAAGCTGCAACGATTCTGGCGGCCTTGACGAAAAAATCACCAGAAGGCGCCTCTTATTTAGGAGGATGCGAAAAACCTTTAACCGAAAAAGACGCTGCTTTTCTGCAAAAAGTAGCCTGGGACACAGTCAAAAACTTCTATGGATGGAAATAACATAGAAGTGTAATTCAGTGACAGTCCTGTGTTTTAGACACAAGGAAGTTCACTTAGGTCAAAGAGGAGATGCGTTAAGAATGTTTTAGCCGTCTCCTTTTTCTTACGGCGTTGGATTGCCCTTCTTAACTTCATAAGATCTACCAAACAGCTAACGATATGGCTTTTGCTGTCCAGGCAATTTGAGCAAAGTTTGCCGGCTAAACCTGGTTCATTCTCCGACAAGTTGGTTTCTCCAACGTCGAACACAAAAAAAGGCAAAGGTATTGAAGCCTAAGGCTTCTCCCCCTTTGCCCAAGGCCTCGAAATCTCGAGGCATACAGGAGAATATTCGAACCTAATTAAATTGTTTTATCTACGAATTTTCGGTAGGCACTCACACAACAATAGGCGATTATCAGAAGTGCCATCGTCAGTATGTAGAGAACGATGCCTGCCTTACAAATCCACAGAAAGATTGCGGTCATGATGATAAGAATGTATTTTTAGTTAGATGAATCCGCAAACCACAAATCCTAGAGCCACCGAGATGAAAACCGCCAAAACTCCGGGTACAAAGAATGAATGGTTGAAGATCCACTTACCGATGCGAGTTGTTCCCGTGTCGTCCATTTGAATAGCTCCGAGTACGGTCGGATAGGTCGGCAGCACAAAAATCCCTGAAACTGCCGCGAAACAAGCAACCAGCATGTATGAATTATCCGGATTGGCTGCCGTAATGCCGAGAGCGGCAATAACCGTAGGAGTAATTCCTTTTGCTGTGGCCGCCTGAGAGTACAGAAGCATCGAAGCCAGGAAAAACACAATCGCAAGAAGCGCCGGATATTGGCTAATCGTTTGCGAAGCAAAATCCTTAATCTCTTTGGTATGACCGGAGACAAACGTATCACCTAGCCAGGCAACCCCCAAAACACAGATACACGCTACCATCCCGGATTTGAAGACAGAGGTTCCTGCCACATCACCAAGCTTGATTTTGCAAAAGATAGTGATGAGCGCACCCACTGCCAGCATCAAACTAATGATCGCTGCGTCACGGGGAACAACAACAGGTTTAATAAGACCAACTGCCGGCGAAATAGCAGATGCGTAAGCAACTACACATAAAACGCCTGCCAGGAAGATCCAAACAGAAAGTTTTGCTGTCGGAGTAATAACCATTTCCTGGAGACCTACCGGCGGTTTAACCAAGCCTTCTTTCAAGCGTTCCTGATAAATAGGATCCTCAGATAGGTCCAGTTTGGAAATGTGCGTCATGATAAACGCAGTCAGCATGCAGCCTGCGAAAGTAGTAAGAAGCCAAATTCCAAGCAGCGTCGGATAACTCCAGCCAAAGGATTCCAAAGCGCCCGTCATGAATATAGCAGCAGCGGAAACCGGAGAAGCTGTAATAGCGATCTGGGAGGAAACGACTGACATCGAAAGCGGAACGGAGGGGCGGATGTTTTCCCCCTTAGCCACTTCGACAATGACAGGAATCATCGAAAATGCGGTATGGCCCGTACCGGCAAAGATCGTTAAAACATATGTCACGATCGGCGCCAGATAGTTGATGTACTTCGGATTCTTGTAGAGAATCTTTTCCGCGATATAAACAAGATACTGAAGACCACCGGCGAGCTGCATTGCGGAAATAGCCGCGATTACAGAGCCGATGATCATGATCACGTCCCAAGGAATATTGCCCGGTTTCATCCCAAGACAAAGTCCCAGCACCAATACACCCGCACCGCCTGCATATCCGATGCCGATGCCGCCAAGACGAACACCGATATAAATTGCTCCTAACAGAACAACGATCTGAAGAATAATCATGATATCCATAATTTTTCCTTCCACTAAATTTATTAAGACAAAAAAGGGAAGCGGCAGAGGGCCAAGGGGAAATCGCCCTCTGCCAAGGGGCCAATTCAAACCAGGGCCCCTTCCTCCAAGATAAAACTTTCTTTAGAAAGCAAATTTGAATGTGGCGCCAACGCCGTTGGATTTGATCTTGCTCCCGTAGGCACCGTAATAGGAAACTCCCAGAGAGGCTCTTTTCGCCAATTGAGCTTCAAGACCGAGTCCGACTGCTGCAACAGAGGACAACTTGTCACTTTGAATCTTGGCACCGACTCCGCTGCCGATCTTGAGGTTAGATTTACCGCGAGTATCACCCATAAACTGAGTCCAGTTCACATCCGCAACCGCCTTGAATTTAGCTGCTCCAACCTCGAACGGAACTTTCACACGCGTACCGACATTCGTAACCGCCAGATTCTGACTGTCAAACTTAGTCTTCACATTCTGACCGGCATACGTATCTGAGAAATCGTCGGCAGACAAATGCATCCAAGCCAATCCGACATAGGGCTCAATATTTACCGTGCCGAGATTCAGACCGGTATATGCTGCTTCTCCAAAGACCTGAGCGAGTTTGGCGTTATAGCTGGCCGAAGAACCGAAGCCTTGACTCTTATAGAACAGCACTCGATTGGAATCTCGGTCCTGATGGGTATAAGCAAAACCGTAACTTAAGCGTACCGGATCCAAATTCGACTGGCCATAAATACCGAAATGGAAATCCTTGGAATCAATCTTGCCGTCATGGCCGCCTTTAAACTTGGTCTTACCTGCGCCGAAGAATATGCCAACCTTATTGCTGACATTGATATCTGCCTCAAGACCAATCAAGCCGGTATAAAAATCTGACTTCAGCTTGGATGCTCCGTCACGGTCCATTTTCGACCAGTTACCAATTGTGGACATCCACAATCGAGCCCGACCGCCGTCAACTTCCGCAACTCGAGCCGATCCGTCGATCCCGATTGCCTGATCTTTAATTTCTCTCACTAAAGACTGGCCGTTTGCAATCGTCATCGCATTGGCTGTCACATGAATATCATTGGCAAGAGAAGCAATCGTTTTTCTTGCCTCAGATTTTGTCGAATCCGCCAGCCCCCCTAAAAGATTGCTGTCGGCCATTAGAGCGTTGGCCACCGCAACCCCGTTAGATGTCAAAGCATAATCGGCGAGCGTTTTATCACTTTTGGTCAGGATACCGGTTAAAGTGTTTCCCTCCAGTGTCACTTTATGATCCACTAAGGCGTAGTCGGGCGTAACAACAGCATTTTGGTTAAAGCCTTCAATTTTATCGGCTGTCACAGTTCCGACTTGATCGATGCCGTCGTAAGCTTTTTCGAAAGCATCATTTGTTAACGATGTGACCGTAACCAGCGATCCGGGATTAAACGTCAAATTTCCGACTTGAACGTCCTGATCAGCAACAATTGCATAGGTGCCCCCGTTGTTCACCACTATATTGGCCTTCTGTATCGGAGCTCTAGCAATGCCGACGAGCGAATTGAGCTGACCTTTTTGAGTGAAATTGTCATTGAAACTCGACAAAACACCAAACACTCCGCCGTTAACGTTCACATTTCCCGAACCAAAAGATTCCGAGAAACCATACAGAGCACCATCTTCGACCGTGGTTCCTCCGGAGTATGTATTGTTACCGGTCATGATTAACATACCGGAACCGCGTTTCACTAAAGAGCCTTGATAGAGGTTATTGTCGATCTTGTTCTGGATTGCCTGTGCACGCTTCAGAAAATACGCAGACCTCCATTTTTGAGCATCGTCCTCTGAAATTACATGATTCGTAGCATCACTGTCGCCATCAACCACGACGAAATCATTCCCAAGCTCGTAACTTCCGCCCGTTGATGCATCTGTTCCGTTTTTGGTTTTTGCCATCCATTCCAGATCTTCTCGCTCACGTTGTTTCAGAGCGACTTCAGAGATGTCATTAGTCCAAACATCTAACGGAGCAAGATTCATGTTGTAATCAAATTTGCCCAACAACTGACCCGGACCATACATCCCTTTATTCAAATCAGGAACGCCCCAACCCATTCGGTTTGAAACCTCTCCTTCAGGCACTGCCCAAGTCCGAACAACTGCTCCGGATGCATCCACTTCAACATTTTCCCAACCAACCATATCGGTTCCGTCGGGATTCTTATGATTGGCAGTTGTAAACATCACTTCTCGGACCTGAGGGGCTGTCATGCTTTGATACCGGGACATCAAAACACCCATTGCTCCGGTCACGTGAGGCGCAGCCATGGAAGTTCCGCCCCAAGTTTGGTAACTCGGAGAACCTAGGTCTCCTACCGGATCGCCGTTCGAATCTGTTCCGGTATTAGGCTCAACATAACTGCCGTCAACAACCGCTGATGAATAAATACGGGAGCCGGGGGCTGCAACCGTCCAATATTTTCCTAATCCGGCTTCATTAAATGATGAAATCAATTCATACCGGTCACCTCTTTTCATCAGTCCTGCAACCGCAACCCAATTATTTTCCGCTTCCGGGTTAAAGTAAGGATAAAGAGGACGATAGAAAGGGTTGTGCATGTCGCGATTTCCGGTTGTGAACACCTGAACGACATTTGTTCCTTTCACTGCATCCCAAGCCGCATCAACGAAACTCTTTATTCCCTTTGCGCCGTAGATTTTGTTGTGCAGGAAATATTCATACTCGGCCTGGGCAACCGTATTCGTCGGGATATGAGCCAAACGAGGTCCGATTCTGAAATTAACGCCGTCGACTTTATTCAAATCGGATACCTTCAAATTCCCTGCGTCCGTCCAATTCCCGCCAATCATCTGCTGCAATCGGTATACGCGGATATTTGTTCCGAAAGAATTGTTTATAACGCCGCCTCTGTCCTTACCGTTATCTTTGACGAGCGCATCAGCCAAAGTTTTCCAACCGTTGTAGAAAAAACCATAGTCAAGGAAAGGACCGTAATTGCTGTCATCGGAACCTCCTGTGTTTGCGCTATAACTTGTAGAATTCCAAGCTACGCCGTGATGATTGGCTCCGTCACGATTCGCAGCAATTGTTCCTAAAACGTGAGTTCCATGGGAATCATTTACGCCAAGAATCCATTTCCCCGTCGTATCAAATGATTCATCTTTCGTGTAAGCGCCATCAAACACAGCCCCTTGCGGGTAACGATTACCGGTCGATGTATATTTTCCCTGCTGTGTGATATAGCGGAACCGCTCTCCATCAAGCTCAGGATGAGTATAGAGAAGCGCTCCAGAGTCCATCATGCCTAAAGCTGTCTTTTGACCGTTATAGCCAAGAGAGTAAGCTGCAGATGCGTTCATAGCCTCAAGCCCCCAATCTTTCTGATATTCGGGGGTTTCCCATGACGATGTACTTCCGATTACGCCGGGTTCAACATATGCTGCTGACGCAACTCCGCTCAACGTAAAGAGCGCCGTCGCAATGCAAAGACTAAGAGAAGATTTCGTTCTTTTGCCGTGGGATGTTTGAATCTCACTGGTCGTGACAAAAGACTGTCGAACATCGTTCCAAATAGTCCTAAATGCTTTATTCATTAATTATCTCCTTTTAGATCCATAAGAATGGAATTAAGGGACATGTATAAAAAATAGCTCCTCATATTTTTAAATACACAAGCAATTCCCTCTTTTATAGTTTTCAATACTTTTAAATAAA
>JABLTT010033182.1_pt1 | contig 13641 bp, 11 predicted proteins | sample 7160061 | NCBI WGS metagenome assembly JABLTT01 (sample SAMN14651232, study PRJNA627086) | human gut metagenome | isolation source: feces | host: Homo sapiens
ACGCATACGTGCCCAGTAACGGAATTTGCCGTGGCTTCGCATTTAAATACGGCAAATTCCTGCTGCCACCACGTTTTCTTACGGCACTTTCGGTTGCAAAAGTGCCTACCCGTGAACAGTAACTACAAATTCCCTTGTCCGTAATACGCCCCCGGGCCATGCTTCCGCAGATAATGTTTATCCTGCAGGCACTGCGGCGCTTCCTTCACATCCGGATTGATCATCTCGCAGCGCGCCGCCATCTTGGCAACCTCCTCGAGTACAACCGCATTGTGAACCGCCTCATGCGCATCCTTGCCCCAGGTAAACGGTCCATGGTTCTTGCAGAGCACACATGGCACCGCCATCGGGTCGAGCTTCCTCTCCTCAAACAAATCTGCAATCAGAACGCCTGTGTTCCACTCATAATTCTTTAATTCTTCCTCATTTAAGTTTCTCGCGCATGGAACGGAACCATAAATATAATCTGCATGGGTCGTTCCGTAGCACGGAATGTCACGTCCCGCCTGCGCCCAGGAAGTCGCCCACGGGCTGTGCGTGTGAACCACGCCGCCGATCTTCGGAAAACGGTTATAAAGAATCAGGTGGGTTTTTGTATCAGAGGACGGATTCAGCGTTCCCTCAACGCGGTTTCCTTCCAGATCCATGACAACCATATCATCTGGCGTCAGTTTGTCATAGTCCACGCCAGACGGTTTGATGACAAACAGCCCCCTCTCGCGGTCAATCCCGGAAACATTGCCCCAGGTAAAGGTAACCAGACCGTATTTCGGAAGCAGCATATTAGCTTTGTATACTTCTTTTTTTAATTCTTCCAGCATCGATTAAAACCTTCCTTCTACGGCGCCTCTCTCGGCAGCCAGACCATTGATATAGCTTGTCATAAACGCATTGAAGCCCTCGACATCCTTTGCATCCGGCTCCATCGTCTCCGCCTTTGCATCTGCAAATACCTGCGCATTTAAGTAATCGGACAAGCTCTGTCCCGGCTTCTTATCTTTGCGGTACGCCGCCAGAACCGCGATACCCCAGGCACCGCCCTCACCAGCTGTCTCCATAACGGATACCGGTACGTCAGCCGCTGCCGCCATGATACGCTGTCCAACGCCCTTCGTCTTGAAGAATCCGCCGTGGCCCATCAGTTTATCCAGCGTCACGTGCTCTTCCTTGAACAGAATGTCCAGACCATATTTCAGGGTTGCCAGAGAACTGTATAAGTGGGTACGCATGAAGTTTGCCAGTCCCAGCTTGCTGTCCGGACGGCGCATAAACAGCGGGCGTCCCTCCTCGAAGTCGGTGATCGGCTCGCCGGAGAGGTAGCAGTAGGACATCAGTCCGCCGCAGTCTTCATCGCCCTCAAGCGCCTTGCGGTACAGGGTTCCAAACAAGGTGTTGCGGTCTGTTTTCTGACCCATCAGCTCATAGAACTCTTCAAACAGACCTACCCAGGCATTCAGATCGGAGGTACAGTTGTTGCAGTGAACCATGCCGACCAGATGACCGTCCGGCGTAGTTACCATGTCAATCTCCTGGTGAACCGTCTCCAGAGTCTTTTCCAGAACAACCATTGCAAATACAGAAGTTCCGGCAGATACGTTACCGGTGCGGACTGCCACACTATTGGTTGCAGTCATACCGGTTCCTGCATCGCCCTCCGGCGGGCACAGCGGAATGCCAGCTTCCAGATTGCCGCTCTCATCCAGCAGCTTCGCGCCTTCTTCAGTCAGCGTTCCCGCCTCATCGCCAGCGCTCAGAACCTCCGGCAGAAGGTCGCGCAGCTTCCACGGATATCCCTTTGGAACCATCATTTCTTCGAACTTATCCAGCATTTCAGCATCATACTGTCCGGTTGCCGGGTCGATCGGGAACATACCCGAAGCATCGCCGACGCCAAGTACCTGCTTACCGGTCAGTTTCCAATGTACATATCCGGCTAAGGTGGTCAGGAAATGCACGCGGGATACATGCTCCTCGCCGTTGATCACCGCCTGATACAGGTGTGCAATACTCCATCTCTGCGGGATATTGTAGTTAAACAGGTCCGTCAGGCGTCTTGCCGCCTCGGCGGTCATCGTATTTCTCCAGGTACGGAACGGAACGAGCAGTTTTCCGTCCGCATCAAATGCCATATAGCCGTGCATCATGGCGCTGACGCCCATCGCACCAACCTTTTTAAGCGTTAAACCGTATTGTTTCTTCACATCGGCAGCCAGATCCGCGTAGCAGTCCTTTAAGCCTTTCCAGATATCTTCCAGGGAATAGGTCCAGATACCATTTTCCAGACGGTTTTCCCACTCATAGCTCCCCTGCGCGATCGGCGCGGTCGTGCCGTCCGTCAAGACTGCCTTGATTCGGGTCGAACCAAATTCAATTCCGAGCGCTGTATTTCCGCTCTCTATGTCTTTCTTGATCTCTTCCGCACTGCGGCCCATATCCATCCTCCTCATTGTAGCAAAAAGCGCACCGCCGCCGGAATTTTCATCCCCTTGGCTGCGGCACGCCCCGTCATTCATAACTATTCTATTTTCACAGTTGTGGCAAAAACTTATGCAGTTACGTCTTTTTCAAAAATTTTTATCTTTCAAACGCCCTATTATTTCATAAAGAATTTCTGTAAATCAGCCTCTGTCGTATCTTCGCCGATTGTAATTAACTCGGTACCGGTCAGACGCGCGAACATAGCGATGTCATCTCTCGTCAGAGCGGTAGATACAACGGAGTGATGAGCGCCGCCTGCGTAGCACCATGCAGCCGTACCGATCTGGAAGTTCGGTTTATGACGGTACATAATTCTCGCTACCGGAAGTTTTGGCATCGGTTTCGGCTGTTTTACAAGCTCGATATCTGCACAGATGATGCGGAAATGATCGCCCATATCTACCATCGTTACCTGGATACCATCGCCGGTCACGCCGTCGAAAATCAGTCTTGCCGGATCTTCCTTGCCGCCGATACCCAGCGGAATTACATCGATCTCCGGTTTGGTTGCTGCAAATGCCGGCGGAACCTCCAGCATATGGGAAGCTAACTCTAACTCCTGTCCCGGAGTCAGATCGTAGGTGTAATCCTCGATAAAGCCGGTTGCGCCCTCTTTGCCCTCGGACATCTTCATCAGGACTGCAGACAGAGCGGAAATCTTGTAATCACCCTCCGGACCAAAGCCGATGCCTTTGCCCATCAGGTTCTGTGCTGCGATACCCGGAAGCTGCTTTAAGCCGTGCAGATCCTGGAAGGTGTCTGCAAATGCACCGATTCCGTTCGTGGAGAGGAATTTCTCCAGACCCACTTCGTATTTAGCCTGCTCGCGGACAGAATCAATGCGGTCGGTCTTCATTGTATACTTATCGGTATACTCTTTCATCTTCGCGTCGATCTCTTCCTCGGTTACCTGGTTGATGATGTCAACCAGATCGCCCAGTGCATAGTAGTTGCACTCCCAGCCGTATTTGATCTGGCTCTCTACGCGGTCGCCGTCGGTAACCGCTACCTCGCGCATGTTGTTGCCGAAGGAAGCTACCTTTAAGGACTTAGAGTAGGAGATAGCCTTTGCAACGGATGCAAACTGGCGGATCTTTGCTACCACATCGTCATGTTTGTAATATCCAGCTACAACCTCATGCGGAATCCCCATTCTGGCAACGATGAAGCCGTACTCACGGTCGCCATGTGCGGACTGGTTCAGGTTCATGAAATCCATGTCGATCTCATCATACGGAAGTTTCTCATTTGCCTGTGTATGTAAATGAAGCAGCGGTTTTCTTAATTCCTGCAGACCCTTGATCCACATTTTTGCAGGGGAGAAGGTGTGCATCCATGTGATAACGCCGACACAGTCATCATCATTCGAAGCTTTCCGCATATCCTGAATACAGATTTCAGAAGTCTCTACGGTTGGAAGAAGTTCGATCTCTGCCAGATCGCCCACTTTTTCGTTTAAGAATGCAACCATCTGACGGCTGTCTTCTGCAACCTGTTTCAGGCATTCCTCTCCGTATAAGTCCTGGGAACCCACAATAAAGTATAACTTTTTCATTTTAATCTGCCTCCTTGTCATTTTCAATGTATATCCCGAACTGAATTTCCGTTGTTAAACATTACCGGAAACCGGTACGAATACTTCTTTTCCTGCCAGTCCGGATCCTCTATCATCCGGCACACGCAGCCCGCGGTCCTTTAAAAAATCCATATAGCTGCCTGCCACCTCGTCGTTGTAGAGGATCATCGCGGTCCAGTCCTCCTGGAAATCGATCCCGAAATCCGACAGGCACTCGATAAAGCCGCGGTTGCGCGTGACCGAAACGCTGATCTCATAGCCTTCCTCCCGCAGGACGGACTCGATTCCCTCATACACCTGCGGAAACAGGTAATCTGAAAAATAGCTGAGAATCAGTCCGATGAGGGGACGTTCTTCCTTATCCTTCTCCGGCGCGTAGGAAACGTAGGTGCCGCTTCCCTTGACCCGGGCAATCAGCCCGTCCTGCTCCGATCGCCTTTAAATAGGTACCAAACTTAGTAAGGAATGAAGTAGACTAAGCCTAGTATAACTCACTTTAAGGCAGATGTGAATCTGCTTTTTGTCATACTCAAATTTGACAGAAAGAGCTATTCGATGGATGAAATTTTACAAAATAATTTTTTATCGTATTCAAATGTTACAAGTTCATTCAACATTGCTCTTACTTGCGTTGCTTAACTTACTGACATTGCTCTGGAAGAGGATTTCTACTTTTTCTTCTTTACCATCGCAAGAATCGACTGAAGCACGATAAAGAAGCATAAGAGTGCCGCGATCGTGATACGGGTCCACCAGGAAGAAAGGGTTCCCTGGAAAGTGATAAATGCCTCGATCGTCGCCTTGATGAGGACGCCAAACAAAGTTCCGAATACATTGCCGACACCGCCGGTTAAGAGCGTGCCGCCGATAACAGAGGAAGCGATCGCATCCATCTCGAAGCCCTTTGCCTGCTCAACGAAGCCGCCCAGCGTATTCAGACAGAACAGGATGCTGCCGACACCGCAAAGGAAACCGTCCAGGATATAAGCTTTCAGCTTTACCCGGCGCACATTCAAGCCCATCATCAGCGCTGACTGCTCGTTTCCGCCGATCGCGTAGATGCTGCGTCCGAATTTCGTATATTTCAGCATAATAAATGCCAGAACCAGAAGCACCAGCGCAATCACAACCGTCGGATAGATATACGGATAAATCATCACGCCTTTTTTGTTGAGATAGCCGCCGAACGGAATGTAAAGTTTCATCTTCGCCCATGTCATGAAAGTTTCATTCGTAATACTGATCATGTCCTTGGAAATGATCGCGGTCATGCCGCGGGCAAAGAACATACCCGCCAGGGTAACAATAAATGGCTGGATATCCATGTAGGCAACCAGGAATCCCTGTACCAGACCAAAGACAATCCCGGTCACCAGCACGATGAGAACCGCCGGAACCGCACCGATACCGCCTTTTTCCATCATCCATGCCAGCATCATACAGCCCATCGCCACGAAAGAACCGACGCTGATATCGATACCGCCAGTGATCATGACGATCGTCATGCCGATACCGATGACAATCAGACCCGCATTGGAAATAAAGAGGTTTAAGAAGTTCTGTGTCTTGGCAAAGCCCTGTGCGTTAAAGAGCACGCAGCCGATCGCGTACATCACGAAGAACAGCAGGATCGTGACAAGAAGCAGGAACGTGTTCTGATTTAATTTCTTCTTTTCTTTCATGATTTATGCCGCCTCCTTTCCTGCCGCGCTCAGTTCTTTTTTCTGTGCCAGGGATTTTCTCCATCTAGCAAATCCCGGAGACTGGAGTGCTACGATGATGACAACTACGATCGCCTTGTAAACCGGAACCTGATCCGAGGATACGTGCATCGCATACAAGGTGGTCGTCAGCGCCTGAATCGTATACGCGCCGATGACGGAACCTGCCAGCGAGAATTTACCGCCGCCGAGGGAGTTTCCGCCGATGGCAACTGCCAGAATCGCATCCAGCTCCATATTAAGACCGATGTTATTCGCATCCGCCGAGTAGATGCGGCTGGAAGCAATCAGACCTGAAAGACCGGAGCAGAGTCCACAGTACGCATAGGTAAGGAAAATAATCATGACCGACTTGATGCCGACGAGCTGGGACGCACGTTTATTGATACCGACCGACTGGATGTACATACCCAGTGCCGTTTTCTTCAAGAGTAATGAAGTCAGCGCCACAACGACGACCGCCACAATAAACGGGGTCGGAACCGGGAATCCCGGAAGGGAAGCGCCCAGGGTACGGTAGCTGTCCACGCGCACGTATGTGATCTGTCCATCCGTGATCAACTGGGCGATACCGCGCCCGGCGGTAAACATGATAAGAGTCGCTACCATCGGCTGGATGTTTAACTTTGCAACCAGAAAACCGTTGAAGCAGCCAATCGCCGCGCCGACGATGAGCGCTGCCAGAAAGCCGAGAATCAGCGGATTGGCATATGCAGTTGCTGCGCGCTCGCCGCCGGTTAAGAGGTTGCAGCAGACTGCCGCACTGACCGCCATGATCGCGCCGACGGAAATATCCGTTCCAGCGGAGGACGATACGACAAGCGTCATGCCGACTGCCAGAATCACCAGCTCTGACGCACGGTTGATGATATCGATTAAGTATCCGTAGAGAACGCCGTTCCGCACCTCGATCGCGAAGAAGTTCGGCGTCGTGACGATATTTACCAGCAATACCAGCGCAAGGCAGAAAATCGGGAGAAACAGCCTCTGCGAGGTAATTTTTTTGAACGTCATATTTTTCATAGCTACTGTCCTCCTGCAATGGTTGACATGATGTTGGACTGGTTCATCTCATCCTCGGAAAGTTCTCCTACCTTTGCACCATCGCGCATAACGACCATGCGGTCGCAGGTACGGAGCATCTCCTCGATCTCGGAAGAAATGAACACGACTGCCATGCCCTGTTCTGCCAGTTTTACGACCAGTTTCTGAATCTCTGTCTTGGTTCCGACGTCGATACCACGGGTCGGCTCATCTAGAATCAGGAAATCCGGGTTTGTCAGAAGCCAGCGTCCGATGATTACCTTCTGCTGGTTGCCGCCGGAGAGTGATTTGATTGGTGTCTCACGGCTGGCGGTCTTAATCTGAAGCATATCAATGTATTTATCGGTAAATTCTTCCTGCTGCTTGCGGCTGAGCAGGTGGAACATACCGCGTTTTGCCTGAAGTGCCATGATCAAGTTCTCACGCACGGACAGATCCGCGATGATACCCTCGTTTTTCCGATCCTCCGGCAGATATGCCATGCCGGCATTCATCGAAGTCAGCGGGTGGCGCGCCGCGATCGGTCTGCCCTTGACGCTCAGCTCGCCCTCATCCGGTTTTTCCGCTCCATAGAGGACACGGACCGTCTCAGAACGTCCCGAACCCAGAAGCCCGGTAAATCCGACGACTTCACCCTTGTGAATCACCAGATCAAACGGCTTTATGTATCCTTTCTTTCCGAGTCCCACCGCCTTGATGACGATGTCCTCTTCGCCGTGTTTCTCCTCACTCTTGGAATTCTTGATCGCTGCCAGATCATCGAAATCCTTTCCCATCATCTTGGCAACCAGCTGGACTCTCGGAAGCTCCGCCGTCGTAAATTGTCCTACCAGCTGCCCATTCCGAAGAACGGTGATCTTATCGCAGACTGCATACACCTGCTCCAGGAAATGGGTAACGAATATGATGCCGACGCCTTCGGATTTCAGGCGGCGCATCAGATTAAAGAGCTTTTCTACCTCCCCATCATCGAGGGAGGAGGTCGGCTCATCAAGAATCAATACCTTTGCCGACATATCGACTGCACGGGCTATCGCTACCATCTGCTGAATTGCAATCGAATAATTGTCTATCGTCTGTGTTACATCTGCATGTATGTCAAGGTCCTGCAGCAGTTTGCTGGCCTTTTTATTCATTGTTTTCCAGTCAATCAATCCGCCTTTTCGCGGTTCGCGTCCGATAAACAGATTCTCTGCAACCGTCAGGTTCGGACAGAGATTGACTTCCTGATACACGGTGCTGATGCCCCGGTTCTGTGCTTCCTGCGGGCTGCGGTTGATGATCGCATGATCGCAGCCGTCTATCATGATTTCCCCTGTTTCAAACTCCTCTACACCCGTCAGGACTTTGATCAGCGTGGATTTTCCTGCGCCATTTTCCCCCATCAGGGCATGAATTTCGCCTTTTTTTAAGGTAAAATCCACATTCTGCAGAGCTTTTACACCCGGGAATGTCTTATAAATATGCCTCATCTCAAGAACGGAATCCTTTTCCATAAAAGCTTTGCCTCCTTATTTTTTGAAAAAGAAAGCGCAGGGACGGAAACCTAAGCCTCCAGCCCCGCGCCTCCTGATTGCCAAGTGCCTGCCGTCCGCCGAAACCTCCGGTCTGACACTCATTCACTTACGGTCAAAAGCGATTGCCTGTCCGATTATTTACATTTAAAAATACCATTCAAAATCGAATTAGTAAGCTCTTGTCTTTAAGATTTCTTCCAGATCCATGCTTGTATCGAAATATGCTTCGTCTACGTACTGAATCTTCTCAACTTCTTCGCCTTTTTCCAGCTTCTGGATGATTTCAGCTACACGCGGACCATGAAGCGGGTTGCACTCGAAGGTTGCGTTTAAGTCGCCAGCGATCATGGACTCGAAAGCTGCCTTTACAGAGTCAAAACTTACAACGATGATGTCGCCCTCCGGACCACAGGTCTTGCCTGCTGCCTTGATAGCATCGATAGCACCAAATGCCTCGTTATCATTCTCACAGATAACAACGTCGATGTCATCATAGCTCTTTAAGAAGGACTCCATAACTTCCTGTCCTTTTGCCTGGGTGAACTCACCAGACTGTCTGTCAAGCATCTTCCAGTTGGAGTGCTCTGCTAACTTGTTGTCCATACCTTCTGTACGTCCAACCTGTGCGGATGCACCGATGGTACCCTGAATGGTAACCATGTTGATCTCTTCGTCACCGCGTCCCTGTTTCTCTAAGTAATCAGCCAGCCAGTCACCACAGGTCTCGCCTTCTTTTACGAAGTTTCCGCCTACCCATGCCTCATACAGGCTGTCATCGGAAAGCTGCATCTGACGGTCAGAAAGGATAACCGGGATACCAGCCTCTTTTGCTTCTTCCAGAACGGTCTCCCAGCCAGTCTCAACAACCGGAGCAACTACGATGTAGTCAACACCCTGCTGGATGAAAGAACGGATTGCCTTAATCTGATTTTCCTGTTTCTGCTGTGCATCGTCAAAAATCAGTTTGTAACCATTTTCCTCAGTAAATGTAGATTTGAAAGATTCGGTGTTGGCTGTTCTCCAGTCAGACTCAGCACCAACCTGTGCATAACCTACGGTAATCAGATCGCCGTCTGCTGCCGCTTCTTTCTCTTCGCCCTCTTCTGCTGCCTCTGTATCAGCCGGAGCTGCTGCCTCCGTCTCTTTCTCAGCCGGATTGCTTGTACAAGCGGTCATGGATAACGCCATTGCTGCTGCTAAAGCTGCGGACACTAATCTTTTTCTCATACTGTTTCCTCCTTATAAGACCCAATATATTTGTTTTTGCGTATTTATTATAACAAAGCACCCCGCATCATGGATACGGGGCATCTTTGGAAAAAGGTATATTATTTTTTTGCGATGTTTGTCGTTTTCTGTGTTTTTCCGGGTATGTCTTTAAAAAATTACAATTTTTTTCGAAAAAGTTATGATTTTTTTTGATTTCCCAAATAAACCTTAAAGCAGGTGCCGATATTCTTTTCAGATTCAACCAGGATCTCAGCCTGATCGCCATAATACATCTGAATCCGCTGTGCCACATTATGTAACCCAAATCCGCCGCTGCCGATCGGGGCAAGTTCCTCTTCCGGCTCCATTGTCAGCTTGGCGCGCACGGCGGCAAGCTCCGCCTCATCCATGCCAATCCCATCGTCCTCCACCTCAAAGACAAGCCCATTCCGATCCTCATAGCCGCGGAGCACAATGCATCCGCCGCCGCGCTTATTTTTGATGCCGTGGTAGAGGGCATTTTCCACCAGCGGCTGCAGCAGCATTTTCAGCACAATCCGGTGCCGGATGGACGGCTCGATCTCGATCGAATAGTCGAGAATGTCCTCGTACCGGATCTTCTGAATCTTTAAATAGCTCCGGATGTGTGATTCTTCCTCCTCGATCGTGATGAAATCGCGCCCGCCCGATAAAACCGTGCGAAAAAAGTCGCTTAAATCTGTCGTCATCTCCACGACCTGGCGGTTGTTGCCGCCCTCTGCCATCCATACGATCGAATCAAGTGTATTATAGAGGAAATGGGGACTGATCTGCTCCTGGTGGAGGCGCAGCTCCAGCTCCCGCAGGTTCTTCTGCTCCTGCCTCGTCTTATCAAGCAGCCGCCGGATGCGGTCGCTCATCTGGTTAAACGCCCGTGCCAGCACGTTGATCTCTTCCAGTCCGCCCGTTCTCGCCCTCGCATTCAGGTTCCCGCGGCCGAGCTGTTCTGCCGTCCTCTGTAACTGCTGCAGCGGTTCCGTGATGGATTTCGTGATCGTGACTGCCAGAAACATACCGATCACCAGCACCACCAGAAGAAGCGCCAGATAGCTCTGCATCTGATCCGCCATCTGCACCTTCAGCTCTTTCTGAAGCTGCTCCATGTTGATCATCTCATAATAGGTATACTGCGTGATGTAATCCTGAATCATCGAGCACAGACCCTGGATGTCATTCTCCCAGATATTGACATTTTCATCGTAATATCCACCGGCGGCGGCATTTCCAATCATTTTATCCACTGCCCGCTCCAGGGAATCCAGACAGGAGAGGATACCTCTTATCTTGATATCACAGTCCGACCCCGGTTCCCGCTCGATCGTCGTTCCGAACGCCTGTCTCGCCGACGCAATCAGGCTGTGGGGATTCTTGACCACCGTCGCATACTTCGTCTCGCCCTCGACAATATCTCCATTTTCGAACTGTTCCGCGTCGATCAGCCCGATCATAACACGGTACATCGAATACTCCATATCCGATTTGAACTTTATGTTGTACTCATTCGCCGTCTTTAGATTCGCCAGAATCGCGTCATAGGAAGCAGAATAGGAGGCGATCATCTTCTGGAACCCGAGCGCCATGCCTGTTAATGGAATGGCAATCACGAAGAGGAGAAGGATCAGACGGGCACGAAGAGAAAGAGGGCGATATGGACGGGCAGCGGATAACGAATCAACGCCCGGATCCTGATTTTTATTCAAATCTGCCATCTCTTCTGTTTTTCCAATCTGCCCCTGCTCCACTCCCATATCTTTCCTCCATTTTTGAACATCTTACTCCTGCCGCGTCTGGCTCGCCTTATACTCTTTCGGCGACTGCCCCATCGCTTTCTTGAACGCCGAGCTGAAATAGTGTGAATCGTTGTATCCCACCTGCTCTCCTATCTCGGAAGTCCGGTAGGAGGTACATTTCAAGAGCTCACATGCTCGTTCCATCCGCACCTGCGTCAGATACTCCACAAAGGACTGCCCCGTCTCCTGCTTGAAAATCGAGCTGAAATAGCTCGGACTGACGCCAATGTGCACGGCAATCCGGTTCAGTGACAGGTCGCTCTGGCTGAAATTTGCCCGGATATATTCCTTTGCATCCCGGATCACGCTGCCATAACGGTCGTTCGACGCCCGGTCACGCGCCTGCAGGGCAGCCGTAAACTCCTCGATCAGATAGGCCTTCGTCATCTCCACGCTCTCGATCACCTTCGGAACCCGTTTTATGTCAACCACGCTTTCCGGAACCTCCGGCGGCTCCGCTTTCAATTTCTTCAAAAACTCCTGCACACAGTAAAAAATATCCATCGTCATATACTGACGCAGCAAGAGCGATTTGTAATTATGTTCACCGATCGCTGCGAAATACTCCTCGACAAACGGACTGCACTCTTCGACTGAGCCGAGCTTTAAAAAATCGTTGATGAGCTTCCGGTCAACACCGCTGTAATCCGTTTTATCCAGAAATTCCGTATATTTTTCGTAGCTGACAAAATACCGCTCCAGAAGCCTCGAATTTTCCCGTTCTTCCCGTATCTCGTCCGCCGCCTTTTTCAACGCGTCGATAAGTCCCGCCGAGGATACCGGTTTCAGCAGATAATCGCTGATTCCTATCTTGATCGCCTCTTTTGCATATTCAAATTCATTGTAGCCGCTGAGCACGATGATCCGCGTGCGCGGAAGCGCCTTTTTCACCAGACGGCTCAGCTCCAGCCCGTCCATAAACGGCATCTTGATATCCGTTACCAGAATATCCGGCTGTGCCTTCAATATCAGCGGATACGCGTACTCGCCGTCGCCCGCCTCCCCCGCAAATTCAAATCCGTGGCTCGCCCAGTCAATATTATCCCGTATACCGTGCCGGATGATCGCCTCATCCTCTACCAGAAACACCTTTACCATGGTTTTCCCCCCTGGACTCCATTTTTCTCTGTCCTTTTTATCCATTTGCCCGAATACACCCGTTTTTCATTTCCGTCCACACGCCATTTTGTCGGCTGAAAATATTCACGCCTTACTTCTTCTCACTCACTTCATACAAATCACTCCGCCGGTTTTCCAGCGACGGAATCTGCTTCCGTATCTTATCCAGATAATCTAAATCAATCTCCGCATAGGTGATCCCCGGTGCATCCTTTGACCGTGCAATCACCGTTCCCCACGGATCTGCCACCAGGCTGTTTCCGTATGCCGCATACGCCGGTTTCTGTCCAATCTGTCCCGGTGCCACGATGTAACAGCCGTTCTCGATCGCCCGCGCCCGCAGAAGAACCTCCCAGTGATCCTTTCCCGTCGGCATCGTAAAGCTCGCTGGAACAAAGATAATCTGCGCCCCACGAAGCGCCATGAGCCGGTAAATCTCCGGAAAACGCACATCATAGCAGATCGACATTCCAAAAACGCCCAGCTCCGTCTCCACCGTCACAATCGAATCGCCCGGTTTGACCCGGTCCGACTCCCGGTACGGCGTGCCGTCCGCCAGCGTGATGTCAAACATATGCAATTTGCTGTATGTCGCCAGAATCTTCCCCTCCGGCGAAATCAGCACACTCGTATTTGCCGATCGTCTTTCCCCCGGAAGTGCCTGCGTGATACTGCCCCCGTGAATATAGACGCCGTGTTCCTTCGCTTTCGCGCAGAGGCGCTCGGTCGTGTACCCCGGAATTTCCTCGCGTCCGCCGCCTTCACCGATATTTTTGCCGATCAGATTCATCACCTCCGGGAAACAGATAAGCTTCGCCCCTTTTGCCGCCGCCTCGTCAATCCAGGCGCATGCCGTCTCCAGATTCTTTCCTTTATCATTCTGTGTATCCATCTGCATCAATGCCACTGTATATCTGCGTATCATAAATACCCCCTGTATCCTGTCTATAAGCGCTTTTCTCTCCACAATTACCTATATTTTATTATAGCATCTCTTTTCCACACGGGTCAACCAATGCAAGGCACGTATGCGCGAACAGTAACCCGGCTTTGTTACTGTACACGCATACGTGTCCAGTAACGGAATTTGCCGTGGCTTCGCATTTCAATACGGCAAATTCCTGCTGCCACCACGTTTTCTTACGGCA
>JABLTT010008741.1_pt1 | contig 13555 bp, 13 predicted proteins | sample 7160061 | NCBI WGS metagenome assembly JABLTT01 (sample SAMN14651232, study PRJNA627086) | human gut metagenome | isolation source: feces | host: Homo sapiens
CCAATCAAAAAATTAAGATTATCCATTTGGAGATACTGCGCCATTTCATTTTTCAAAAACTGCTCATCAACTTTAGTTTCTCTTTTACCTTTATAAAAAGATATGTTTTTATCTTCCATAATCTTTAACCTCTTTTCATTACAGCAGTAATGTCGTATGTAACAATTATCTGAACAAAATTATTATACCTACAACATATCCATCTTTTACCATATGCCTAATAAATTATATCATATTACCTCCATAAGTAGTAGCTCCATTTCATACTAATACCCCTTAGGCATCATTCAGTATTTAGTATTTTATTATTTATCTATCAGTTATCTCCCCTCCAATCAAACCAATTCCCATCCGTCCTCCCCACGCCAATTATATCTCCCTGCATACTGCAAGTAAACGTATACGACACCCCATCCACCATAACCTCTACCGTCATTCCCTCCTCTTCCAGCATACAAAACATATCAAACTCCAACACATCCCTATCACGATTCAAAAACCGACTAATAACTTCTTCTGTCTGCACCTCCAACGCTTTCCTCTCATCAGTCACATCTTCTCCATCACGATATGCTGATACAACTTCCCCATTTGCTGTAATCACCATAGATGAGTGTCCCTCTTCCCTATCTTCTGCCGGGGTGCATCCCATAAGTATCAAAACCATAGCTAAAACTATTACCTTCTTCATCATTTGCCTCTCCGGCAAATACGCAAAAAGCAGCCCATACCAGACTGCTCTACTTCAATTTTATACCCCTCACATAGATTTCAACCGCTTCTTTCTCTTTATCCGTCAAGGATTCCCAAACTTCAAGCACTTTCTTTTGTTCTAAAGATAATTCCAACTTTCCTATATCATCAGAGAAAAATTGTGACAGCGTTATCCCCAATCCGTCACAAATCCTGTCCAATGTATAAAAGGTAGGTGTGCTTCCCCTTTTCTTCAAGTTTGATAAAGATGACTGACTAATACCCGTCTTTTTAGATAGCGCATACATGCTCATCTGTTTTTTATCACAGAGTTCCTTTATTCGATTAGCAATATACTTCTCATCTAACAAGCAACCTACACCTCACTCTCGATATATGCTGCTTTCATTTTACCCGGTATGAGTGGATATTATTAGATTTTTAGTTAAGAAGTATATTACTTTATAGTTGAGAGTATCAAATCAAAAAAATAAGCGTATTGCCTAATACTATTTTATTGTTTCTTCTTCATTTCCTTACAAAGATACTCAATCACTTCCTGTGGTGTCGGGCGTTCCCCCTTAAAAGGTACTTTTGCCCACTCTGCTCTAATCGCTGCATCAGTATTGTCAAATCCCGAATCTATAGCAATTTGTACTTCTTTTGAACTGATTCCCTCTCCTTTCCCGATAGTATCCATCACCTTATTAAATTTTCTTTTTCTCATAGTTTTATATTTCGCCTCTCTTTGCAATCTATTAATTGCAATTATACAGACATTTTATACTAGAATCAATATAAACATAAGATATGTCGAGCGAAAGGCGGGTAGTCAATTATGCCGCAAAAACTAAAACAAACACAGGATATTTCTCTGGGAAATAATCTTAGAAAAATAAGAAACGGTGCAAACTTAACACAAGAACAGGTTATTGCACAATTACAGCTTCGCAACTTCTCTATTTCCAGAAGTGCCTACTCTCAAATAGAAGCCGGCACATACAACATTCGCATAAGTGAATTAATTGCATTAGCTGAAATTTTCCACACAGATTACAACACGATATTTGATGGTCTGACCTATAAAAAATGACCCTGATTACAGGATTTCTGAAGTCTAGGGTCATTTTTTATATCCATGTCAGGATTATCTTAAATCGGCATCTCATAATCCATTTAAACATATACTTATTCTTTTAGTGTGATTTCTACAGCAGAACTCTTGATATTATTCATTAATCACACACATCTTATTTGATCTTGCGCCTTTAGCTAATTTAAGGGATCTAGTCAGAAGTCTATTGGCAAACGACACGACTCATTTAATTTCATCAATATTATTATTAATGTTGTATCTAAATTGTTCATTCACATATATTAATGCAAGTATTCATTTCGCAAAAATGTTAATATTCCTATTTACTATTTTCAGTCTATCCATTATAATAAGGGAAAAGGCGGTGAATAGAAAATGACAGTAGGCGAAAAAATCAAGTTTATCCGTAACTTCCGGGGCATGACACAAAAAGAGTTAGGTGTTGGAATAGGCTTTGACGAAAAAGGAGCCGATAACCGGATAGCCCAATATGAAACGAATTATCGAGTGCCTAAAAAAGATACATTAATGCAGATAGCAAAAGTTTTAGACGTGAATCCGCTGAATTTTATTAGTGAAGTTTCCGGTTCAGCAGAAGATATTATGCAGACCTTCTTTTGGCTAGATGAAGATAATCCGGGCGCAATCAACCTCTTTCAGCTTGTAAGAAATCCGGGGAAGTGTAATGCTTCGGATGATACCGCTGTGCGTTATAATGACAGTGATGACTGGCCAGCTCACCCGCCTGTGGGATTGTGGTTCAAATATGGTGTTGTGGATGATTTTATGCGGGAATGGTTGGTTAGGAAAAATGAGTTGAAAACTGGGGAGATTACCAGAGAGGAGTATTTGGAGTGGAAGTTGAACTGGCCGGATACTTGTGATGGATGTGGTATTTACAATACTAAAAAGAGATGGAGAAAAATATGAGTTATAATAATATTTACAATTTTAAAAACCCTATTAAACACTTCATTGATATTGATTCCCTTATCTTTTCACCCACTATTTCTACTTTAGATATTGAAGATACATGTTGGACAATACCAATTAAATTCAAAATCAATAAAGACAATACCTCATTTCGTACACTTAAATTGCCCAATATTATAGCACTTGTTTGTGGTTATGAGCATTTTAAAACCTTACCCCACTTTGACAACCCCCAGGAATTAGATCCTATTCATAAACGCTTATCCACAAGCTTAGCGACTGGTGACTTTAAAATCGGAGAATATGATATACAGTTAGAAAATGATTTCAATAATCTATGTGTATATGATAACTTATTAAAACTAGATATTAAAGAGTTTTATGGAAGGCTCTATACTCATTATCTTGATTTTCATGGTTTTAAAGATAGGTATATTACAAATCTTAATAATGGTGCAACAAACGGATTAATTATGGGGAACTATCTATCTTTGTATTTTGCCGAACAACATCTGGTTCGTATGAGTAATGATATAAATCAACAACTAAATAGTCATAGCATAGACTGTGAATTTTCATACTTTTCTGACGATTTTTACTTTTTCTGCAACAAGCATGATAATCAAAAAATCATCGAATTATTCGATGAGGTATTAGATAAATATGATTTGGAACGTAATGAGAAAAAAATTGAAATATGGGATTACGAATCTTTCAACTCAAATAATTTAATTGCACGTTATTGGAAAAAAGTAATTGCCCATTGCAATACACACTATAGCAGCGAAAGTAATCAAAATAAACTTGTCTTTATAAATCAGTTATTATATCGTTCCTCAAAATTAAATGATATAAAACTAAAAAAAGTTTTTATTATTAACTTTTTCAAAACAAAATATTTTAGAACTCTCAATTTAGAACAATTTTATGTAAAAGAATATGATTATCATCAACTTTGTTATCTATTTAGAACAGCTCCAGAAGCATTACTTTATTGTATTGACAAATTCACTACTATGCAAGGCTTTGATAAATCCAAAGTTTATAAATTTTTTAATATTAGATTTAGAGAATCTTTAAAATCGCCTTACAATGATGAGCAACTATATCTATACTATGCCATATGTCTTTTTGGGTTCAATGACATCCTAATTGAAAATAAGACGTTTGTATTGAATTCTGATAACCAAATACTTATATCTTACTACTTAAAAGATGGATTGTTTACGGAAAATGAAATTTGTTTATTAAAAAGCCAAACGGATGAATGTTATTGGTTTCAAAGTTATCATTTAATTTTATATACTCCAGATTTGTTTTCTAGTCTTGAAAACAATATTTTAACCTATTTAATACCAAAAAAATGTTTACCTTCTTCTAGTGAGTCTACTACTAATGCTAATAGAAGGCTTACATATATGACCTTTTATAAAAACAACTTAATGGCTGGTAATTCTATCATACTAGATATTTCAGAGGTAGAATTAACAATTCATGAATACTTAGATTTAAGATTTGAAGAAGAAGAAAACTTATACTTATTATAATATAGGTATCAAACAGGTATCACGCCACACACAAAGAGCCGGAAATTCCGCTATTTATGCGGCTTCCCGGCTCTCTGTCTACTACTCGAACTCTATCGTCCCAGGCGGCTTAGAGGTAATATCATACATCACTCGATTCACATGATCTACTTCATTCACGATCCGGCTGGTCACCTTATGCAGCACTTCCCACGGGATCTCCGCGGCCTCCGCCGTCATGAAGTCGATGGTGTTCACCGCTCTGAGGGCCACGGCGTAATCATAGGTTCTCTCATCCCCCATGACGCCGACGCTTCGCATATTCGTAAGTGCGGCGAAGTACTGGCCTACGCTTTTATCCAATCCGGCGTTCGCGATTTCTTCCCGGTAGATCGCGTCTGCGTCCTGCACCATCTTAACTTTTTCTTCCGTCACTTCTCCGACAATGCGGATGCCAAGTCCCGGGCCGGGGAACGGCTGGCGGAATACCAGGTGCTTAGGAATGCCAAGTTCCAGTCCGGCTTTCCTTACTTCGTCTTTGAACAGGTCGCGCAGCGGCTCAATGATTTCTTTGAAGTCTACGCAGTCCGGCAGGCCTCCCACGTTATGGTGGGACTTGATGACCGCGGATTCTCCGCCAAGCCCGCTTTCTACCACATCCGGGTAGATGGTTCCCTGCACCAGGAAGTCTACCGCGCCGATCTTCTTGGCTTCTTCTTCGAATACGCGGATGAACTCTTCCCCGATGATCTTACGTTTTGCCTCCGGCTCGGAGACTCCTGCCAGTTTCTCGTAGAAACGCTGCTGGGCATTGACACGGATGAAGTTCAGGTCATAATCGCCTTCTGGTCCGAATACGGCCTCTACCTCGTCTCCTTCATTTTTACGGAGAAGCCCGTGATCTACGAATACGCAGGTCAGCTGGTCTCCTACCGCTTTGGACAGCAGGACCGCTGCCACGGAGGAGTCGACACCGCCGGACAGGGCGCACAATACTTTGCCTTTGCCGACTTTCTCCCGGATCTGCCTGATGGATTCTTCCACGAAGGAATCCATCCTCCAGTCTCCGGCGCAGCCGCATACGCCAAGCACGAAGTTGGACAGCATCTTCGTGCCTTCTGCAGTATGGAGCACTTCCGGATGGTACTGGATCGCGTATAACTTCTGCCCCGGATTCTCGGCCGCGGCCACCGGACAGTCTGCCGTGTGGGCGGTGATTTCGAATCCCGGCGCCACCTTGGAGATGTAGTCAAAATGGCTCATCCAGCAGATGGTCGGGGATGACACGCCTTCAAAGATTGGGGACTGGGGTTTATCTATGATGACTTCTGTCTTGCCATATTCCCTGACGTCAGCGCTTTCTACCTTGCCGCCCAGTACGTGCATCATCAGCTGGGCGCCGTAGCACAGTCCGAGGACTGGTATGCCAAGTTCAAATAATTCTTTCTTATATGTGGGCGAATCTGCCTCGTAGCAGCTGTTGGGCCCTCCGGTCAGGATGATTCCCTTGGGATTCATCTCTTTGATCTTCTCCAGGTCTGTCTTGTAGGAATAGATCTCGCAGTATACGTTGCATTCTCTGACACGTCTTGCTACCAGCTGGTTATACTGCCCACCAAAATCAATGACGATTACTAATTCTCTCTTCACAAGAATTCCTCCTAATTTGTCAATCTCGTACCTATTATATCCAAGTTTCACATATGTCTCTCAAAATCAGGTTCTATTATATGATAGAAGCCCCCTGTTGACAAGGGACTTCTTTTCATTTTACACGATCGCGCTTTTGCGCCAGGTGCCTTTGAAATACCGGATTACAAAGCACAGTGCCCTAAATACCCAGTCAATAACCATTGCCACCCATACGCCGAACACGCCCAATCCCATGTATTTGCCCAGCACGTAACTGAATGCGATACGGAAGATCCACATGGACAGTATGGAGATGTACATGCATGCCTTGGCATCTCCGGACGCACGGAAGGTAGCCGGCAGCGTAAAGGATATGGGCCAGATCAGGATCGCGCTGATTCCATGGAAATGGATGATCTGCTCGGTTGCCCTGGCTGTCACGTCTGACAGATTATAAGCCTTGATGATCAGCGGAAGGATGGAGAAAATGAAGAACACGGTCGCAGCCATGCATACATAGGTGATCACCATCAACTTCCGGTTGTAATATTTCACCTGCTCGTAGTCTCCTGCCCCTACGCATCTTGCGATTACCGTAGTAACGGCCAGGGATATTGCCATTCCGGGAAGTATCTGGAATAAGGCGATAGCGTTGCCCACGGCATTTGCCGCGATAGCATAAGTTCCGAATGTGGATACCAGGCTTAATACCAGGATCTTGCCCAATTGGAACATGCTGTTCTCCAGGCCGTTCGGCACGCCGATGCTCAGAATCTTCTTTACCATCTGCCAGTTGAACTTATAGCGGAAGGTGCGCTCGATATGTAGAAGCTGCTTCGGATTGCACAGCAGGGCAATGATGATAACCGCAGCCACCATCCTGGACACCAGGGTGGGGATGGCTACGCCTTCCGTCCCCCTGTGGAAACCGTAGATTAGGATCGCGTTTCCGCCAACATTGATGATATTCATGATGATGGATACTTGCATGGACACCTTGGAATTGCCCATGGCACGGAAGATCGCCGCGCCTCCATTATACAGGGCCATGAACGGGATGGATGCCGTTACGATCATCAGGTAGGTATTGGCATGTCCCATTACGTCAGCCTCGATCTTTCCGAAGATCCCGTGCAGGATAAAGTATTTGCCCGCATAGACCAATAAGGTGATCACAACCGAGCACAGGGTAATGAACCATATCAGCTGGGTAGCCGACTTGCAGGCTTCCTTTTGATTCTTCTGTCCCAGATACTGTCCGGCCACCACCGCTCCGCCGGTTGCAAGGGCGGCAAATACATTGATCAGCAGGACCATGATTTGATCCACCAGCGATACGCCGGAGACGGCTGCCTCGCCAACGCTCGCAATCATAATAGAATCCGCCATGCCAACAAGTACTGCTAGAAGCTGCTCGATGACCAGCGGAATAATTAATGCAAGCAGCGCCTTATTGTCGAATAAGTAGCTGCTTCTGTCAACTCTTTTTTTCATTTTCTTTAACATAATAAAAACTCCTCATCGTACATTATACGACAGGGAGTTTCATTACACAAGCATCAATTTGCTTATGCAGCGACATATTTTTCTATATCCTTCCAGAGGTCATCACATTCTTCTTCATAGACTTTCAACTCAATCTCATTCTGAAAACCGAGATTCATGAGTCCCAGCAGAGATTTCGCGTCGACGATATAACGGCCGCGCTTCATGTCCATGTCATAAGGATATTTCTCGACCTTTCTTACAAATTCTAATATATCGCTTGGATTTTGAAATACAACGATTCTTTTGCTCATAACAATCTCTCCTTTTCGTTATGAACATCTTAGCATAATTTCCCATCCCCTCAAGGTGGAAATTTTTTAAAAAAGTAGAAATTTTTAACGGTTTTTTCCGGTTTTTGCCTGTTTTTGTCCTTAACTGTTCTTCTTCCGGTACTCTGCCGGAAGCATCCCCACTTCATCCTTGAACACTTTGCTCATATACTTGGGATCCGAATATCCAACCATATCCGCGATCTGATTGAGCTTAAGCGTAGACTTTAGCAGCAGTTCCTTCACATTTTCAATGCGGTATTTACGGATCGTCTCGGTAAATGTCCTGCCGGTCTGCTTCTTAAACTGGGTGCTTAGGTATTCTTCGGACACATGCAGCTTGGCGGCCACTTCCTCCAGGGTGATGCCCTGGTTATAGTACTCCTGTATATGCTGTATGGCCTTCTGGACCAGCAGGCTTACGCCATCTTCCCCGACGTTTTTCAAGGACAGATTTTCAAAAAATGTAAGAAATGCTTCTTCGATATCCTGCCAGAATATCGCGTCGGATATGGACGTAATCATATTCTGCATAGACACGGATGATTCTAGTTTCCCTGATTCCTTTGCCATATGCAGCAGGCTCATCATATAGCGGCTGCATGCTTCTTTCATATCCTGGGGCGTGCACGCTCCCTCCCTGCAATATTCCCGGAACCGGCGCAGGCAGCTTAAGAACTCTTTTCGGTCGCTATCCGCCACCGCCTCCTTCGTCTGCGCCTCGATGTCAATAGGGTACTTGATCGGATAGGTCTGGGTCGCGTCAATCAGCCTTTTGCTGATCAGCGTCCCTCTGTCAAAGAAAAGGTTCCACTCCAGCACGCTATCCATTTCCAGAACTGCTTCCCTTACGTTCAAGAGTCCCTGGCAGTTCCCCCAGACGCAGCTGAGCCGTCCCGATATCTGGCTTCCCAGCATCGGGACCACCGTCTTTTTAAAGTATTCTTTTACTTTATCCTGGTCTTCCAGCTGGTACAGGATGACGACGATCGCGCCCTTTTCCTGGAATTCGATAACGTAGACATGGAATTCATTACTGTGAATGCCTACTTCTTCCATCGTCCGGCGGACGCTCTCATGGTATCGTTCATAATTATCGCTTAATCCAATGCCAAATATGGCGATCTGCTCGTCCCCACGGATTCCATACCGTTCGGTAATCATGTCCGCCAGTTTCCCGTCTTCATCCAGCTGGCCTGTTATGGCGTTCAGAAAGATATATTCCAGGCTGAACAGCTGCTCCTTGCTCTGTTCTTTGGAAATATTCGCCTCTGCCTGTTCCAGGGCCTTCTTCAGTTCCGCGATCTTGATCGGCTTCAGCAGATAGTTCTCGATTCCCAGTTCAATGGCCCTCTGCGCATATGCAAAATCCGAATAGGCGCTCAGGACGATGGCCTTGCACTCTATGCCTTCCTCCCGCACGATGGAGAGCATGGTAAGCCCATCCATATCCGGCATGCGGATGTCCAGGATTACCAGGTCCGGCTTCTCCTGGCGGATCAGTTCCAGTCCTTTTTTGCCGTTCTCTGCCTTTCCTACCAGTTCATAATTCTCGTTAATCTTCTTCAGGATCTTGCTCATGCCTTCCCGGATCGGCGCTTCATCTTCTATTACCGCAATTCTCATTGGCCCTCCTCCTTTCTGCCTTCTGCGTCTGCCTGCCTATGAGGGCTGACTACAGGGATAAACAGATGCACCTTCGTGTACTTTCCCAGCGCGCTCTCAAAATATAGGTCCGCCTGATCTCCATAATATAGGTTCAGCCGCTTTCTCACGTTGATGATTCCCATATGCTCTCCGGAATCTATAGCATCTGCTTCATTTTTGCTGTCATTAAGCCTCTGTAAGACATCTTCCGAAATTCCGCGGCCATTGTCCTTTACGATGATGTGCATCTGGCCTCCTGCTGATCTCATGGTAATCCCCAGTTTCAGCTCGCCTTCTTTCTGCTTCAGGCCGTGCCGGATCGCATTCTCTACGAATGGCTGCAGAAGCAGCTTGTGGATTCTGTATCCATATAGTTCTTCCGGCACCTTTACTTCTACCTGGAGTTCTCTTCCAAGCTTCGCCTTCTGAAGCAGGATGTACATTGCAAGCCAGTGCAGTTCCTGTTCAATCGAAGTCTCTGCCCCTGCATTCTTAACCGTATATCTTAAGATATCCGCTAATGCTCCTAGCATCTCGCTGATTTCGAACTCTCCCAGTTCAATGGCCTTCCAGTTGATGGTATCCAGCGTATTATAAAGGAAATGCGGGTCTATCTGGGCTTCCAGTGCGGATAGTTCCGCGTTTTTTTGCTCCACTACCGCCGCCTTTACCTGCTCGATCAGGCTGTCGATATGACCCACCATTTCATTGAATCCCGAACTGATCTTGCGCACCTCCACCGTCATATTCTCGGTAACAGGTACCCGTGCCTGGAAATTTCCCCGCTCCGCCTCGCTCATGGCCTCCGCTATCTGGTCGATCTCCTTAAGGTATGGCCTGGTCAAAGAATATGTCAGCGCCATCAGTAGTAGGATCGCGCCCACTGCTATGAATATCCAGAACAGGATCTGCTCTTTTAAAGTCTGATGGTATAGCCTTAGAGACTGGGCATTGCAGATGGTAAATCCACTCATTTCGTTCATCTTCCTGGTGTAGAGGAATTTCTCATCCTTTGCGGCATCCAGTTTCTTTCCAAATTCTCCATCCTTGTATGCTGCTATGATCTTCCCCTTCTGAAGGAGGTAGATGCCGGCGTTCTCCCCAGCATCCAGAACCGGCTCCAGCACATCCGTATTGATGCTTAGAATCACGGTCCCTATGGACTTATGGATATCCCGGTAGTCTACGAATTCCCGGATGATCTGGAACATATAGACCTTATCATTCCCCGACTCTATGGGCTGTCCCATCCCCCGGTACAAGGCTCCCTTTGCCACCTCGGGCGCTCTTATCTTGTCCGCCCAGCTGCTGTTTACGGAGGAGGCTGATAGCCGGTCATAAAAGATGACCTGATTTTCCTCTGTAATAATAGTAATTCCCTCTATTCCGTCATTTCGGTTACAGATATGGCTTAATTCATGGCGTATCCTGCTGCTGTTTACTTCCAGGGTATCCTTCTTCTGATTGATATCTTCCACGATTCCAATGATCTCATCATCCGTGCACAAGTCGTACAAAAGCGTATCGTACTTATCCAGTATCATATCCAGGCTCTGGTCCGCCCGGTTCAGATTGTTGTCGATCTGCATCTGCATATTCTCGTTCAGGCTGCTGCGCAGCCTGTATTGGGATATCAGGGCAAACAGGACGATGGGGATTCCGGTTGCCAGTATGAAGATTGGCAGCAGGCGTCTTCTAAGCGTCATCTCTCTTCTCATTGGCCGCCCTCCCTGATCTTCTGTATGCTATCCGCCGCTTCCTCTAATATGATGCGCTCATCTTCCTCGCCGATAATAGACTGCTCAAGGGCAGACACTACCGTTCTCGTAATATCTGGCCATTGATAGGTAAATTCTCTGGTTCTTGCGTAGGAAAGCATTCCGATGAATTTATGCAGAACCGCGTCTTCCTGAAACTGATCATCTAAAATGTCCTTTCTGGCCGCCATATAGCCCAAATCATCCATATATCCTGCCATCCTGTCCTTGTCGCTTATGTAGTTCAGGAATTCAATTGCAGCGTCCTTTCCTTTGCCGTCCGTCACTCCGAAGATCTCTCCCCCAAGAACCGTCACCTTATCGGAAATGGACGGGATATCCGTAACATCAAACGCAAGATCGGGATTGATCTTGCGGATATACTCTACCTGCATAGGATTGCCGATCATCATGGCGATATTACCTTTAGCAAACTGCTGGGCAAGGTCCTTATGAGTCAGGCTGATGCTCTGCCGGCTTACGACGCCATCTTCGGTAAGATCCCGGAATAGTTGGAACGCATAGGCGCTCTTACGGGAGTTCAGGCAGTCCACATCCCCGCCCATAGACCACAGCACCGGAAGGAACGAATACATGCTCTCTTCACTCTCCAGAGCCGGCTGGGCATACCCATAGACTCCATCTGCTGTCAGCGCCTTTGCCGTATCGTAGAATTCCTGCCACGTAGCCGGCGGATTTAATCCGCGCTTTGCCAGCATTTCTTCATTATAGAATAAGGCGACACAGTTCACTCCAAATGGAAGCCCTTTGATCCGCCCCTCTTCCTCGCATGGCGCCAATGCCTCCGGCAGATAGTCCTCAAGCCCTTCGATCTCATCCGTCAAATCCGCAAAGGGCTGCGTATGCTGGAAGAATTGGAAATCTGCCGAATCTACCAGCGCAATATCCGGCATGGTTCCCTCATACATGCTAAGCGCAAGTTCCTTTTTAAAATCCGCGTCTGGTATATATCTGGTGGTCACCTCTATCTCATCCTGGGAATGGTTGAATTCATCAATCAGATCCCCCAGCACCTTCTGCTGGTAAGCCATATCCCAGTAATACCATAGTTCTATCTGCTGCTTCTTATTCTGCTTTATCTCTTCTTCCTTCCCGCAGCCGCCAAGGCCGGCCGCCGCCAGGGATACTGCCAGCATCGCCGCCAATGCCGCAGACAGGAATCTTATCTTGTCCCTCAAGGCTTTTCCTCCTGTAGTATTGCTATCACTAATAGTAGTCCCTACATTTTAACATATTGGCCGCCTGCGGACAAATTTTTTCCTGGCATTGCTTCTTCCGCGCTTATAGCAGGGCAGAAAAAAAGAAGGAGATTTGCGCAATCTCCCACTCCTTCTCAGATACTCGTTCCGACTGCATCCTGCCCATGCTGATGCAGATACTTCTCTCTGGTAGCCATGCCCCCGCGGATATGCCGTTCCGACTTATTCATGTCCAACACCTTGCGCGCCTGTGCGGCCAGAGACGGATTGATCTTCAATAAGCGTTCCGTTACATCCTTATGTATGGTAGACTTGCTAACGCCGAACGCCTTGGCTGTCTGCCTTACAGTGGCTTTGTGCTCAATGATATAATATGCTATTTCTACTGCCCTCTCCTCAATATAATCCTTCATATTAATAACCCCTGCATAGTTTGTTTTTTACAATCTATGCAGGGGCTCGGGTGCTTATTCAAGGATTTTGCATTCCGTCACTACTCTTCCGCCGCCGGTTCCCTAGACTCTCTCGCTTCCGCCGCTCCCCGCTTCTTCGCGTAGATCACCTTGCATCCGGTGTCCGCGCACTGGTCCATGATCATCTTGGTTTCCTTGGATCTCTGCGCGCCGGCATCCGTAATGATAGAATCAATGTCTCCCATGTTGCATACCACGAACGGGCCGCATTTCCCGATCTTGGTATGATCGATCAGCACGAAACACTCGCTGGACCGGCTGATGAGCTGCTGCTTGGCGTCGCTTTCTTCCATCGTCACATCCGTCAGGCCCTGTTCATAGGTAAATCCATGGGATGAGATAAAGCACTTGTTGATGGAAAGATGCTCGAGCACATCCGGCAGAAAGGTTCCTACGATAGCCAGCGAACGCTTTCTCAGCATCCCGCCGCACAGAATCACATCCACCGACTTGGAAGACGCGAACTGCAGCGCTACGCTGATGCTGGTCGTCACCACGATGATCTTCCGGTTCTGCAGATAACTGCACATGTGAAGGGTCGTGGTGCTGGGGTCGATGGCAATCACATCCCCGTCCTTTACATAGCTGGCAGCCACCCGTGCAATTGCCCGCTTCTCATCGATCTGCTTGTTAAATCGCTCCTCGATCGTCACATCGCAGTATGGGCGAAGAATCGAGGATGTCTTTAATGCTTCTTCCTCCCCGCCTTGTTCTTTTTTATCCACGGCCTTTACGCCGCCATATACCCGCAGTGCATCGCC
>JABLTT010041210.1_pt1 | contig 13492 bp, 9 predicted proteins | sample 7160061 | NCBI WGS metagenome assembly JABLTT01 (sample SAMN14651232, study PRJNA627086) | human gut metagenome | isolation source: feces | host: Homo sapiens
CGGACTCTTTGGGTATATTGACAATGCGACCATCACCAATCTCACAGTGGAAGTTGAGCAGGTGCGTGGCAAAGGATATGTCGGCGGCCTGGTTGGCTATGCAAAAGATAGCACCATTACAGGCTGTGGCGTGCGTGCAGCTTCGGACGACAGCATCGTAGCAGGCACCAGCAGCGCTACCGGCGGATTGGTCGGCACGGCATTATATGTCACCATTAAGAATTCGTACACGGAAGTCGCGGTGCAGGGTTCCACCCTGGTAGGCGGCCTCGTTGGCAGCTACAGCGGCGACACTTCTTCTTATGTGGAGAATTGCTATGCGACGGGCAATATCGCTTCTACCAACACAAACCCGAATACGCATATCCATGTGGGCGGCTTGATCGGCAACGCGCAGAAGGCGGATATCCGCAACTGCTTTACGACGGGCGATATCCAGGCGACTGGTATCCGGATTGGCGGCTTGACGGGAACGCTGGCCAGCACCAGCACCAGCAAGGGCATTAAGAACAGCTATGCAGCTGGTACGATTACAGCGGGAGAAGGTTCGACTTGGGTTGGCGGACTGGTTGGTTCTTTCCAAACCAACGGTACCTTACAGAACACATATTATAACAGCGGCAATGGCATTGCTGGCTGTGGTACGGTGTCCAGCGATTTGGAAGACACCTCGGCGGGCAAGACGGAAGCAGAGCTCAAGAGCATCGCATTTGCTCTGGAACTCGATGCCAACACCGAATCCAAGTCCTCTTGGGCGAAGTGGGGCCTTGATTCCGAGATCAACGGCGGCTATCCGGTTCTGTGCGGGATCGGTATTGGCGAAGACGTTGAGGAAGTCGAAGAGGCGCCCGTCGTTACAGGCGTGACGATTACGCATCCGAATGCGAAGATAGAGAAGGGTACAACAGAACTCTTTACGGCCACAGTGGAAGGCGAAAATGTATCGCAAAATGTCACATGGTCGGTGCGCGGCTCCAATGTCAGCACCATTGATGCGGATGGACTTCTCACCGTTCCGGAGAGCGAACCGTATGATATCTTCAGAGTTCGTGCGACTTCGGTGGACGATCCGACGAAGTATGCTGAGGTGGAAGTACAGTTGGTCCCGGCTGGAATGCCGGAGGGTTCTGGTACGGAAGAAGATCCATACTTGATCACAACGGCGAAAGAGCTCAACGCCATGCGTGAGCTGTCCGACACCTACCGCCCGAAGTACTTTAAGATTGCCAATGATATCGATCTGTCCGATTATGCAGAAACTTGGACATCCATTGGCAACTACAACCGGGAATTCGGCGGGATCGTCGATGGCAACGGAAAGACCATTCGCGGGCTGAAAGTCGATGAAGCGGATGAGATGTATGTTGGGTTGTTCGCTTATCTCAAGAATGCGGTCATCAAAAATCTGACCGTTGAGGTGGAGCAAGTCAATGGGCGCGTCTATGTAGGCGCTTTGGCTGGCTATGCAAACGATACGGTAATTGACAATTGTGGCGTACGTGCCGCGTCTTCTGAGAGCAGCATTGTTGGTTCCAGCAATGTAGGCGGTTTGGTTGGCACAGCACTGAGAACCACTATCACCAATTCGTATGCAGAAGTAGCGGTGCAGGGTTCCACCCTCGTGGCTGGCCTGGTTGGCAGCTACAGCGGCGACACGTCCCATTATGTAGAAAATTGCTATGCAACAGGCGACGTTACTTCCACAAACACTGACGTGGATACGCATATCCATGTGGGCGGCTTGATCGGTAACGCGCAGAAGGCGGATATCCGCAATTGCTTCGCAGCAGGCAATATCCAAGCAACTGGTAAGCGGATTGGCGGCTTGACCGGAACGCTCGCCGGCGCCAGCTCCAGCAAGGGCATTAAGAACAGCTATGCATCTGGTACGATTACCGCGGGAGAAGGTTCGACTTGGGTTGGCGGACTGGTTGGTTCTTTCCAAACCAACGGTGTGCTGCAAGACACATATTATAATAGCGACAACGGTATCGCTGGCTGTGGTTCGGCTTCCAGCAAGCTGGAAGATACCTCCACAGGGAAGACAGGTTCTGAACTCAAGAGCGCTGCCTTTGCTCTGGAACTCGATGCAAATACCGAGTCCAATTCGTCTTGGGCAAAGTGGGGCCTCGATGAGGAAATCAACAACGGCAATCCGGTCCTGTGCGGAATCGGTATTGGTAAGGATGTTGAAGAAGTCGAAGAGATGCCTGTTGTTACCAAGATAACGATTACTCATCCGAACGCTAAGGTAGAAAAAGGTACGACAGAACCCTTTACGGCCACGGTGGAAGGCGAAAATGTATCGCAAAATGTCACATGGTCGGTACAGGGTTCCAATGTCAGCACCATTGATGAGAACGGTATCCTCACCGTTCCGGAAAACGAACCGAACGATATCTTGAAAGTTCGTGCGACTTCGGTGGATGATCCGACGAAGTATGCTGAGGTAGAAGTACAGTTGGTCTCGGCTGGAATGCCGGAGGGTTCTGGTACGGAAGCAGATCCATACTTGATCACGACGGCAAAAGAGCTTGACGCGATGCGCAAGCTGTCCGACCCCCGCAGCCCGAAGTACTTTAAGATTGTCAACGATATTGACGTGTCCGATTATGCAGATACTTGGACGCCGATTGGCAACAGCAGTCAGGAATTCGGTGGGATCGTCGATGGCAACGGAAAGACCATTCGCGGCCTGAGAGTTGACGAAGCGGATGAGATGTATGTTGGTTTGTTTGCTTATCTCAGAAATTCCGTTATCAAAAATCTGACCGTTGAAGTGGAGCAGGTCAATGGACGCGTCGATGTAGGCGGCTTGGCTGGCTATGCAAACGATACGGTAATCGACAATTGTGGTGTACGAGCGGCTTCTCCCGAGAGCAGCATTATGGGCACCAGCCGCGTAGGTGGTTTGGTTGGCACAGCATCAGAAACAACCATCACGAATTCTTATGCAGAAGTAGCGGTACAGGGTTCCACCCTCGTAGCTGGCTTGGTTGGCAGTTATAGCGGCAGCACGTCCACTTATGTAGAGAACTGCTATGCAACGGGCGATGTTACCTCTACGAACACAGAGCAGAAGACGCATGTGGAAGTAGGTGGATTGATCGGCAACGCACAGAAGGCGGATATCCGCAATTGCTTTGCAACAGGTGATATCCAGGCGACCGGTATCCGGATTGGCGGTTTGGCAGGAACGTTTGCCGGCGCTGATACCGACAGTGGTATTAAGAACAGCTATGCAGCTGGTACGATTACCGCGGGAGAAGGCTCTACTTGGGTCGGCGGTTTGGTAGGTTCTTTCCAATCCAAAGGCACGCTGCAAAATGCATATTATAACAGCGGCAACGGATTAGCTGGTTGTGGGGCAGTTTTCAATAATCGTGAGGACACCTCGACCGGTAAGACGGAAGCAGAGCTCAAGAGTGACGCGTTTGCTTTGGAGCTGGATACAAATACCGAGTCCCATTCGTCTTGGGCAAAATGGGGCCGCGATGCAGAAATCAACGACGGCTATCCGGTCCTGTGCGGAGTCGGTATTGGCGCGGATGTTGAGGAAGTCGAAGATGAACAGACCGTTACCTTCAAGAGCGCTGGCGGCGGTTATTTGAATGATCTGACCAATATGCAGACGCCTGTCATTGAGACGGGAGCTGTTGGTTCGGAAGTGCCTGTTCCGACGACCCGCCCGGCAAATGGCTATGCGTTTAGCCATTGGACGAACAGCGCAGGCGATCGAGTGGAACTGGGAGAAACCGTGACGGTTCCGTTTGGCGGTGAAACGTACACAGCGCATTTTGAGAAGTATCAGTATACAAGGCGCTTTGAGATCACCGACCCGAAGTATGGCACCTTGACAAACAAGGGCGGCACGGGTGGCGCTACCAGTACGCAGATTGACCCGCAGACGGTTGAAGTAATGGGTTACGATTACAGTACCGGTTATTATCCGACGGTCAATGTGGCGGATGGTTATGTCTGGTCCGGCTGGAGAGACAAGAACGACCCGGATGGCAAGATCTATAAATGGACCGGCACCTTTAAGTGTAACAAGGACGCTACCTATGAGGCGGTCATCGTTCCGAAGACCACCATCCAGATCGAGTATCAGTTCGTGGCAGAGGGCGTAGAAAAGCCGATTTTGAAGTACAGCGGCAAGCTGACCCTGAACCAGCCGAAGGTTCTCGTTTCGGATCGGACGATTGAACGTCTGGCAGAAAAGGGTTATCGTTTGGATCCGGCAGAGCAGGCAGAGTGGGAAGCGCTCTACAGCGATGTAGGAAATATTACCTTGGGCGGCAAACCGGTTGAATGGCAGGGTGAGAACACCTTGATCACCTTCACGGTGGTTCCGAATCTCCCAGAAGGCCCGCAGGATATCTCGGTATCGTATGGGAAGAATGTCAAGTTGACGGTTGACGGCGAAAGCCAGCTCATCGCGGACCTGCTCGGTAAGTACCAGGTGAAAGATGTAGAGAGCGGCACCGTTATTACCCTTACCTTTACGCCGAAGACAAAGGGACAGACCTTTAGTTCTGTCAAGATCGGTGATGCAGAGCCGGTTTATATCAGCGGCACCACATACACCTATGAAATTAAGACACCGGTTGCTGAAGCAGATTTGAGCTTTACCTTTGAAATGACGGATAAAGCGATTCTGCAACAGGCATATGATTATGCAACAACGTATGTGGAAGACGGAACGGTCGACCAGTTGGACGAAAGTGTAAGAGCGGCCTTTATGGAAGCCTATCAGGGGGCGAAGGACGTACTGGACAACGCGAAAGCATCCCAGGACGATATCAACGAAGCATGGAGTGAATTGTTGGATATGATTCACTATCTTGGTTGATCTCCTTTGATGTTTTTGGAAGCTGCTGAGAGTTTGTCTTTGCGGATTTTCCCATCGCGTCGTTGATTCTCTGGAGGCGTAGCTCGCTGGAAAAACAGCAAGGGATTCTTTCTAGGGGATTCAGGATGCTGCCTATTTGAAAGCGGAAGTTTTAAATATTTGCTAGCAGCTGAAGCTCCGCGATATGGAACAATAAACGGACTATTCAGCGGAATGGGTCTCCAGAAAAGCAGACGGGGTCCCAACCAATCAGATGATTGGTTGGGACCCTTTTTTTTCGTTAGCGGTCGCGACAAAGTACCTGTATTTGTTCCAGATGGATCTAAAAAATAGGTTTTTGAACTGTCAAAGGAAATCTATGCCTAATATAAAGAAGATTACACGAGAGAAAGGTGAAGAGAAGCTAAAAACGACTCCATTGGATCCCCTTCATAAGTGTACGGTATTGACAAACTATCAAACTATAGGTATTATAATAAAAGTCAAAATGTGTAGTGGACTTTTCCGGACGTTGTCATCTTTTTGCCACACAGTTATCAAATGATAGCTGTGTGGCTTTTTTATTGGAAAAGCGTGAAAAATTGTCCATTAAGTTTGAAGGAAAGCGCTTTGAAGAATGGAGGAGGAAGAATGAACGAAAATTTTATGAAAGAGAAGCCAGTCCTGCCGCTTATCCTTTCGATGGCGCTCCCTATGGTGCTCTCTATGCTGGTGAATTCTCTGTATAATATTGTCGATAGCTTTTTTGTTGCACAGATCAGTGAAGATGCGATGACGGCATTGTCACTGGTGTTTCCTATTCAGAATTTCATCAATGCGGTTGCAATTGGCTTTGGGGTAGGAATGAATGCGGTGATTGCTTTTCATCTGGGTGCAGGAAACCACCAAAAGGCGGATATGGCCGCTACACAAGGATTACTGCTTGCGGTGATTCATGGTGTTGTTATGACCATTGGATGCATTGCCCTTATGCCAGCTTTCTTGCGAATGTTTACCTCGTCGGAATCCGTTATAGAGCTTGGCGTCCGGTATTCGGTAGTGGCTTTCTCCTTTACGCCGATGATTGTGCTGGGTATAACATTTGAGAAGATTTTTCAAGCGGTGGGAAATATGAAGGTCACAATGGTAAGCTTGATGTGTGGATGCATTGCAAACATTGCCTTAGACCCTTTGCTCATTTTTGGGATAGGCCCATTCCCGAAAATGGGGATGGAAGGAGCGGCTCTGGCCACTGGGATTGGCCAAACACTTACCTTAGGGATTTATCTCGTCGTTTATTTTGTACGGCCTATCCGCGTCCATATTCGCAAAAAATATGTTTCCCCAAACAAAGACATGGTTTTGAAATTGTATTCCGTTGGGATACCGGCAACATTGAATCTAGCCTTGCCATCCTTTTTGATTTCTTCGCTGAATGCGATCTTAGCAGCGTATTCCGAGGTTTATATTTTAGTGCTGGGAATTTATTATAAACTGCAAACTTTCCTGTATCTTCCTGCCAACGGGATTGTCCAGGGAATGCGGCCCTTGATTGGTTATAATTACGGGGCAGGGGAACATAAGCGTGTCAATCAGATTTATCGGATTGTCCTTTGCATGAGCGGGATTATTATGGCCTTCGGAACGATTATCTGCCTGGCTATTCCTGGGCCTCTTATTGGACTGTTTACGCATACGCCGGAAACCATTCGCGCTGGCGAGACTGCACTTCGCATCATCAGTGCGGGATTCCTTGTTTCAGCTGTGTCTGTGACCTCGTCAGGGGCTCTAGAGGGCCTTAGCAAGGGGACACCATCTCTGATTATTTCCGTGTGCCGGTATATCCTTATAATTATCCCGGCCGCATTTTTATTGAGCCGGATTTTTGGCCCAGTTGGCGTTTGGAATGCTTTTTGGATTGCAGAAGCATTGTCCGCAGCCGTTGCTTTTGTAGTTTACCGCCGGTCGGTCAGCATGAAACGATGCGTGTGTAAAGATCAGTCCATAGGATAGCCGAAGGATAGAATTGACATGCAAAGAAAAGCATGCTATAATATCCTGGCATAAATGGACGCTGTTTGCCGCCGGGTAAACAATCAAGCATTGATCTTCCGTATCGTTAGGCCATAGAAGATACGGAAGTCAATGCTTTTGTTTTGTCAGAAGAGCGGGGATTAGGTATCAGGCTGGAAAGGGATGAATCGCTATGTTTCGAGAAATGCGCAGGAACGGGCAAGAGCTGCCCTTGGAAGAATGTACAGCTATCTTAAATCGGGGGACTTCTGGTGTACTGGCCCTTTCGGGGGATGACAATTATCCGTATGCGGTGCCGGTCAGTTATGCCTACGATGGCTATAAGTTGTACTTTCATTGTGCAAAAAGCGGCCATAAGATCGATGCCATCCGGCGAAACGCGAAAGCGTCTTTTTGCGTGATTGACCAGGACCTCGTTGTGCCGGAAGAATATACTTCCTATTTTCGGAGCATCATTGCCTTTGGAACGATTCGCATTCTGGAGGACAGCCAGGAAAAGCGGGAGGCTATCGAAAAGCTCGCGGTCAAATATGCGCCAGATGACAATGATGCCCACCGTCAGGCGGCCATTGACCGGGATTGGGTTCCTTTATGTATGCTGGAAATGACCATCGAGCATATGACCGGAAAAGAAGCGAAAGAACTTATAAAAGAAAAACAGCAAAGGAACAAATCTTGCTGATGAACCCGCCGGGGTTTTTCTTGTGCAATAGGCCTGCGTAGCACAACGTGGGCCTTTATTTTTTATGGAGGTTATCCGGAATGGTGAAAACAAATTGTTTTAAAGAATTCGCAAAATATGTATCGTTGAATGTGATGGGGATGATCGGCCTATCGTGTTATATATTGGCCGACACATATTTTGTATCGCAGGGGCTTGGCACATACGGGCTTACAGCTTTGAACCTCGCAATCCCCATATACAGTTTTATCCATGGCAGCGGTCTGATGATCGGCATGGGAGGAGGTACAAGATATTCCATTCAAAGAAGCCAACGGGATCAGCAGTCTGCTAACCGTACCTTCACCAATGCGGTTTACCTTGCGGCCCTATTTGCGGTGTTGTTCGTATCGATAGGAGTTTTCTTTTCAGGGACAATTGTAACGCTGTTTGGAGCTGATGAGCATGTTTATGCGATGTCAAAAACCTATTTGCAGGTCATTCTCCTATTTGCACCTGCTTTTTTGATGAATAATGTATTGCTGTGCTTTGTCCGTAACGACGGGGCGCCACAGCTTTCAATGGCCGCGATGATTGGCGGAAGCCTCTCCAATGTCGTGTTGGATTGGGTGTTTATTTTCCCTTGCCAAATGGGAATCTTTGGGGCGGCTTTTGCAACCGGCCTTGCCCCGATCATTAGTATGATGATCCTGTCCCCTCATTTTATCAGAAAGAACAATCAGTTTCACTTTGCAAAGTGTATGCCCGAAATACGGCGGTTTGTAAGGATTTTGTCCAGCGGTGTTCCATCGTTGGTGACGGAAGTCTCGTCCGGTATCGTTATCATTGTATTTAACTCGATCCTATTGAACTTGGCAGGAAATGTTGGCGTGGCGGCATATGGTGTGATTGCAAATCTATCTTTGGTCATTATTGCCATCTATACAGGGATTGCGCAAGGCATTCAACCAATTATCAGCAGCAATTACGGAGCCAAAAATACCCGAAATATCAAGTTGATCCTAAAATATGCCATGACAACCATGCTGATCCTTTCGGTTTTGATTTACGTGACCGTATTTTTGGGAGCTTCACAAATTGCAGGCATCTTTAACAGCGAAGGGGACGCTGTGTTGCAAAACATTGCCACAGAGGGGATGCGGCTCTACTTTACCGCCTGCCCGTTCGCAGGGTTTAATATCCTAATTTCGATCTACTTTACTTCTACAGAGCACCTACGCCCTGCACATATGATTTCCCTGCTGCGTGGTTTTTTGCTCATTATCCCAATGGCGTTTTTGCTTTCCTGGCTTGCGAATATTTACGGTGTTTGGTGTGCTTTCCCAACAACAGAACTGCTGGTTGCGGCAATAGGGTTGCTATTTTACATTGCTATTCAGAAAAAGCAGAAGTTGGCCAACATCTGAGAAGAATTATAAATGCGCTCGTTTCTAAAGTCATAAGATGCAGTGGAAACCACATAGAAGTGCACGTTCCCACCGGAGGAATGGCAATGTTGTAAGATAGAAGGTAAGTCATGGATTGCCCAACCAATTGCTAACAATATAAACGCACTGCGTCCAACGGAATTTGCAGGTTCCGTTGGACGCAGTGCGTTTGTGCCATATTTTTTCCAATGTAGATTTACGTTTTTTGGCGTCCCCCGGTGTAAGGGGAAAGCGAAGGCAACGCGCCCGAGGATGGGTGGGTTCCATTGGTTAGAAATCCTTGTGTGTGTAAATTGCCTTGGAAATGAAATAGGAGGGGAAAAGCAGTAGGATACCAAAGACAGGAAACAGTGCTAACATATTCATGATGGTTGCTTCGTCCACGGAGGCGATGGCGGGCAATTGGCCTTGAAGCAAGACTGCAAGGCAGGTAGGTATAAAAACCAAAACCATGAAAATGATGCGGGAACGTTCAGCGCCAAAACGGTATGTCAGTGGCAGCAAAACGGCATTCATACAGCACGCCAGGCCAACAGATGCTAGAAAGGTAAGGGTGACTTCCAGGGACCATGTTTCGCTGCGGATGAGTAAGGCAACAACTGCAGCGATAGCAGAAAAGGCGGCCCCGATCGCAATCAGGATCGAAGAGGAAAGGTATTTAGACAGGACAATACGCCGCTTAGCCGGTGGGGTACATAGTACGTATACATCCCATTTGGCTGTGTCGTCGAGGGCAAACGTACCCAGGATGAGAATCGAAAAGGCGATTGGTATCATAGCCATCCCAGCGGAAGCGCCCATACTCGCGCTGAAAACAATCACCAGGAATGCGAGAATCAGCATAGTGGTTCCCATACTCCTTTTTATCAGCAGAAGATCCTTTTGAATCAAACCGATCATCATTTTTCCCCCTTCACATGAAATAGCATGATTTCTTCCAGGCTAGCGTTGTCGACCAAAAGCTCCGGATAGAGGTGGCGAACGGCGGCTTTGTTGTTGACCAGTATTTCGCAGCCAAAAGGCCCTGTGCGCTGTTTGACAATCCATTTAGGGTCGATGCGTTTTCGCTCGCTTGCGTTGCACTTTACAATGCCATGGCTATCCAGTAGGTCGTCTTTCACGCCGCTGAATACCAGCCTTCCTTGGTGTAGGAAGGTGACATAGTCGGCAATCTTTTCCAAGTCTCCGGTAATGTGAGAGGACATTAGGATCGTGTGTTCCTCGTCTTGGATAAAGTCAAAAAAGATGGAGAGAATTTCGTCACGGACCACTGGATCAAGGCCGCTGGTAGGTTCATCCAACAGCAAGAGCTTGGGATGATGTGCAAGTGCAGAAGCAATAGAAAGCTTCACCTTCATGCCGCGCGAATAAGTTTTGATCGGTTTATCCGCGGGCAATTGGAAGCGTCTGAGGTATTGCTGGAACAGGTTATCGTCCCATTTTTGGTATAGGCTTCGTAGGATTTTTGCAATGTCGGCCGGTGAAAACAATTCGTGGAAATGGTTTTCGTCGAACACGACACCAATTTGTTGCTTAATCGCTCCTTCATCACGGATATTGTCCAGTCCAAAGAGCTTTATAGTTCCTGCGTCTCTCCGCATCAAATTTAAGATTAATTTCAAAGTAGTGGTTTTTCCAGCGCCATTTTCACCAATTAGCCCCATAACGCTGCCATAAGGAACTTTGAAGTTCAGATGATCCAGAGAAAATTCACTAGCGTCGTAGCGTTTTGTTAGGTCTTGTACTTCTAAGCAAAGCTTTTCCATAGAATCACTCAGTCCTCTCCATATAAAATGAGCAGGGATTCCTGCAATTCTTCCAATGAAATGCCATAGTTTTTAGCACTTTCTACTGCCTTTGCAAGGGAGTCCTCAACGATGCGGCGTTGTTGTTCCCGCAGAAGGTCGGGGTTTTTGGCTGCTACAAAGCTTCCCTTTCCCACCACGGTACATAAAAATCCCTCCCGCTCCAATTCTTCATAGGCCCGCTTGGTTGTGATAACACTGATGCGCAGCTCTTTTGCAAGAAGCCGCATCGAGGGAAGAGCCTCGCCGTCCTGAAGGGCGCCGTTCAGAATGAGGTTCTTAATCTGCGTGACCAATTGTTCGTAGATGGGAATGCCGCTCGAATTGCTGAGATGGATTTCCACGCGACCCCTTCTTTCTGTTATATTGTATATGTACTATATATACAATATAACACGAAGGGGCGTTTGTCAAGGGGGAAAATGCATATTCCCTTTTTTCCAACAGGAAAGGATAAAAAGCTTCCCAAATTCAATCTTTTGGTATATAATAAGAACATAATTTCTATTGATCAGGAAAAGGAGAAGATTGCTATGATTACGCAGGAAAGAGTTTTGGAAATTTTAAAAGAGGCCGGCGTACTGCTGGAAGGCCATTTCCGCCTGACTTCTGGACGTCACAGCAATAAGTATTTGCAGTGTGCAAAAATATTCCGTAACACAAAATATAGCGAAGAACTCTGTGGCGCGCTGGCGGAGCAGTATCAGAACGATGGCGTAGAAGTCGTGATCGGGCCGGCGATGGGCGCGGTTCAGATGGCATATGAGGTAAGCCGCCCGCTCAAGTGCGAGAACTATTTCACCGAACGGGACGAAGAGGGGAAAATGGCCCTGCGCCGTGGGTTTGTTGTGAACCCGGGCATGAAAGTCCTAATTGTGGAGGATGTGGTGACCACAGGTGGTTCGGTTCGCGAGGTCATTGATTTGGTGAAGACTGCTGGCGGCGTCGTGGTTGGCGTCGGGTCGATTGTGGACCGCACGGGCGGGAAGATCGACTTTGGCGTACCGTTTAAGTCCGTCATTTCTATGGAAGTGGAGTCCTGGGAGCCGCAGGATTGCCCGCTTTGCAAAGCAGGTGCTGGCGAGCCGGTTAAGCCCGGAAGCCGGAAAGTCTGAGTAGCAATATCGATATCTTCCGATCTCATAAAAAGTGGCAAGACCGGCATGTTGTCCGGTATGTTATGAATCGGCCAGCGGAATGGAACCTGGTTTAAAATCGAATGAGAGGGAGAAAAGAGGGGCAATATATGGAAGCAGAGAAGAAGCGGAAACCGAGTTCTAAAAATATCCATGACGGACATCGGGACCGGATGCGGGAACGGTTCCTAAAATCCGGCTTTGAAGCTTTTGCCCCTCATGAAAAAATTGAATATCTACTCTTTGCCTGTAACCCGCGGGGAGATACAAACCCTTTGGCGCATGAGTTGATCCGGCGGTTTGGCTCTTTTTCCGGAGTGCTGGATGCGCCGTATGAAGAGCTGCTTGAGGTCGACGGTGTGGGGCCAGTTGCGGCTGCCTTTTTAAAGATGCTGCCACAGGCGTTTCGCTGCTACGAAATGGACCGGGAGTCAGGGCGCGTCCGTATGTACGATTACCAGGATATGGCGCGCTACCTGATGAAACGATATGTGGGCCTTTCTCAAGAAGTGGTGGTCTTGATGCTTTTGGATAGCTCTAACCGCGTGATTTATTGTGACATCGTCAGCGCGGGAACCGCTGTGACGGCCAACATTTATATACAGGACATTGTAGCGTTGGCCGCCCGTTACCGGGCGGTCTATGCGGTGTTGTCGCACAATCATCCTAGCGGCAGTGCCCTGCCGAGTCCGCAAGATCTCCACATCACCTCGCGCGTTTTTGATGCCCTGAAAGAGATTGAAGTCTTGTTGATTGACCATATTATTATTGCCGGACGGGACTTTACCTCTCTGAAAGAAAGCGGCATTATGGCCCACCTGTTTTCAGATGAGAGACAACCGCGGGTATCCCTACGGGCGGCGGACAGCGTGCGGGAAGGGAAAGAGCGAACCAATACCAAATAGGAGCAGAAATATGGATTTTAAATTGGTTTCGAAATATCGACCGACGGGAGACCAGCCGAAAGCGATCGGCCAATTGGTGGAAGGGCTGCTTCATGGTGATAAGGAGCAGACGCTGCTGGGAGTTACGGGCTCCGGAAAGACCTTTACGATGGCCAACGTGATCGAACGGGTCAACCGTCCAACGCTGGTGCTGGCGCACAACAAGACGCTCGCTGCACAGCTGTGCTCGGAGTTCCGGGAGTTTTTTCCGGAAAATGCGGTTGAATATTTTGTCTCCTATTACGATTATTATCAGCCAGAGGCGTATATCGCCACAACCGATACGTATATCGAAAAGGATTCCGCCATCAATGATGAGATCGATAAACTCCGCCATTCTGCGACGTCAGCGTTGTCCGAGCGCCGCGATGTAATCATTGTGGCTAGCGTATCCTGCATTTATAGTTTGGGCGATCCAATTGATTACCGCACAATGGTAATTTCTTTGCGCCCAGGGATGCAGAAAAGCCGGGATGACCTTCTGCGGAAATTGGTGGAAATCCAATACGAGCGAAACGATATCAATTTTATCCGCAACAAGTTCCGTGTGCGGGGCGACGTCGTTGAGATTTTTCCCGCGCAGTCGAATGACACCGTCATCCGTGTGGAATTTTTCGGGGACGAAATTGACCG
>JABLTT010011471.1_pt1 | contig 13459 bp, 12 predicted proteins | sample 7160061 | NCBI WGS metagenome assembly JABLTT01 (sample SAMN14651232, study PRJNA627086) | human gut metagenome | isolation source: feces | host: Homo sapiens
AAGCAGCCTGATAATCTTACCACACTCCGCTTCCCTTGTCAACACCTTTTTTCAGAAGCCTTTCGGAATCAACCGCGTTCTTCTGCTTTCCAGTGCCCCGGTCCGCTTTGTGCCGCCTCCCTTGCGGGACAGCTTAGTTAGATTACCATATCTACCCTCTCTTGTCAACACCTTTTTTTCATTTTTCTTCTCCTTTTTTCACTTTTCCTCTTTCATCTACATAAAACCCCTATACAAGGCTGCTATCCTTATGGGCCGCTCTGCTGATCGCAAGTTTCCAAAAGGCTCTATATAGCCGGAATAGAAAAGCCACCATACCTTTTCAGGTATGGTGGCTTGTAAACACTGTACGATTTTGTTTACCGATAAGATCTTTTCTTTGCGCGTGCAGCCTCCGACTTCTTGCGGCGCTTGACGCTGGGGCTTTCATAGTGTTCTCTCTTACGGAGCTCGGAAAGCACGCCCGACTTTGCACAAGAACGCTTGAACCGTCTCAGTGCGCTGTCCAAAGACTCATTATCTTTGACGCGGATCTCTGACATTTTCTTCCCTCCCCCCGTGTTGTAACAAATGCTACAGGCAGATTTTAATACCCTTACATTATAAGCTCGCGGAACCCATTTGTCAACCAAAATCAAGCGGGTTTTACCACGATATTTACAATGCGGCCCGGAATGACGATGACTTTGACCAGCTGCATCCCCTGAAGGGCACAGGCGATCTTGGGCTCTGCCATAGCTTTTTCGCGAATGGATTCCTGTTCTTCTTCGGCCCCTACCTGAATGGTAGTCTTCACCTTGCCGTTGATCTGCACGGCGATCTCCACCGTGGCATCTACCGTTTTGCTCTCTTCATAGGTGGGCCAGGCGGCGTGGACCAACATCTCTTTCCCGCCCATGCGCTCATTCAGCTCTTCGCAGATGTGGGGGGCAAAGGGATCCAGCAGGGTGATAAACGTCTGGTATTCCGCCTGGTTGACGCCATTGTCGCCAAAGGTGTTCAGCAAACTCATCAACGCGGCGATGGCCGTGTTGAATTTCAGGTTTTCAATGTCTTCCGTCACCTTTTTGATGGTCTTGTGCATAGCGCCTTCATTCTTGGCGGAATAGGTGTCACCAGGCTGCACTTCGTCATACAGAGCCCATACGCGCTCCAAGAACCGGCGGCAGCCCTTCACCGCATTCTGAGACCAGGGTGCAGCCTTCTCAAAGTCGCCCAGGAACATCTCATACAAACGCATGGTATCGGCGCCGTAATCCCGCACGATGTCATCGGGGTTGATGACATTGCCCCGGCTCTTGGACATCTTTTCGCCGCCTTCGCCCAAGATCATGCCGTGGCTGGTGCGCTTGCGGTAGGGCTCCGCCTGGGGCACCACGCCGATGTCATAGAGGAATTTATGCCAGAACCGGGAATAGAGCAGGTGCAGGGTGGTGTGCTCCATGCCGCCGTTGTACCAGTCCACCGGCATCCAGTATTCCAGCGCCTCTTTGGAGGCCAGCTCTTTGTCGTTGTGAGGGTCGCAATAGCGCAGGAAATACCAGCTGGAACCCGCCCACTGGGGCATGGTATCTGTCTCCCGCTTGGCCGGGCCGCCGCAATGGGGGCAAGTGGTGTTGACCCAATCGGTCATTTTGGCCAGCGGAGATTCGCCATTTTCCGTGGGCTCATAGGATTCTACCTCGGGCAGGCGCAGGGGCAGCTGGTCCTCGGGCACGGGTACCCAACCGCATTTCTCGCAGTAGACCAGAGGAATGGGTTCTCCCCAATAGCGCTGGCGGGAAAAGACCCAGTCCCGCAGCTTGAAGTTCACCTTTGTTTCCCCTTTTTTGTGCTCTTCCAGCCATTCGACGATCTTTTTCTTGGCCTCTTCCACCGTCAAGCCATCCAGGAAGCCGGAATTGACCATCACGCCGGTGTCACAATCGGTAAAGGCCTCTTTTGTCACGTCGCCCCCTTTGACCACCTCGATGATGGGCAGGCCAAATTTGGTGGCGAACTCCCAGTCTCTGGTGTCGTGGGCCGGCACGGCCATGATGGCGCCAGTGCCATAGGACATGAGCACGTAGTCGGAGACAAAAATGGGGATCTTGGTATCGTTGACCGGGTTGATGCCCCACACGCCATCCAGCCGCACGCCGGTCTTGTCTTTCACCAGCTCCGTGCGCTCAAAATCCGATTTGCGGGCCGACTGCTGCTGGTATTCCCGCACTTCTGCCAGGTTCGCCAGCTTGTCTGCCCATTTGTCGATGTAAGGGTGCTCGGGAGAAATGACCATATAGGTAGCGCCAAACAGGGTGTCAGGCCGGGTGGTATAGATCTTCAGCGTATCCCCCTCTGTGGTGTCGAACAGCACTTCGGCGCCGGTGCTCCGGCCGATCCAGTTGCGCTGCTGGGTCTTGACCCGGTCGATGTAATCCACCTGATCCAGATCGTCCAGCAGCCGCTGGGCATATTCGGTGATCTTGAGCATCCATTGGCTTTTTTCCTTGCGGATGACCGGGCTGCCGCACCGCTCGCAAACGCCGTTGACCACTTCTTCATTGGCCAGCACGCATTTGCAGGAAGTACACCAGTTCACCGGCATGGTAGTCTTATAGGCCAGGCCGTGTTTATACAGCTGCAAAAAGATCCACTGGGTCCACTTGTAGTAAGAGGGATCCGTGGTATTCACTTCCCGATCCCAATCGAAGGAAAGGCCCAAGGAGCGCAGCTGGCTTTTGAAGCGGGCGATGTTCTGCCGGGTGACCTCTTCCGGGTGCACGTGATTTTTGATGGCGTAATTCTCTGTGGGCAGGCCAAAAGCATCCCATCCCATGGGAAACAGCACGTTATACCCCTGCATGCGGCGTTTGCGGGCCACGATATCCATGGCGGTGTAGGGCCGGGGATGGCCCACATGGAGCCCTTGCCCCGAAGGATAGGGAAATTCCACCAGGGCGTAGTATTTGGGCTTGTCGTATTTGTTTTCCGCCCGGAAGGCCTTGGCCTCGTCCCAGGCGTCTTGCCACTTATGCTCTATGGCCGTGTAGTCGTACTTCATTTGTTTTCCTCTTCCTTCTTGATGAGATAAGGCTCCACATCGATTTTTTGCCCATCGGTCCAAAGATGCTCCACCGCGTAATGCTCCCGGGCCTCCTGGAGGAAAATGTGCACCACCACGCTGGTATAATCCATCAAGATCCAGTTGGAGGTGATGCCCTCGATGTGATGGGGCGGCACGCCCTGTTCTTTCAGCTTGTGCTCGATCTCTTCGCTCAGAGCCCGGATGTGGGTGGTGGATGTGCCGGTCATCATGACAAAATAATCGGTCAGTGTGGTCTGCTCATACACACGGATGGCAGTGATATCCCGGGCTTTCCGGCTATCTGCCGCCCGGATGATGGCTTCTAATGTGTTTTCAGGTGTCATTCTATTCTCTCCCTATACCATTCCATCAGGGCTGGACAGGCTGCCCGCTCTCCGCAGGTTGTTCCGGCGGTGTGGGCTGGCTGGCTTGCCCGCTGTCCCCTGTGTTTTCAGTATTTCCGGTACCGCCGTTATCTTGCGGCTGGTCGCCATTGTTTCCCGTCTCGCCCGCAGGCGATTCTTCCGTGCCCGGATCCGTCTGGCCACCAGACTCGCCGGTGCCGCCATTTTCACCGGATTCTCCGGCGTCGCCGGTGTTTTCACCGCCACTCTCCGGCGGCTGTTCGGGCGCCGTGCTCTCGCCGCCTTGGCCGCCCGTCTCCCCTGCGCCGGACTCCGTGCCGCCAGAGCCTCCCGTTTCGGTAGATCCTGAGCCGCTGCCCGTATTTTCAGAACCGGTGCTGCTTCCGCCACTGCCTGTGGTCTCCGAATCGGACCCGCTGCTACCGGTAGAAGCCGGCGGTTCATCGTCTTTCCCTTCCGAAGAGCTGGTGCCGCCAGAGCTGGCAGGCGCTTGGGAAGAGTACTGGCTCACGTCGATCAAATTCAAAGTGGTCACATCGTCCTCATAGGGGTTCAGCTGCTGGTTGACCAAGTCCAAGATCCCCTCTTCTTCCGGCACATAGTAAGACTGCATATGGCCGTAATCCGGCTCATACAAGTAGGCCGAATGACCGGGCAGCGTGCTCATGCTGATGTTGTTGAAATCCATGTTCAGCGCTTTCATGCCAAACCAGGTCAGCTCGCTGAGGGACAGGTTGGTCTCGGTGTTGTCCAGCACGGCAGAGGCCAGATCGCCGACTTTCAGCAGGTTCTGCGGGCTGAGCAGCTTTTTGGCCACTGCCTGCAAAAACTCCTGCTGCATTTTAATACGGCCGATGTCGCCTTCCGCATAGCCGCCCTTGACCCCAGGGTTGTTCTGGCGGAAACGCATGAGCTGGATAGCCTTTTCACCGTCCAAATGCTGCATGCCGGGCTCCAGATAGATGTGCAGATCCTGGGTGGGATCATCCCAGACCATATAAGTGGGCACATTGAAATCCACGCCGCCGATCAGATCGATCAATTCTTCAAAGCCTTGGAAATCCACCACCACATACCGGTCGATGGGGATGCCCAGCAGCATCTCCAGCTCTTTCTCCAGCTGCTCCGGGCCGTTGTTGAAGGCGCCATTGATCTTTTTGATGGTCCGCCGCACGTTGGACATGGTATCCCGCGGCACGTTGACCAGATTGACTTGTTGGTTTTTCACATCATAAGAAGCCACGATGATGGTATCCGTCCGGGTGCCGTCGTTGTCCGTACCGCAGATCATAAAGGTGTAGTAATCGTCTTTCCGCGCCCGGCTGCCATCGTCAATAAAGGGAGCTACCAGGTCGGCATAGGGGTCTTCTTCCCCCTGCTGCGCCGTCTGCTGGTCGGGCTGGGATACATCGGGTGGCTTGGCGTAGATTTTGAGAAAACCATAGACCCCCAGCGCCAAAACAAGCAGCACTCCCACCACGATCAAGGCGATGTATTGGGGCTTGAGCCGCTTTTTCTTCTTGGCGCCGGGCTTCCCAGCCACAGCCTTGGGCAGCGGCTGCCCCGCCACCGGGTTTTTGACCGGCTGGCGTATGGGCGCCGTGTCGTCGCTCACCGGCCTTTTTTGGCCGCTTTTCTTATTGTTGCTGCTTCCGCCGAATAGTTTCATATCTCTTCCACTTTCTCTGTCTGCAAATCCTCCAGCGCTTGCTGGGAACGCCGGTTGGGCGTTCTCCCCTCTTGGCGCACATGGGCCATGGTCTGGCGCAGTGCGTACAGCATGGCTTGCCGCAGGCCGTGCTCACAGGCTTGCCGCAGTTCCTCCACCCCGGGATAATCCCGGTTGGGCTCGATGCAGTCCGCCAGATAGACGATCTGATCCAGCCGGCTCATTCCCGGCGCCCCCGTCGTGTGGAATGCGATGGCCTGGGCCACGGCTTCGCTGACGCCGAACACGTCTTTTGCCACGGCGGCCGCCGTATCGGCATGGAGCAGCGGCACGGCATTTTCACCATAATCCAGAATTATACCGTAGTGGCGGCACAATTTCAACTGTTCCTCCAAGTCCAGGCGTTTGGTCACGTCGTGGAGCAGGGCGGCCACCCGGGCCTGGTACTCCTCTTCGCCGTACCGGCGTGCCAAGCGGGCGGCCGTCTCCTCCACCCCCAGGGTGTGGCGAAAGCGTTTGGCCGTCATGCAGCGGCGGCCCCGCTCCCGCAGCCAAGGCAGGTCCATTTGGCCAGGCCGCGCCGCCCCATACAGCCCCCGCTGGCGGATGTACTGCGCCACGGGGGCGGGCAGGTTCTCTTCCCCGGTCCCCTGGGGCAGGCCGCCCCGCACCTGGGTGGAGCTCATCACCGTCACCGGGCAATCGATGATATCCACCCGTGCGCCTATGTCCCGGGCCAAAAAGGCGGCCTGTGCCTCCAGCTCCCGCCGCCCATCGGGAGTGCGGGCCACCACGGCCAGCCGGCAATGGGCGGCGATGCGCTGGGGCTGCCGCCACTGGTGAAAGGTCAAGAACATATCCGTGCCCAAAATGAGCCACAAGTTTGCCCCCGGGTAGCGGCCGGCCAGGGCCTCCACCGTATCGCAGGTGTAACTGGGACCCTGCCTGTCCAGTTCGATATCGCTCACTTGGCAGCGGGGGATCTGCTCGGCCATCAGCTCAGCCATGAACAATCGCTGCCGCGGGGTGGCGCTGTCTGCCGGCAGGGTCTTGTGGGGCGGCAAGCGGGCGGGGACCAAAAGCAGCCGGTCCAGCCCCAACCGCTGCACACAGGCTTGGGCCGCCCGCAGGTGGCCGATATGGGGCGGGTTGAAGGTGCCGCCGAACAAACCGATCTTCTGTTCCTGTCCCATGTTATGCAAGGGGGATCACAGGGTTCTTTTCATTGCGGCGGAACAGCACGAACCGGCTGCCGATGCACTGCACCGGCTCGGCGCCGATGGCCTGGGCCAGCGTTTCGCAGGCCTCCCGCGTGGTGAGCAAAGCGCTTTCCAGCACCCGCACTTTGATCAGCTCTTTGTTGCAAATGGCCTGTTCTGCCTGCTGGATCACCGCTTCGGTGATGCCGCCTTTGCCGATCTGCATCACGGTATCCAGCCCATTGGCCAGGGAACGGAGCCCGGCCCTCTGTTTGGAAGTCATATCGATTCTCCTTTATCTTCCGGTGTGGTTTCCAGCATCTTGCCCAGCCGGTCCGCCAGGGCCTCCATGGCCCGGGCCCGGTGGGAGATCTGGTTTTTCGTCTGTTGTGGCATTTCAGAAAACGTCTGCCCATAGGCGGGCACATAAAAGACCGGGTCGTAGCCAAAGCCGCCGTCGCCCCGCTCTTCCCTCAGGATCTGGCCCGGGCATTCGCCCCGGCAGACCAGCTCCCGGCCGTCGGGAAACACACAGGCCACAGCGGAGACGAACTTTGCCCCCCGCTGCCCGTCGGGCACCTGCTCCATATTCTTGAGCAAAAACAGCAGCCGGTCCCGGTCGCTGCCCGGGCAATACCGGGCGGAATGGATGCCCGGCGCACCGTTTAGGGCGTCCACCGCCAAACCGCTGTCATCGGCCAAAGCGGGCATCCCGGCCGCTTGGCAGGCGGCGCGGGCCTTGATCAGGGCGTTTTCTTCAAAGGTGCTCCCGTCCTCTTCGGGCTCCGAGTGGATCCCCGCTTCTTCCATGGTCAGCACCTGGATGCCCATGGCCTGCAAGATCTGGCCCATTTCCCGCCGTTTTTTCAGATTGTTGGATGCCAATACAAAAGTCACAGCAGGTCACCTATCGCTTCTTTCTGGGCCTGCACCAGCTGGCGGATGCCCTGTTGGGCCAGCTGGTACATGGCGTCCAGCTCCTGTTTGGAAAAAGGCCGCTCCTCACCGGTGCCTTGGATCTCGATGATGTTGTCCCGCTCGTCCACCACAAAGTTGAAGTCCACATCGGCGCCGCTGTCCTCCACATAGCACAGGTCCAGCAAAGGCTGCTCGCCCAGCAGCCCGCAGCTCACCGCCGCCACACAGCCGGTCACCGGCAGCTTTTGGAACGCCCCTTCCCTGCGCAGCTTGTCCAGCGCCAGCACCAGGGCCACGAAACCGCCGGTGATGGAGGCGCAGCGGGTGCCGCCGTCGGCCTGGATCACATCGCAATCGATGGTAATGGTCCGCTCGCCCAATGCATCCAGGTCAGTCACCGAGCGCAGGGCCCGGCCCACCAGCCGCTGGATCTCCGCACTGCGGGGGGACAGCTTGAGTTTCGAGATATCCCGCCGGTTCCGGGTGTCTGTGGCCCGGGGCAGCATGTTGTATTCCGCCGTCACCCATCCGCTGCCGCTGTCCCGCTTAAAGGGCGGCACCCCTTCTTCCACCGTGGCGTTGCAGATCACTTTCGTGTCCCCACACTGGATCAGCACCGAACCTTCGGGGTATTTGATAAAATCTTTGGTAATGACCACCGGCCGCAGCTGGTCCGGCTGTCTTCCGTCGTATCGTTTCATCTGTTTCACCTTGCCCCACCGGGCTTCCTTTCATTCGATCATGATTTGCATTGGCTGCTTTGCTTCATTCAAAAAACGCGCGCACGAATTGGCCGGCGTCGAATTCCAGCAGGTCGTCCGCCTGTTCGCCCACGCCGATGAATTTCACCGGCACGCCCAGCCGGGCGGAAATGTTGATGGCGATGCCCCCCTTTGCCGTGCCGTCCAGCTTGGTGATGACCAGGCCGGTCAGGTGGGCGGCCTGGTTGAATTGCTCGGCCTGAGACAGGGCGTTTTGCCCGGTGACCGCATCCAGCACCAACAGCGTCTCCCGGTCGGCCCCCGGCAGCTCCCGGTCGATCACCCGGTCGATCTTGGCCAGTTCGTTCATCAGGTTCGTCTTGTTGTGCAGCCGGCCCGCCGTATCGCAGATCACCACGTCGGCACCGCGGGCTTTGGCGGCAGTCAGCGCGTCGAAGATCACGGCTGCCGGGTCTGCCCCCTCGCTGTGGCGCACGATGTCCGCCCCGCAGCGCTGGGCCCAGATGGTCAGCTGGTCGGCGGCCGCCGCCCGGAAGGTATCCGCCGCGGCGAACAAGACTTTTTTGCCCTCAGCCGTCAACTTCTGCCCCAGCTTGCCGATGGTGGTGGTCTTGCCAACGCCGTTGACCCCGATCACCAGGATCACCGACGGCTTGGTGCCCAGGGCCAGGCCGGTGTTGGGCGCCATTTTATCCGTCAGGATCTGGCACAAGACCTCCACCAGCTCCTCTTTTGTCTCGATGTTCTGCTTTTTGGCCCGCTCCCGCAGCTCGTCGATGGTCTCCGCCGCTGTCTGGGCGCCGATGTCCGACAGGATCAGCGCGTCTTCCAGCTCTTCCAGCGTCTCTTCATCCACTTTGCGGAATACCGCAAACACCGAATCCAGCGTGTCACCGATGTTTTCTTTCGTCTTTTTCAGGCCGTTTCGGATCTTATCCAAAAATCCCATGGTATCATCCTTTCTTCCCTTGCCCACCTCATTTGGGCGTCACATGGATCTTCTTTTCCACCTCGTTCAGCTCCAGCTGCAGCAGCTTGGTCACGCCCTGCTCCTGCATGGTGACGCCATAGAGGATATCCGCCCCCTCCATAGTGCCCCGCCGGTGGGTGATCAAAATAAATTGGGTCTTGCCGCACAGGCCCCGCAGGTATTGGACATAGCGCTGCACGTTGACATCGTCCAGCGCCGCTTCGATCTCATCCAGCACGCAGAAGGGTGTGGGGCGCACTTTGAGGATGGCGAAATACAGCACGATGGCCACCAGCGCCTTTTCGCCGCCGGAGAGCAGGGAGATGGCCCGCTGGCTCTTGCCGGGCAGCTCCACCCGGATCTCGATGCCGCAGTTCAAAATATCCTTTTCGTCCTCCAGCTGCAAGCTGGCCTGGCCGCCGCCGAACAGCTCGACGAACGTCTGACCAAAATGCTCGTTGATGCGCACGAACTCCCGGGCGAAGATCTGCTCCATGTTATGCGTCAGATCTTGAATGATATGCTGCAGGTCCGCTATGGCCTGCTCCAGGTCTTTCCGCTGACCCTCCAGGAATTGATAGCGCTCATTGACTTTTTCGAATTCCTCAATGGAAGACAGGCTCACATCCCCCAGTTTTTTGATCTCGCCCCGCAGCTGGCCGATGCGCTTTTGGGCGGCGCTCTGGCTCTCTACCTGGGCTTGCAGGGCCCGGGCCGTGGTGGGGGTCAGCTCATAGTTGTCCCACATTTTGTCCAAGATCTGCCGTTCTTCCATTTCGGCTTGGTTTTTCTTCGTTTCCAGCCGGGCCCGCTCCCGCTCCAGATTCAGCAGGTCGCTGTTCTTTTCCTGGGCCGCTTTGTCGTTTTGGACCCGCTGGCCCTCCAGCTCCAGTTTCTTCTGATTGATCTTTTCCAGGGCTTCCCGCCGCTCCTCGGCGCTGTGCTGCCCTGTTTCCAACTGGGCTTTCTGCCGCTCCATGGCCTGCTGGATGGAGCCTTCCTGCAAACGGAGGCGCTCCAGTTCTTCTTCCTTGCCCGTCCGGTCTCCGCCCAGGGCTTCCAACAGGCTGTCCAGCTGCTGCTGGGCTTCCTGCAGCGCGGCCCGCTGGCTCTCTCCCTGGGCCTGTTGGGTCCGCAGCTGGGAAAGTTGTTCCAGCAGCTGGCTTTGCCGCACGGTGCAGGCATCCAGGGCCTGGGCCTGCTCCATGGCCTGAGCTCCCAGCTGGGAGAGCCGGGCCTTCGCCTGCTCTTTCTCCGCTTCTGCCTGGCCGATGCGCTCTTTGATCTGTTCGGTGCGCTGGCCTGCGGTGCTCTGCTCTTCCACCAGGGCCTCATAGGCCTGTTCCAGGCTGCGGAGCAGCAGCGCATGCTGCCCTTGCTGGGCCTCCAGGGCCAGCAGGCCGTTTTGGGCCTGCCTCAATTCCTCTTGGGCGGCCTGGGCATCGTTTTCCGCCTGGCTCCATTCGGCTTTGGCTTGGCTCAACTGGTGGCCCAGCTCTTCCACCTGGGCGGCCAGCTGCTTCCGCTGCTCCACCAGCCGGCTGATCTCATTGGCCCGGGAGAGCATTCCCACGCTTTTGTTCAGGCTGCCGCCCGTCATGGCGCCCGATGGGTTGATCAGCTGCCCGTCCAGCGTCACCATGCGGTACCGGTAGGAAAACCGGCGGGAGAGCCGGATAGCGCTGTCGATGGTATCCACCACTGCGGTGGAGCCCAACAGGCTCTTGACCACGCCGTCATAAGCGGCCTCCCGGGTGACCAGCCGGTCGGCCATGCCCACAAAGCCCGGCTGGCCTTCCAGCGGCCGGCTGTCTGTTTCCCGGGGGCGCACTGCCGTCAAGGGCAGGAAAGTGGCCCGGCCCAGCTGCCGGGCCTTCAAATATTGAATGGCGGCCTTGGCGCTCTCTTCGTCCTGGGTGACGATGTGGGACATGGCGCCCCCCAAAGCGATCTCAATGGCCACCGCATAGGCGTCCTCCACGGCGATCAGCCGGGATACCGGCCCCCGGATGCCCTGGAGCGCCCCTTTGTCCGCCGCCTGCAGCGTCTGCTTCACCGAGCGGCCAAAGCCTTCGTATTCCTGTTCCAGAGACTGGAGCATCTGGCACCGGTCGGCTACGGCTCCCAGCTTGCGGCGCAGGTCCTCCTGCTGCTGGGCCAGCTTTTGGGCTTTCTGCTGCCGGGCTTGGCCGCGCAGCACGAACCCTTGCACCATGTTGCGCAAGTCCTGTTCCCGCTGCCGCCCCTGTTCCAGCCGCCCGGCGTTCTGAGCGCCTTTTTCCGCCTCTTCTCTCACCCGCTCTTTGGCCCGGGCCAGCTCGTCTGCCAAGCTCTTGCCCCGGTTCTCCACTTCTTCCACACCGCTGCGCAGGGCGGCTGCGGTCAGTTCCAGCTGGTGCATCTGCTGCCTGGTCTCGTCCATCTGGGCCCGCAGCCCTTCCAGCGCCTGCTGCATCTGCCCCCGCTGTTCCTCCTGCTGCTTGGCCTGGGAGACTGCCTGGGCTTCCTGCTGGGCCAGCTGCTGCCGCTGCTGCTCCCATTGGGCCAGCTTTTCTTCCCTGGCTTGCCGCTGCTGCAAAAGCATCTGCTGGCGCCCTTCCTGCTCCCGCAGCTCTTCTTCCAGCCGCCCGGCGTTCTGCCGGTTGTTCTGCCAATTGGCCTGGAGCACCGCCCCTTCGCTCTGCAGCTGGGCCAGCCGGGTCTCGATGTTGCGCAGGCCCACCCGCACTTCCTCTGCCTCCAGCTCCCGGTCCCGCATCTGGGCCGTCAGCCGTTCGGCGGCCTGGTACAGCTCGTCCAGTTCCCGCTTGCGGGCAGAAAGCATCCGTTGGGCGTTGTCGTGGTCCACCTGGGCTTTCCGTTTGCTTTCGGCCAGCTGGTCCAGCTGATGAAGCCAGACCGTGGCTTCCAGCACCCGCAGCTCGTCCCGCAGCAGCAAAAAGCGCCGGGCTTTTTGGGCCTGGGCCTCCAAAGGCCCCACCTGCCCTTCCAGCTCGGTGATGATATCCCGGATGCGCACCAAATTCTCTTCCGTCCCCGCCAGCCGGCGCTGGGCCTCTTCTTTGCGGTACCGGAAGCGGGTGATGCCCGCCGCCTCTTCAAAGATCTCCCGCCGGTCGGCGCTCTTGACGGCCAGGATCTCATCGATGCGGCCCTGGCCGATGAGGGAGTAGCCCTCGCGCCCCAGGCCGGTATCCATCAGCAATTCATGGATGTCCTTGAGCCGCGCGGATTTTTTATTGATGAAAAACTCGCTTTCCCCCGAGCGGTAATACCGCCTTGTAATGGCCACTTCGTCGTATTCCACCGGCAGGCTGTGCTCGCTGTTGTCCACCGTCAGCGTCACTTCGCAATAGCCCAAGGGCTTGCGCCGCTGGGTGCCGCCAAAGATCACATCTTCCATTTTGGCGCCCCGCAGGGTCTTGGTAGACTGTTCGCCCAGCACCCAGCGGATGGCGTCTACGATGTTGGATTTGCCCGACCCATTGGGCCCTACGATGGCGGTGATGCCGCTGCTGAAGGAAAGCACCGTTTTATCAGGAAAGGATTTAAAGCCTTGGATCTCCAAGGATTTTAAGTACAATGTGCCACCTCCGCTGCCATGTCTGTTCTATGAGACTTATTGTAACAAGGGAAGCTCCTATTTTCAATGCTTTGTTTTGCCCTTTGGCCCATTCCGGCAGGCCAAAAAGCGCGGTGCAAAATTTGCACCGCGCTCTGTTTTACTCGCTTTGCTCTACTGCTTTTTTTGCTCTGCATCCAGTCCCAGGTCCGCGATCAGCTTTTCTGCCGCTTCCGGCGATTCGATGACGTAGCTCTCGTCGTCCACGACCAACGTGGGGATGCCCACGCTGCCGCTGGCACGCGCTTCCGCATGGGAGGCCGCGTGATCCCGGATCTTCAGATACTTTTTCAGCTGGGCCATGCCCGCTGTGATCTCCACATAACCATACCGGATATTATGCCCTGAAAGAACCTCTTTCACCTGTCCGCAGGGCGCTCACAGGGGGCTGCCGTACAAAATCACCTTTCTCATGTTTCAGGCCACCTTTCCACTCAAAAATTGGTTTGAACGGTACAAACCGCTCCCTTATCCTGCCTCTTCCACTAAGTGCAGTTCTTGGATCAGCTTTTCTGCGTGTTCCGGCCCCTCTACGATATAGGGTACATCATCCACCACCAAGCAGGGGATGCCCACCCGATGGTTTTCCCGGATGGGGGCGTACACCTCCGCCGTATCGCGGATCTTCATAAACTGGCGCAATGGGCCGATGCCCGCCGTGATCTCCACATAGGCATACCGGACGTTTTTCTGTGAAAGAACCTCTTTCACCGGTGGACACGTTTTTCAATAGGGGCTGCCGTACAATACGATCTTACGCATAAGGGACCCTGCCTTTCCGCGTTCTCATCCACATTTTCTATGATTACCAGTTTTATTATAGACAGAACCAATCGCTCTGTCAAGCTAAATTGTTATTTCTTTAGTTGCAGTTTGTCCTGCATTCACCATGGAAAAGCGCCCCCCCGCGGGGGGGCGGGGAGGATT
>JABLTT010044914.1_pt1 | contig 13452 bp, 24 predicted proteins | sample 7160061 | NCBI WGS metagenome assembly JABLTT01 (sample SAMN14651232, study PRJNA627086) | human gut metagenome | isolation source: feces | host: Homo sapiens
AGTAATATGAAAAATAATAGATTAGATGAAACTAAAATAGGAAATGCTAAAGTAATAGTAGATATAGTACCAAAAGGACATTGTATTCCAAATGTTAAAATAACACCGACTACAATAACTATACATAATACAGGAAATAATAATGCTAGTGCTAAAAATAATCACAACTATATGAAAAATATAAATAAAAGCGGAGAACGTAAAGCTAGTTGGCACTTTACAGTAGACGATATAGAGATATATCAAGCACAAAGTACTAATTTTAAGTGCTATCATGCAGGAGCTACAACTGGTAATAATACATCTATAGGAATAGAGATATGTCAATTTACAGATGCTAATAAACAATTAAAAGCCTATGAAAATGCTATCGAATTAGTTAAAATACTATTAAAGTATCATAACTTCACTATAGATAAAGTAGTACAACATAACCATTGGTCAGGTAAAGATTGTCCTCAACTTTTAAGAACAAATAAATTTGGTTATAATTGGGATTGGTTTATCAAGCAATGCAAAGAGGTTACTAGTCAAGGATCATCAACTACAACTTTTAAAAATGGAGATTATACAGGTAAAAAAGCAAAAGTAATAGCCAATGTTTTAAATGTTAGATATGACCGAGGAACTCAGTATAATGTAATAGGAAAACTTAATAAAGATGATACAGTAAAACTTAATTATTGCTTAAATGGTTGGATAAGTATAGAAGGATATAAAGGTAATAAAGGACTTGGATATATAAGTACAGATTATTTAGAATTGATATAATAATATATACTGGTCAAATATAAGAGAAGGGAGATTAATTCTCCCTTCTTTTTTTATGCAATAAATTGATTAATAAATAAGGTATTACATATATTTTTTAACTTTATTATTAGTTAAATATGTTAAAAATACTTAATTTTATAATGATTAATATGTTTTAGTGAAATAGTTGGAGAAGAACACTTAAATACAAAATCTTGGTTAAATATCATAAAACATAGTGCAAGTTATATATATCACCAAACAGTATATTATATATAAATATATTGTCATAGGAGGTGATCTCATGTATCCGGACTTACAAGGATTGAAAACTTATAAAACTACTTCATTAAGAATAGAAGAGGAAAAATTAAATATATTAAGAGATATTGCAAAGAAACAAGATAGAAGTGTTAATTATCTAATAAATGATATTATAACAAACTACATTAGTATATATGAAGATCCTGGAATTGTTTTCTAATCATATGTTATAATATAAACAACAACTCGTCGTGTTAGTAGTAGAACACATAAGGGATTCTTTAGCTACTACAGGTGGTAACTGATAACCAAATTGCAAAATCAACCGTAATAACTAGAGCATATAGCTCTAGTTATTTTTTTATGCCATAAATTATTTGTCGAAACTTTCTTTTTATTATTTTTAAATATCACTTGATTTTATGACGCAAACGTCATATAATATAATTAAGATAAGAAGTTAAAAAATATCAAATAAAAAATTAGAAAAGGTGGTATGGTAATATGGCTAGAAAAGCAACTGTAAAAAATTATTATGTAAGAAATTTAGTTCCAGGAAGTTTAAGTGATTTAGTAAATGCAAGACAAGAAATAAGCAGAGGTAATATGGAGTATGGGGTACATTGGAAATTTGAAGAAGTAGACAGTGTAGAATTTATGGAACTACTTGAAAGTGATGGTAAAGATGATAGCAACTCAATCTTTTGTATAGAAACTTTATCAGGTAAGTTTTATGAGGTAGATAAAGAAGATATTGAAAATAAAATATTTAACTTTTAATTTCAATAAGTCAGGGATTTATTTCAATCCCTGATTTTATTAACTTGGAGGGCATAATAAATGAAAAATATATTAGGTAAGAAATGGAAGCAGTTAACAGAAGAACAACAAGAACAATTATTATTAAATGCAAATACTGACTGTAAAGAAGGAGATTGCATAATAGATTTGACAGAAGAACTAAGTGTACAAGGAAGAGTAATTAAGACAGAAGATGAAAGTTATATTGAAATAGATGACAATTCTATTATATACAATCCTATTGATGGAGTTATATATGAGAATAATAAATTTAAAGGATTGATTAGCTCACAAGAAGTGGCTAAGAGGTTAGGACTTTCAGAATCTACTCTTAGAGAGGCAATTAGAAGAGGAACTATCAAAGAGCATGTTCAATGTACAAAAATAGGAACAACTTGGATGTTTGATGAAGATAAACTAAGCGAAATTAGTATAAAGCCTAGAAAAAGGTAGTGATACAAATATGGCAAAAATACAGGATTTAATTGGTAAAAAATTTTGGATGCTTACAGTTATAGATGTTAAGCGTGAAAAAAATAAAACTTACTGCTTATGTGAGTGTGAATGTGGAAATACTAAATGGATAAGATCCGACGCTATAAAAAGTGGTAAATCTACAAGTTGTGGGTGCAATCAGTATGTAGATTTATTAAATAAAAAAATAGGCAGATTAACTGTAATTGAAAAAACAGATAAAAGAGCTAAAAGAGGGCGAGTAATTTGGAAGTGCCTATGCGACTGTGGGAATATAGTTGAAAAGTCTACAGCTGATTTAAAGAAAGCTAAAAGCTGTGGTTGCTTATTTAAAGAGCAAGGAAAAGAAAAAGCAATTAAAATGATGAAAGCTAATTTAGAGAAGAATATTATAGAAGGTGTAAATGTTTCTGCGATAAAAAGAGACAAATTATTTAAACATAATACAAGTGGTGTAACAGGTGTATTTTATGATACACATAACAAAAAATGGGTAGCACAAATATATTTTAAGAATAAATGCTACCGATTAGGTTTGCATGAAACAAAAGAAAAAGCAATAGAAGCTAGAAAAGAAGCAGAAGAGAAACTACATAAAGAGTTTTTAATAGAAAAAGGAATTATAGACTAGAGGTTAAAACTCTAGTTCTTTTTTATATGTAATCATTTATAACTAAATAACACCAAACTATCCCTCCGATAAATAATATAGTTGGCCCTATTAATAATCCATATCCTAAATTCATAAAAATGCCTCTAATTATTATGACAAACTATACATCTATCATATTTAAAAGGTCTGCTACCTTCACAGAATCTACAATATTGGTAATTTTTATTATCCCATTCTTGATGATCTACTTCACTCCATTTACAGTTATCTTGATGACTTCTATCATCATCTTTTTTATCATCGAACCAACCCATATTATACACCGTCCCTTCGTTATTACTAATAAGTATTACCATTCTTAGTTGAAATATTCATGCGTACTTAAAATATCAACATCTCGCATACGCTCGATTTGCTATTTTAAACTCTTTAAATTACATACTTTAAACTTAGTAATATTCTAAATCAACCTAGTTAATTTTTAAAAATAATAGTCACATATTTACATATATAAGCATATACATAGTTATATAACGTATTTGATTAGGAGGTTGATTGATATAGAAGCTAGAGATAAAAAAGTAGTAGATTTTATTAATACATTTGAATTATGCAGAAGGGAACATATTAAAGAATTGTTTTTTAGTGAAGTACATGAAAATATTTGTATGCGTAGATTAAAAAAATTAGCTGAAGACGGCTACATAGAGCGTATAAAAATGGAAGGTAATGTATTTGTATACTATGCTAATCGCAAACCCTCGAAAAGGCTTTTAATGCACGATATGTATATCACTGATTTAGTAGTTAAAATGATTAAATTAGGATATGAAATATTAGAGTTTAAAAGGTCATTTGTAATAGGGAAAATAATATCAGACGCTTATATAAAATATAAAGATCCAGAAGGAAAAGTAAAACATCTCGTATTAGAAGTTCAATTATCTAATAAAGTTGAAGACTGTGTATTAAAATATAAAAATTTTAAAAATATAATTTTGGATAGTAATATAAACTGGGACTCTATTCCAAGACTTTTAGTTATTACTGATATGCCACAGCGAATAGAATTACGAGGTATTAAAGTTTTATATGATGATACTACTATGAGTAATATAAAAAATATAATATAAGGAGGTTGTTATTGTGAGTGATAATGTATTTGAAACATTAGCTGATTGCATGGTTAAAAGTTGTAAAATACTATTTAAACATAGTAAAAATGCATTAGGATTAAATACTCATGATTTTGATAAATTATTTAAAGAAATTGATATATGTAACAAATCAAATGAGTTTCCAAAATTGGCTAACATATCGTCAAGTGAATATATAAAAACATATACTTTTAAAACTCCTATTGGAATAAAATTAAATTCATTTAAAGAACATTCAGAAGAAATAAGTTGCTTTTTAAATGTAGAAGAATCTGATTTAAGATTTAGTAGAGATAAAAATAAAGTATATATAAAAGTTATATTAAAAAAACCAACGTGTATATATGACCCTGTTGAATATAAAAGAAATGATTTTAAAATTCCTATAGGTTATAGCTTAGAAACTACTAAATTAGTATTATGGGACTTTACTGCATCTACAAATGCACATTGCTACATTGCAGGATCTAGTGGTGGAGGTAAATCCGTCATGCTAAGGGTAATACTAAGTCATTTAGTTAATAGCAAATCCAAAAGGGATGTTGAGTTTTCAATAATTAACACAAAAAGAGTAGATTTAAAAGACTTCAAAAATGCTAAACATACTGTAAATTACATGACTGGAATAGATGGAGTAGAGGATTTTCTTGAAAATGAAGTTGATGAAATGGAAAGACGATATAAAATTCTTGAAAAATATGATTGTGATGATTTAACTGAATTTAGAGAAAAAGAATATAAAATACCCTATAGATTAATAGTTGTTGAGGAAATTTCATCATACAAAGGAAATAAAGCATATCAGAGATTTATAGAAATATTGGCAAGTCAAGGTAGAGGAGCAGGTATGTTATTGCTTCTTATCACACAATTGCCATCACATGAAATTATGCCTAATACTATAAAATGTAATATAAATACAACACTTGGGCTAAAAACTAAAGATAGTATTAGATCTGAAATAATAGCAGGGTCTGATAGTGGACTTGAAAATTTAAAAGGCAATGGTCATGCCAAAATATTCGATGGATATAACAATGGGGAAGAAATACAAGGTTTATTTATTAGTAAAGAGACTATGAAAGATATAATTGCAGCTAATAGTAAGCAAAATAAAAGAGTCAAAGTAGCGGTAACTACAAAGACTCTAGATGATAATAAATTCCCTGGCATGGAAGTATTATCATCTAAATTATAGCATATTATTATAATTTAGGGGGATTAAATATGAATAGTTCAAGTATATTAACAACTACATTTTGTAGAAAGTGTAAAAAGTTAAGAAGTTGTTTAGAAACCAATACAGTAAGTAATTATAAATTTTTATGTAAAGAATGTAGTAAAGAAGAACATTTACTATGTCAATGTATTAACTGTGGTAGAGAAGGAATTTATAGTGAATTACTAAAACATGGTGGTTATTGCCATTTATGTGAGAATGATAATATTATAGAATGTGATTTATGTGGAGTTGAAATATATAAAAGTAATTCTATAGATGGGATATGTAAAAAATGTGCTACAGGAGAAAATAGAGAATGTATAAAATGCGGCAATTATTTTTCAGAAAATAAATTAACTAGCGATAATTTATGCCCTAAGTGTAGCATTAAAATTCATAAAAAACTTAGATCATCTGAAGTAAATGCAATTGTCGAGTGCATTGAGTGTGGTAGAGAAGTATTAGTAAATGATTTGAATAATAATGGGTTATGTATATATTGCCATTGTGAAAGATTAGAAAATGAAATAAAGAACTTGAAAAGAAGAAAAAAAGCATATTTTTAAGGTGATTAAGTACCTCCTAATATTAGGAGGTACTTTTGTTGATAACTTCTATTTTATTGTTAATAAGTGTTTTATTTCTGTTGATAAGCGGTTATTTTCTGTGGAGTCAGGTTCCAAAACTGACATGAATCCGTAAAAGTATTGAAAATACTAATAGACATAAAACTATTTCTTTTATGCCACATATTTCACCTCATAAAAATTAAGTTTGTGAAGGAGTTTATCTATACGTATAGAATTACTACTCAATATAATTAAAAAAACTAGGATAAACCTAGTCTAAGTCCATTTTATTTCGTTATTTTCTAAATAGAATATGCAACTTTCACCTTTTGCATCTATAACCTTTATAGAATTTCTATCAATTAATTCTAACTTAATATATTCTATCTCGAAATTTTCTTTAATGAATTCTAAAACCTTAAATTGTTCTACAGTATTTACTTTCATGTTCATTCCTCCTTTATAGATTTAATAATTTGAATTCTAAATAATAATCTCTTATAACTCTATGTCTATTTTATTATATTTCTTACAGTACACTAAAGCGTTTTTCGATAAACATAACACTTTGCACTCATTTTTACACTCTTTGCAAGTTTTAGATACAAATAGGTTATCTAAGACTTCTTCAAAATATAACTGTTCCATATGTACCATACCTCACTACAAAGTATATCCAAAGAAATATTGTAATATAAAGTTTGTAATCTTTAACCATGCTACAGTTGTAGCACATATTATTCCTATAGCTGCTATAGTAACAATTACTAATATTAATATCCCTATTATTGTTCCAAGCATTCCATGCTCCTTTTCTAACTTAATTAATCCATTTAATAATTCGTTCATTTGTATATCCTCCTTGAATTTCACATACAAGTGGTATATACTATTACTTGCGAGGTAATAGGGCATATCCATCTTGGATGTGTTCTTTTTATGTAATTATATTGTCTTTAGTCAGTAGAGTAGCATCTACTGACTTTTTTATTTATCTAATCTGGCATATCATCTTCCATTATATTTAATTTTTTAGCTAATGGATCTATTGTTTTTTCAACTTGTTTTTCAACACACCCTTTATTATCATCAACAATAGGTTCTAATTTACCTGCTTGTTTTTTTAATCCTCTATATTCAGCTACTAAATATTCAATAGCTGTATTACGACTTGTTATGTTTTGATTTTTTTGTATGTTCTCTATCTCTTTCCATACAAACTCTTCTACATGTATTGTACTTGATTTCTTAGCCAAATTTTCTACCTCCTAGAATTTTCTTTTTGCAACTTCAAATAATCCTTTGGCTGTAGCTAATTGAGCATCTTTAACTCTTATAAATTCTTCATCAAATTCTAAGTTTATAGACGTTCCTCCTGCTACATATAAATCCATTTCTGATTTATTTATCCAAATATCCTCTATTCTTTGAGCTAAGTTTTCAGATCCTAAAGAATAGGACTTTGCTTTTAAATCATCGTAATCATTAGATGTATCTATTTCATTTACATCTTTCATTATATTATTATCTCTTAATGCATCTTGAACAGTAGTTAATAAAGTTCTATTACCAAACTCAATTGTATTTGACATTTTATCATTGAATATAAATCCTTTGTCAAAATATGAAAGTTCTGTAGTTCTAAATCCAACTGAAACTAATCCAACTGGTTTATCTTCATTAATTTTGCCGCCTATAGCATGTATTAATGCAGCATCACCTTCTCTAAGTATAGAAATATTATTTATATAAACTTCTTTAGTTGATCCATTTATTTTATTTTTAACTTTTATTGTTTTGCCTTTATATTTTTCTATAACATCTTTTAACACTGATTTACGATAGTTTTTATAAGGTACACCTAACATAACATCAACTTTATCTTTTACAGCTACTTCACTAAGTGCTGCTGCAAATAATACTTCTACAGTATGACTTGTTTTACTATCTCTTGAGTTTCTTACAGGTACTTGTGATTCCTTCTCAGCTAACAATCCAATGAAATAATTCTCCTTGTTATATTCTATATAAATAGGTTTTTCATTTTCTTTGTCCATATATTCAGATAAATCTATATCTCTACCTTCTCCAAATACTGATTTAAATACTGAAACATGCTCAATATTGTCTACTTCTGAATATGCTTTTACATATCCTCTACCAAAATCAAATCCGATTTTTTGAATATTTTCCATTCTATACACCATCCGTTAATATATTGTTGAGTTGTTATTAACTCTAAATTTATTGTACTATATTATAGTTAAGATGTCAACAATATATTAATTATTGCATTATTTTTTCGTTAATATATTGTTGATTTGTTATTAATTTTAAATTTATCGCACAATGATTAAGTTGATATATTAACAATATATTAACTGATGACTTTTAAATATTTTTTATACTTTATCTTCTTAATTTTTATTCTGAAATCATATTTTAATACTTATTAATATTTTGCATCGAATGTACTAATAAAATCTCTTAGAACCTAAATATGATGGTTTTATTGGTATATTTTGTTGTTATATTGTGTATATGTAACATTGAATTTATTTTTTATATCTGATATACTATTAAATAATTGAATTTATAAATAATATTTTGAACACTTTTAATAGTTGGCAGACTATTGAAGGTGTTTTTTACTTTCAAAATATTATTCAACATACTATTTCTCCTTAATTAAATATTGACATTATATCCTAGCTTTCTTAACTCTTGAACCATAATTAAGTCCCGAGTTTCACTCCTTGAATTAGCAAATATAGGACTTGTCTTCATCTTAAGCTCAAAAATACTTTTATAATCTTCAATATTTCTCAACTCATCTAAACGCATCGATATACTTTTTAAATTTTCTTGTGTATTTATATAATTATTTTCGCTTTGTAAATTGTTATCAATGTGCACATCTTCATTTTCTATTATTTGTATATTTGGAAGAAGTGAATAGCCTTCTAATGCATAGCCTAACTTAGCAAGATCTAATTGAACATTATATAAATTAAGTCTATACTGTGTTTTTTTATCCCATTTATATTTTGGATTTTGTCTTTCATGGATATACCCTTGTTCAATTAATTGTTTAATGTATTTTCTTATAGTTGGCTTGCTCATCCCAACCATAAGCTCATCATTTAGTTCTTCTGCTGATTTATAAATCCAGCCATTAGATTCAGATATATCAACTGATATATCTTCCTTCATCGCTCTCTCTTTTTCTTCTCTTATATATTTATCTGTATCTCTCATTCTTTCTGTCCAGTAAATAAATTGATTTAGTATTAATGCAGCTCTATAATCTCCTGTTAACTCTACTAGCTCTTGCTTTATAACAACTCTTTTTAATTTTGTCATTAATCTTTACCCCCTTTTGCATTATTTTTCATATCTTCCCTTATTAATCTCATTACATATTCTTGAAATGATAAATTTAAATCTATAAGATATTTTTTTATTTCTTTATTTTCCTTTTCTTCAATTCTAATTGTTTGTTTTTTAATAATTTTTTCTGACATGTATTAATATCCTCCAATCTAATTTTAGATTACAATACTGACGTCATTTAGTCAAGCATTTTATTAAATAAATAAATAAATAAAAAAGAAAAACATAATCTGTGATTATATTCTCTGAATATAATCTCTAGTATTGCAGTAAAAATTTCTTAACTCGAAATAAATTTTTTTAAAATGGAAATAAAATTTTTTTATATTGATGTAAATTTTTTTTGTATCGATATGAAAAAAATTTATTATCGATGTAAAATTTTTTAACATCGATGATTTCAATGGTTTAAGAAATATTAATTATAATAATCATAAAAATAAAAAAGCATCAACATAATTGATGCTTTTTTACTACTTTTTCACTTTTGAATTTTCAAGCTTATCTTTATAAAAGCTAGCTAGAGTTTTAATATCTAAATTTAATTTATTCATTAAATTTATAATGTCATCTATTCTTGGATTGTCATAACTATCTAATATTTCAAATTGATCTTTTGTTAGAATCTCTTTCCATTTAGTGCTCATAGAATATATCCCCCGAATAATAGTATCATTAAAATAATATCATTATTTGGAAAGATATTCCATTCTACATTTTGCAAAATAATTAATTAATTCAAGATAATCAGCATCTAATGCTTTTGCAATGTAATAAATAATATCAAAACTTAAATTTAATTGTGAAGGATCAGTCTCGATTTTTGATATGTAACTTCTATCACATAAGATTAATTCGGCTAGTTGTGATTGAGTAAAACCTTTTTTCTTTCTCAAATTCCTTATCAATAAAAACACCTCTATTTAAATTATATGTTATCAAAATATAAGGAAATTTGAAATATAGTGTCGGAAATGTGATTGAGATTCACATTCTAAAATGTAAAAATATGGTAAAATTATCTTAAAGAATTTATGAGCGCTCAAATATAAAAAATAGAGGTGAATAATGTATTAAATATAAGTAAATTAATAATAAAAAATAGAATCGAACGTATATTTGGAACTGATGTTTGCAATTGATTCTAATATATGGTAAAATAAAAACGCTAATAATTATATATTTAGGGAAATTTATTTGCGTTAAACCTTTAGGAATATTTATATTTGGAGGGGCTATGAAAGAAGAAATAAAAAAACTTATTGATGAAATTGAAGATAAAAAATTTATTGAGTTTATATACTCTATTATAATTAAACGAAAAAATAAGCACTTATAAAGTGCTTATTTTTCATTATCAGATAAAACCCTAACTAAATCAGATAAAATTTTTATTTTTTCATCATTAAGATTTATAAGTTTATTAACTATATCATATAATTCCTCAGAATCTAAAATTTTATCTAAGGTATTAGTTATATCTGTTACAGCTGATGATATGTTATACATTTCTCCGACACCATCATTGAGCCAACTTGGATTGATATTGAATACATTACATACTAATTCAATAAATTCCTTTGATACAGAAGCCCTTCCTCTTTCAAGGTTATATATAGCATCTTCGCTTTTGCCAACCTTTAAACCAAATTTTGATCTTGAAAGTTTTTCAGATTTTCTGATTAACTCTAATCTTTCTCCAAGATTTTTTTCGTCTGTATTCATTATTATCACCTCAACTTAATTATAAAATAAAAAAAATATAATGTCAACGAGAAAACGACGAAGTTACGTTTACAAAAATGTATATTAACGTAAAATAAAGGCGAAAAATAAAAAAAACTCGTTGACATGCGGATTAAAACGGAGTATTATTGAATTAACAACGAGAAAATAACGAAAAAAGAAGGTGATTATATGAGTAAATCAAAAGAAAGTAAAGAATTAGCTAGAAAAATACTTATGTTAAATTCAGAGAATAAAAAAACAGTAATTAATGTGTTGAATGCTTTTGTTATAGCTGAAACGGCTAGTGTGCTTGGTGTAAGTTCAGCTGAATTAAGCAAATTAATTAAAGAATAATTAAATTTTAGATACGAAATAAAATCGAAAATTAGTATATAAAAAAGTGTGTAATTTTAACAAAATCACACACTTGTAAAAATTGAATGAAAGCTAGTTTTTTAAAAGTCGAGCAGGCTTTTATAGGACTTGCAATAGGTGATAACATTTAACTCATAAAATAGTGAGTATAAACAAAGTAATATGGAATTTGGGGACCTGTTATGAGAAGTAAATTAAGAAAAAGATATATAGAAAGTGATTATGAAAGATTACATACAAGATTAAGTGAAGAAGTTCAATGTGAAACTGAATTAGATAATATAGTTGATGTTAGAACAGGGTGTATATTCGATACAAAAACAATAACATCAGGTCCAATACGAGAAGTAGAAGTATTTCCGCTTTATTTAAAAAAGGAAATGCCTGATGAGTGGAGACGAAAAGAAACCAAAGAAGCTCGAAAAAATCTAAATGATAAAAATGCTAGAAAGAAATTTATTAGGAAACTAAATGCTAATTTTAGTAAAGATGATTATTTCTTAACTTTAAATTATTTTAAAGAGCTAAGACCAAAGGATCATAAAGAAGCAAGAAAGCATATGCGAAACTTTATACAAACCTTAAACAGAAAATATGAAAAAGAACAATTAAAAAATGGAGTTCCTAAGAGTAAGTTAAAGAAAATTAAGTATATGTTTGTTACAGAGTATTCAGAAGATAAAAAAATACAGTGTCATCATCATTTAGTTATGAATGCAGTACTACCTATAACAGTAGTAAAAAAAGCATGGAAATTTGGGAGTAGAGGTAAGATGGATTATCTAGATCCTGATGATATGCATTTTACTGGATTAGGCAATTACTTATCAAAAGACCCTAAGGGTAAAAAACGATGGTGCTGTAGTAAAAATCTAAAAGACCCTGATATTACAAGAAACTTATCAAAATTCAGTAAAAAGAAAGTAAAAGAAATGAAAGATAATCAGAACTTAATAAAATTTGAAATGGAAAAAGCTAATCCTGGATATATATTTGTGAAATCTGAAGTATACATCAATACATATAATGGGATGCCTTACATATACGCTACAATGCGGAGAATAGATTGAGGGGGATAATTAAAAATGGAGATAAGGGGAGAAGGATTAGAGTTAGAAGCTAATCAAAGAATACTTGATGATATGAAGGAGCTACTAGATAAATATGCTCTTAAATATATGAATACAAGCGCATTTATGACAATCAATAAATGTGTAGATGAATTGGTTTACGTGGAACAGTATACAAGATTAAAAGAAGTTATATAGAGATATATATGAAAGGTAGAGATTAGAGTGAAAAATGAAATACAAGTATTAGATGATAGATATATATTAGGTAAAAGAGTAAAGACTTATGGTGATATAGAGAATCCATTATTTTTAGCTAGAGATGTAGCTGAATGGATAGAACACAGTAGAGCATCAGAGATGTTAAAAGGGATAGATAAAGAAGAAAAGCTGATGCAAACAATCATTGCATCAGGTCAAAGAAGAGAAATGTGGTTTTTAACTGAAGATGGATTATATGAAGTATTAATGCAAAGTAGAAAACCTGTAGCTAAGGAATTTAAAAAGAAAGTAAAGAATATGCTTAAAGATTTAAGAATGAATAGATTAAATCTATATCAAGATATGAGTCCAGAGCTAAAGGCGATATTTGTAATAGATAAAAAACAGCAAGAAATGGGCGTAAAGGTAGATTATTTATACAATCACATGACTATAGACTATGAACAACAAGAAAATTTAAATCAATTAGCAAGAGGTAGAGCAGTAGATCTTCTTGGAGGGAAAGCATCTCCAGCATATAAAAGGGTAAGTAAAAAGTTGTTTTCAGAATTATGGAGAGATTATAAAAGATACTTTGGAGTAAATAGTTACAAGAATACAGCTAGAAAAGAATATGAGAATGCTAGAGAGTATTTAATCAAATGGAGTCCTTCAACCAATCTTAGAATAGAAATAGAAGCTATAAATGGGCAATTCTCATTTGTTGAATAGGAGGTAATTATGAAAATAACAATAGAATTTAAAAGTGTAGAAGAGTACTTAGAATTTAAAGAAAAAACTGCTCAAGAAGGGCGAGTTCAAGAGCAGTCTA